>OGLM01000087.1_pt1 | contig 108918 bp, 98 predicted proteins | sample 1572531 | NCBI WGS metagenome assembly OGLM01 (sample SAMEA2581909, study PRJEB24529) | metagenome | biome: Human gut stool | place: China | collected 2011
GTATAGTTATATCCTTGAGTCTTGCTCCTTTATGATAATCCTTATAACCTGTCTTGCTGTTAAGGCTATCATAGTCAGTAGGTTTATATACTATAAGTTTATTGGTAAAATTCTTTTTATCCTCATTTCTTCCATATAATGTGTTAAACATACTCTCTCCATTCTCCTTAAGTTAAATTATGCTTCTATTGTGTTGAAAGCACATCTGCTATATACCATTTGTGGTCAACCCTGTATACCAAATATCCCTTTGATTCGTATTTTTCCCAGTTGTCCCGCTTTGCATTAGAATCAGAGTATACGCCTTCACCCATCAGGCTTTCATCACAAGCATAGGTCTTTCGCATTTCGCCTTCTATGGTTACCTCATACGCTTCATCTATTTTAATTCCATTATCGATAAGTTCACTCAGTTCACTATCTATTATTTGTTGTTTCTCTTCATCTGATATGTCTTCAATACTCAATGTCAGATTTCTTATATCCCTTTGATACCCATAATATTCCATTCCATCCACATCCGGATCAACATATCCCTCTTCATAGTATTTTATCCACAAATCCCTATGCAGTTTTCTAAAAATTTTATATGGGTAATGTACTTTGTCTGATTCCCTCATTCCGCCCTCTGCGTACCTTTGAGCTGCTTCCTCCATTGTATCAGCCCCATAGCTGTCCACATATTTAACATATTTTACCAGCTTATATGTAGGATATACAAGTGCGCCTATTATTACCACAATTGCGGAAATGAATATTATCCGCTTTTTTAATGACCGCTTTTTCATTTAATCTCTCCTATTCTATTGCCACTTTATAAAAGTCAAGTTCACAGCATTTATCACATATTGCTTTAGTCGGAACATCATTTCTATATTTTTCAGCACCAGATTCAAAAATTATATACATAAGCATACCCTTCATACATAAATTTTCTGACATATATGGTATAGTTATATCCTTGAGTCTTGCTCCTTTATGATAATCCTTATAACCTGTCTTACTGTTAAGGCTATCATAGTCAGTAGGTTTATATACTATAAGTTTATTAGTAAAATTCTTTCTATCCTCATTTCTTCCATATGACGTAGAAAATATAAGATATGTCTTACCTGAGAATCTATAAAATGCCATACCCTGAGTAGCTCTTGGTGCTTCCAAATCACCCACCTTTGTTAATGTAGGTCTATTGTTAGAATTATATTCAATATCATAGGCAGTAGCCTGATGCATGGCAATAGTATACCGCTCCGTTTACCTGTTTATTAGTGAAATAATACACTCTTTTTTTATCACTGGAGACTGTCTTATTGTCTTTGTAATCTGTTTCACCATTAACTATCCATACATTGGTTCCGTCATATATAAGTCCGCCAACATGTGACCGAAACGGAAGTACCATTGTCGCAAGCAATCCATCTGAATTTAGAACATATATAACTGAATTAGCTTTACCTTCTGAATCATATGCTGAAATAAGTACCAAATCATTCATCTTACACATTCCCTGTGGAACCATTGTCTTACAATTTGTTCCGAGAACATTTGTATTTGTAAGTCCGGGGATATCGTAATATGAAGTATTTGTTTTCAGGTAATATTTGAATTTATCTTTTCTTGTATATCCGTTTGCGTAAGTCTTCGTACATTCAAAATTAAGAAACTCTGTACCATGTATTCCCTTTACCGATGTACTGCTTCCATCATTACTTACTGTATAATCTCCTTTCACTTCTGACGCTTCCGTAATTACAGGTAGCATAATCAGTGCACATATAAATACTGTGCACGCCAATAGTGTCTTTTGTAATGTGTTAAACATACTCTCTCTATTCTCCTTAAGTTAAATATACTTTACAGCCTCTATAAATAAAAACTCCCAGCCGTATTTCCCGAGAGATTTTATACATCTCTTCGAGTCTGAAATCTACCACGAATATATCACCAATTACATATATTGTCAATCCCCCCTGTTGTAAAATATAACATTCCATCAGGATAAGAAATACTGTGTGGTATGGTCAAAAATACTCAATCTGGATATTTGACATATTCCACCAAAATGATATACTATCTCATTATGAATACTACAGACCATAACAGACAGAAAAAAATAGCGGTTATCAATGACCTTTCCGGCTTCGGCAGATGCTCCCTTGCGGTCGCGCTCCCAATCATATCACAGATGCGCGTGCAGTGCTGTCCGGTTCCCACATCGATTTTTTCCGCACACACCGGTTTCCCAGAATATTTTTTCGACGATTACACCGACCGTATGCAGCCCTATATCGACAAATGGAAGGCCCTTGATTTACATTTCAATGGAATACTCACAGGTTTCTTAGGTTCCGACAGGCAGATTGAAATAGTCGAGAATTTTATCAGGGATTTCAAAGATGATAACACTCTTGTCATAATCGACCCGGTTATCGGCGATAACGGCAGGCCGTACCCTACTTACACCGCGTCGATGTGTGAGAAGATGCGTTCGCTTGTAAAGCACGCCGACATTCTCACTCCCAATCTTACCGAGGCATGCATACTGACTTCAACGGATTACAGGCCGGATATGAGCCTTAATGATATCTGCGATATTGCCGTCAGGCTTACCGACACCGGTGCCGGCAAGGTCGTTATAACAGGTCTTGACCGCAAAAGCATGATTGCCAATGTAATCTGTGAGAAAGGGCATGAGCCTAAGATTATCCGCCAGAAACGCTGCGGGCATGAACGTTCGGGAACGGGCGATGTATTTGCTTCCATTATTGCTGCCTCCGCTGTTCTCGGTTATGATTTTGAGCTTTCCGTCAGAAAGGCTTCACATTTCGTGCGCGACTGTATCGCGGCTACCGAGGCCATGGATATCCCGCCGACAGACGGCGTATGTTTTGAAGAAGTTTTACACACACTTAAATAGAAAAGAGGTTTTACCATGACTATTTTATACAAAGTCCACAATAATCTTTATGTCAATCTTACCAACAAATGCCCTTGCGCATGTACATTCTGTCTCAGGCAGACAAGGGATCACATGGAGGATTCCGGTGTCCTCTGGCTCGAAAAAGAGCCGACCGTCGACGAGGTAATCGCTGATTTTGCCAATTTCAATATGGATGACTATGATGAGGTTGTTTTCTGCGGTTTCGGTGAGCCGACCGAGAGAATTGATGTTCTCTTAGAGGTTGCCGCTTATGTAAAGAAAACTTACAACAAGCCTACACGTATCAATACCAACGGTCTCGGTAATCTTGTAAACGGCCGCGACATTACACCTGAACTTAAGGGTCTTATCGATACCGTTTCAATAAGTCTTAACACACCTAACAAGGAGCGTTACTATGAGCTTACCAGAAGCAAATTCGGAATCGGTTCTTTTGATGCGATGATTGATTTTGCAAAGGAAGCCGTTAAATACGTTCCACACGTTGTAATGACAACAGTTGCCACCACTATAACTAAGGAAGAGGAAGCCGAGTGCCAGCGCATTTGCGACAACATCGGAGTTAAATACAGAATCCGTCCTTTTGAGGATTAAACTTGTTAAATAATATAAATGGGTATCCGAGGATTGAATCTTTGGATACCCGTTTTTTATGTCCTAATATATTTTTTCGGCTTCTTTTTCAATCTCCGGAAAGCTCTTTACAGCCGGAGGATTAGTGCAATGAACAGAAATTGCTTTTTCCATCCATATCATGTCGTACCAGGTGTCAAATTTATAACCTGATTTATGGAATCTTCCTACGAGCGAATATCCCATCCTGGCATGGAATTTCTCACTGTCATCCGTAATATGTTCATCCGGCACAGATGGAGATGTTATGCATGCATTGAGATTGATTATATTCTGCATTGCAAGGATCTGCTCCATTTTCTCATAAAGCAATTTTCCGATGCCGCGCCTTCTGCATTTCATATCCAGATATACCGATAATTCAACATCCCAGTCATATGCCGCCCTTGATTTAAATGTTCCGGCATAGGCATATCCGACGATTTTATCATCCTTTATTGCCACGATATACGGATATTTTTTCAATGTGTTCTCTATCCGCTGTCTGAATTCATCCACAGACGGCACTTCATATTCAAAAGTTATCGCCGTTTTTTCTACATATGGTGCATAGATTTCAAGAAGCTTGTCCGCATCGGATGGCTTTGCTGTTCTGATTGTGATGTTATCCATAAAAATGCCTTTCATAAATTCAACATGCCGCATTGGCATTTATTGTATCTATCACTTTTTTAATTCCCATCCACACCGTTACATCCGTAAATATTTCGACAACACTTCCATGGTCTGTAAACGGCGACTCCTGCAGTACAGAAAAATCTTTCATCATTCCATTATGAACAATATATTCCACTATCTGATTCAGGAAATAAATTTGTCTGCTGTCCAGATTACTACTGTTCAAATACTCCGAAAAAGCCTCTTTGGCCGCATTCATGTCCAGTCCTACAATTTCGCGTACAAATTCTCCAAGTGGTTTGCTTCCAAATTCATTCTCGTAATCTTTTTTGGTTCCCACCTCTCGCCACAAGATAGACTCCAATGATTGAACATCTGCCTGTGTCAATGGCTGATTGGACTTAAGTTTTGCTATGGCTATATTATCCTGATGCTGCCTGATATAATGTTCGGCCTTAGCCTTGTAATTCTTCAGTTCATCATTCTCAAGTTCCGACTCTTTCCATTCCATCGACAATAAATCATCAGAAAAATTCGTATCATATATAATTGCATCATCAATAATATACTTCATCAAACCGCGAAGTCTTATTCTAATATCTTCAAACTCATCAATACCTGCCTTGTCCAAGTAATCCGTATTAAGGATTTTATTTATCAAATCTGACTGGGCTTGAATTTCAGGAATATTGGCGACATTGGCTATACCTGATGTCTTTTTATACAAATCACTGCGCGCTCTGGAATATTTCTTTCCTGCTAGATACGCCAATTCTATTCCGTACATGAGTGCATCGAACCGGACAGCTTTGGCATCACCTCCATCCGGCAGAATGAGCGGTGCAATTTCATCGCGTACAATCAAAGTATCTTCATAAGTAAGTGTCTGATAATTTGATTCCGTTGAATATAAATCAACATACTTAATATGCTGTCTGACTGCAAAATTATCTCTTGGCAGCTCCTGAACTTTCTCGCTCATGTGCTTTACGAGTTCTTTCCTGTATGCAATAAGTCTTTCAATCTGATAATTTATATCCTGTAACTTATACGAGATTTCAAATTGCAGATTAAACACAGCTCCCTGTAAGGCTATCATATTTTCAGTTGCTTTTCCTTTGTTCATACGGAAAAACTCAAAATTTCCACAGAAATCAAAAATATAAAACTTCTGTTTATCTTCTCCGTCAAGCAATCCCGGACACAATCTGGTACCACGTCCTATCATCTGCCAGAATTTAGCTTTGCTCATCACTTTCTTAAAGAACACAAGATTAACAACTTCAGGGACGTCGATTCCGGTGTCCATCATATCAACAGATATCGCTATCTGCGGCATCTTCTTAGGATCAGAAAATTCATCGATAGCACTTTGTGCATAAGTCATATAATTATCAATAACTTTTGCATAATCCGGCAAATGTGGGTACTCTTTGTTAAATACCTCAAGAATCTTCTCTGCGTGATTATGATTTTTAGCAAAAATAATGGTTTTTCCTAATTTCTGTCCATAGTCAATCTTAATCCCGTTGTTCATCAATACGTCAAGAACCTGTCTTATGGTGTCTTCATTAAAAATCCATGTATTCATTGCTGACGCTCCGATAGCTTCCGGCAGCTCTCCGTCCTCATTTTCAAAGGTATCTTCATATGCTTCCTTGTCTTCCTCTGACAAATCATCATATACTATACCCTGTTCAATAAATTTAAGCTTGGATTCAACAGAAACATAATCTACAAGGTATCCATCCTTTACAGCTTGTGCCAAATCATATCCATATGTCGGCACGCCGTTTTCAAGTTCAAATACTTCATATGTATTCTTATCGATTTCATCTTTAGGCGTTGCCGTAAGTCCTATAAGAGGTGCATCAAAATATGTAAATATATCTTTATATTTATTATATATTGATCTATGTGCTTCATCGCATATTACCAAATCGAAATGTCCGCATGTAAAAAGTTTTTCTTCTTTGTCTTTGATTGTATCAATACTATTCATCATCGTCTGGTAAGTAGAAAAAACGCAATGCGCATTATAATTATCTTTTTCTTCCACCAGATTCGTACATGACAAATTCGGCAGTAAATTCACAAAATTTCTTTTAGCCTGCGTAACAAGAGAATTTCTATCGGCAAGAAAGAGTATATTTTTTATCCATCCCGCCTTTAACAATACATCACATAATGCAATCACTGTTCTTGTTTTACCTGAACCTGTTGCCATTACTAACAATGCTTTTCTTCGGTTTTTCATATCAAAGCTGTCACATACAGCCCTGATGGCAGCTTCCTGATAATAACGTCCCGCAATCTGCTTATTTACCGCAATATGTCTAAGACTTGTCCTCATGCTTAACAGATTAAACCATTTTTCAAGATCTCTTTTGGAATATATCGACGAACATTTTCTTTCGGGATATTTACCATCAATAATATGCGTTTCAAAACCATTTGTAAGAAAAATAACAGGTCTTCTCTTATACTTCTGCTCCAATATATCCGCATATAATTTGGCCTGCTGTCTTCCCTTGGATACATCCTCACAAGTCCGCTTGGCTTCGATTACCGCAAGCGGTCTGTGCGAATCATCATAAAGGACATAATCTGCATATCCAATTTCTGACTTGTTAGGCATTCCGGCCAATTCAACTTCATTAATCCAATTTTGTCCCTCAATCCAGCCTGCATCCGTAAGCATCGCATCTATATATAGTTTTCTTGTCTTATACTCCGATAAATCAAGTGGTTTGGGAACATATGTCTGCTGCTGCTCCTGACGACGTGCAGACAAAGCCTCTTTCAAAGAAGCATTTTCTGCAATAAGTTTCTTTAAATCCACTTCCTGTTGTGCAGCCTTCTCCTGTTCCTTCGCGAACTCTTCTCTTACAGCCTTCTCCGTCTCTTTGGATTCCTTGGCTTTCAGTATACGGGAAGTAATAAGCGACTTATCAAATGCCCTCTCCTCATATAAGTCCGAATAACAATATGCAATATAGTCCAAAAAGATAAAAAGATTTTCCAGACAAAGCATCGCCTCGTCCATACCTATTTTCTTATTAGTGTGAGCAACATTATTACCACATCGGCGGATATAATCCATGCGTTTCCACAAATCCGGTCCTACAATCTGTCTGTAATCTTCCGAATTCATCAGGCTCTGCAAATTGTCCTGATACGGCATCTCAAGTTCCTTATCAACAGAATACATCCATTTTATCGCAAACTCCATAGCTCTGCGGCTGTTAATAATACTTGCCTGCGGATCCATCAAAATAATTTTCTCGGCAGATATTGCAACGCCTGCAAATGTCGCAAACTCAGGTTCTTTCTTCAAATAATCAAAGTTAGTTACCACAGGATACCTCCTACACTATAACTCATTAAACAATAATTTATAAATCCGGTTTTTATTCTTTTTATATTATAAACTATATCAGCCGAAACTACAACTTTTGATTTGTCGACTTGGCTGACGAATTCATAAAACTCTCTTTGCATATCCATTGGTGGAAGAATAATATCCGTCTTAAGTATTCCATCCTGACCAATCGTTGTCATTGTCGCTGTCTTCGATTGAGCAACAACTTGGTTTCTAAAGAAATCCGTCGTCGATAAAACCTGCATAAACTCTGGCACACATTTACTCAAATCCAACGGCAATCTAATAACATGACATTCAAACAATACATTATCCTGCACATTTTCAGGTATAATTGAAGCTTTTCCAATACCTTCAGCAACCAATGACGAACGACAAAATAACATATCGCCATAACTTACTTCAAACTTCTCTATTTCTTTATCATCAGCATCTGTTTTAGGTAATTCATCAACCTTTGAATACATTCTATTAACAATATTTGCCACACCAAGAACACTAACATTTCCATCATCATAATAATTGTCTCTTTTTGCAAAAAATCCGTTGGATACCTTTCCTCTCACAACCTCAGATATATTAACCACGTCCCAGGCAAATGGATTGATTTGAGGATCACCAAACATCTCGACAAATCGGGCTTTGATTAAGTCGTCTAAGGTTGATAATTCTTTATTTCTTTTTTCAATAATATGAGTTAATTTGTCAAGCACACCAACTATTTTTGATTGTTTGCTTTTATCAGTTATATTTACAGCAAATTCACTGAACTGACTTTTATTAATAATTGGAACAACGGGCGCATTAGCAATTGCTACTAACTTATGCTTGTTATACAACAAGTTATATGCCAGATATTTAGATAAGACTTTTTCATTTGGCACAATTACATTTATCTGCTGATTGAAAGCATATTCCCCATCAGAGGCTATACCAATTTTTCCAATACTACCTATACATGTAATAAATATTGCATCTTTTGAAACAATTCTCGCTTTTTCTCTAGCATTTTCAGAAATATACTCATTCGACTCAGATATTTCATTAACTCCATTATCAGAAATAACATCAGGTTTTACAAAACATATATCATCCGAATTCCAGAACTCTTCTATCTTTTTACTTGGCGTATTACCCGTAATAATTTCGCCAAGTTCTTTCATCATCATTTTCATCTAAATCATCCCTGCAAATCCGAATTTGGTCAGGCCATATATTTCTGGTGAGATGTTTTTACATTGCTTTGATTAACCATTGCGTATTGCATTGTTGTATCAATTTGCGAATGTCCTAGGATTTTCTGCACCTGTTCAATAGGCATACCCTTGTCTATGGCTCTCGTTGCCATGGATCGACGGAATTTGTGTGGATGTATTCTGTCAAGTTCTAATTCCCGGCCCAGCTTACGCAGTCTTATTTCGACTCCGCTTATCTTCAATCGGTCATATGGCGCATCCAATGTAACAAAAAGTGCATCATTATTATCGTTTCTTGATTCTATATAATTTTTTAAATGAACCTTGGCTTTTGCATCAAAATATACCCGGCGTTCTTTGTCGCCCTTTCCATAAACAACGCACTCTCGCCCTTCAAAATCTATATCTTCTATATTAAGGTTTACTAATTCTCCAACTCTGATTCCTGTTGAATAAAGTAAATCAATAATTGCTAAATCCCTCTGTTCCGTGCAATTATCCCTCAACTTTTCTATTCCTTCATCTGAAATAACATTTTTGACAACCTTTTTCGTCTTAATCTTATGTATTCTTTTCATCGGGCTTTTAAGAATATAATCCTCTTCCTCCAGCCACGAGAAAAAACTTGATATGTTACGCCTTACATTGTCTACCGTAACATTAGAACAATTATTACGCTTTTGATAATTTGACAGATAATCTCTCATTTCCTCTGTCGTTATCTTTCTTACACTATTGCTTGTTTGCGATAACAAGTGTTCCACCGTTGTCTGGTAATATCTTATTGTTCGCTCTGAACATCCTTCTATCTGCTTAGCCGCAATAAACATTTCCAAATAATCTAAGTTTGTTGTGTCTGTCTTGTTGGCCTCGGATTCATTCATATTTTTCAGTAAAACTTCCTGCAACTTTTTCATTTGAGAAATGCTCAGATATTCTGCCATCTCGTTAAGTATCTTTACCAGTTTTTCTTCCATGTTGGTATTCTCCTTATAATACCAACATCACTACATCCATTTTTTTATAATCTATCAATCTGCATTAAATCGCTTTCCTTTGAATACTGATTAACCAGATTTTCGTAATTAAAAAATCTAACATAATTACGAATACTACTATATATATTTCTCTCAATCAAGCTATCAAACTGTCTCCTACGACTTTCATCTGCAATAATATAAAAATCCGCTCTAAAGTCTTGCAATTCATAAAATTTATCTAATGAATTAGTAATGTTTGTTGAATGTTCGACCTCATAAAATCTATATGGCATTTTTCGCTCATTAAACCATATAACGTCAACTGTTCTCGCTCTTCTTACAATTTCTTCATACGTAAAACATGGCAGTTCATGCTCTGTCGTTAATTCGCATAACCTTTTTTCCAGAAATTTTTTGTTTTTATCTTGATTGGGGACATATGTTTTGTAATTACGCATATTACCAAGTTCAACTATAATTCCTTGATAATAAGAATGAGTAAATGCTTCATCACTTCTACCATCATTCTCGATAATATCAAAACGTCTCAAGACATCATCCTTGTATTCCGTCAGTGCCCATAATCCCGGCTTTATACGAAAGAATTCATCGTAAACCTGTACAATTTGTCTAATACTTGCCTGTGGAGTTTTCGTCTTCCATGTACTGTAATCTACTAGTCGATTTAGTTGCTGAAATGTAGCATATCCACCATTCTGACGCATGGCTTCAATAACATTGTCCTTTTGTGACATATCAAACACCCCCTATCCAAAATATTTCTGCATCAAACTGTCAAATAATAACTGTGTCTCATCAAGTGCCTTTTTCACCGCAACTTTTGATTTGTCGACTTGGCTGACGAATTCATAAAACTCTCTTTGCATATCCATTGGTGGAAGAATAATATCCGTCTTAAGTATTCCATCCTGACCAATCGTTGTCATTGTCGCTGTCTTCGATTGAGCAACAACTTGGTTTCTAAAGAAATCCGTCGTCGATAAAACCTGCATAAACTCTGGCACACATTTACTCAAATCCAACGGCAATCTAATAACATGACATTCAAACAATACATTATCCTGCACATTTTCAGGTATAATTGAAGCTTTTCCAATACCTTCAGCAACCAATGACGAACGACAAAATAACATATCGCCATAACTTACTTCAAACTTCTCTATTTCTTTATCATCAGCATCTGTTTTAGGTAATTCATCAACCTTTGAATACATTCTATTAACAATATTTGCCACACCAAGAACACTAACATTTCCATCATCATAATAATTGTCTCTTTTTGCAAAAAATCCGTTGGATACCTTTCCTCTCACAACCTCAGATATATTAACCACGTCCCAGGCAAATGGATTGATTTGAGGATCACCAAACATCTCGACAAATCGGGCTTTGATTAAGTCGTCTAAGGTTGATAATTCTTTATTTCTTTTTTCAATAATATGAGTTAATTTGTCAAGCACACCAACTATTTTTGATTGTTTGCTTTTATCAGTTATATTTACAGCAAATTCACTGAACTGACTTTTATTAATAATTGGAACAACGGGCGCATTAGCAATTGCTACTAACTTATGCTTGTTATACAACAAGTTATATGCCAGATATTTAGATAAGACTTTTTCATTTGGCACAATTACATTTATCTGCTGATTGAAAGCATATTCCCCATCAGAGGCTATACCAATTTTTCCAATACTACCTATACATGTAATAAATATTGCATCTTTTGAAACAATTCTCGCTTTTTCTCTAGCATTTTCAGAAATATACTCATTCGACTCAGATATTTCATTAACTCCATTATCAGAAATAACATCAGGTTTTACAAAACATATATCATCCGAATTCCAGAACTCTTCTATCTTTTTACTTGGCGTATTACCCGTAATAATTTCGCCAAGTTCTTTCATCATCATTTTCATCTAAATCGTCCCTGCAAATCCGAATTTATAATTCTGAATTTAATTTTCCTTTCCGATTATTTTTCCATTTTGTGTTTACACATTTATATTCCGAGCAGCTTCTCCAGTTCTTTCATTTCTGCGCTGATTTCCGTTTCTATTTTACGTATGTCAGCCATTATTTCCGTTGTTGGAGGATACTCGACTGCCACATATTCGACTTCCTTGTATTTATTGATACTAAGGTCATAATCATTTGCAACAATATTTTCCTTAGGAACCATAAATGATTTATCTGTTCGTTTTCTTTCTTTTTCCTTATCCAGATTTCTGAACCTTTCAATTATATCCGGAATGTCATTATCCGCAATTGGCGTACGCTTATCATCAAGGCTGAATCCATCAGCAGTCATATCATAGAACCACACATTGTCTGTTCCGCCGTGTTCCGTTTTGGTAAAAATCAGTATCGCAGTAGATACGCCTGCATACGGCTTGAACACTCCTGAAGGCATTGAAATAACTGCTTCCAAGCGCTGATTCTCAACGATTTCTTTTCTTATATCTTTATGTGCTTTCGATGAACCGAACAATACACCGTCAGGTACTATGCAGGCACACCGGCCGCCCATCTTAAGGATGCGTAAAAATAATGCAATAAAGAGCAGTTCTGTTTTCTTTGTCTTACAAACCTTAAGCAGGTCGCCTGATACGGATTCTGCGTCAAGGCTTCCCTTAAATGGCGGATTTGCTAAAACAAGAGAATACTTGTCTTTGTCAGGATTCTGATCAGACAAGCTGTCTCTATACTCGATAAAAGGATTATCTATTCCGTGTGTCATCATGTTCATGGCACCGATTCTAAGCATCGTACGATCCATATCGTATCCATGGAACATATGATTCATATAATGGTCTTTTTTCTGCTTATCGTAAAATATTTTTTCTTTTTTCTTTTCCTTTAAGTATTCACCGGAAGCTACCAGAAACCCGGATGTTCCGCACGCAGGGTCACAAATCACTTCATCACTTGAAGGATCCATCATCTCGACCATCATTCTTATTATATGCCTCGGTGTTCTGAACTGCCCGTTGCGTCCTGACTGTGCAATTTTGGAAAGAAGATATTCGTAAACATCGCCCCTAACATCAGCAGACTGCATGTCATTCATCATCTCATAAATTTCATCAAGTGAATCAACTACTTTTGAAAGAACCAAAGGCGTTGGCAATTTGAATATGGCATCATCCATATATTTTGAATATGCACTGTTCTTATCACTATGCAGTGTCTTTATAAAAGGAAATACCCACTCCTGAATCACGGAATACATCTTTTCTGCGGAATAATCATGAAATACTGACCATTTAAGCTGTTTACCGTCAATCGTTCTATCACCTATTTTTACTTCATCCGCAAATATACTCTGATATGGCAGTCCCAGCATTGCACTCTCTTTAGCCCTTGTGTTATCAGAGTCATCAAGGTCATGTATGAACATAAGATATGTTATCTGTTCAATTACCTCAAGGGGATTTACCAAACCACCCGCTGCAAATATATCCCATAACCCATCAATTTTGTTTTTTAATTCACCTGTAATCATCCTTATCTCCTATCCTTTAATTGTTCCATAAATATTTAGTGTAACGCCCGCCGCCGATTTTACTTATCATGCCCGACTCAACTAATTCTGCCAGAGTTCTTTGTACAGTGACCTGGCTTATGTCAGGGCATTTCTTCATTATTTCACTCTTAGTTATCGGTCCTAATGTCGTTCGTATAATCTCTTTGATTCTGTCAGGCTTTGATCTGCCTTCCGCTGCAATAAGATTTACCCTTGAGGAAAATTCTCTGTATGCAGCCACAATAATTCCAAGCATATATTTTACAAACGGCTCATAATCATTGGTATTCTCATGCCAGTTTACCGAGCTTCGCTGCAAACTGGCATAATACAATTCTTTGGTGCGCTCTATCATATGCTCGATGCTGACATATTTTCCCACAATATATCCTGACCTGTATAACAATAACAGCGTAAGTAATCTGCTCATCCGGCCATTACCATCGTCAAAAGGATGAACACACAGAAAATCCAGAATGAACATAGGTATCAAAATTAACGGTTCCATATGTTCGTTATTCAATGCCCTTTCAAATTCCCTGCATAATTCATCAATGTTCTCCGGTGTTTCCCACGCAGGTACAGGCTTAAATCTGATTGATTTATTACCCAGAACATCTTCTTCCTGAATAATATTATCCGCCTTTTTATATTTTCCTCCAATATCCATTCCTTCAAATTTATACAAATCTCTATGAAGCTGTAAAATAATTGAAGGCTTAGGCGGAATAAAATCATGGTTTTCATGTATTGTATTTAATACATCCCTGTAACCTGCGATTTCACATTCATTGCGCGACCTTGGTCTGGTTGTATCCTTTACCAAAGCCCTCAACCGCTCATTGGATGTGTAAATTCCTTCAATTTTATTGGAGGCTTCCGTACTTTGTATTTTGGCAATTTCAACCAATTGGTTTAGTTCATCTGTTTTTGCCTCAATAAATAAAGTCTGTTCTCCCTTGTACTCATGTATCTTGGTAAGAAGCTGGACGATTTCCGGCGTAAGAAGCTTTTGCCATTTATTACTGTAATCATACTGTCTCATCTTATAACCTCATAAAATCAAATATGATTAAATTATAATATTCAATTTTATCATTGTCAATTCAATTTTATCATTGTCAGAAATATGATAAAATTGAATTTAAAAATGATCAAATTAAATCCGCCTCGTTTTCTCCTTAAGCCACTCCAGTTCCCCGCCTTTAAGATACGGTGATATATTTTCATATACTTTTTCATGGTACTTATTAAGTCTCATCTTATCCACATCAGTCATAAGTTCCATATCAATTCCATCCACATCAAACGGAACCATTGTCAGGCTTTCAAAGCAAAGCAGCCCATCACCATACCGGCGTGTGAGCACAAGATTCTCATGTCTGATGCCAAATTTGCCTTCCAGATAATATCCGGGTTCGTCGGATGTCACCATACCGGCCTCAAAAGGCACATTCTGTCTGCCGATCCGCCAATGAATACGCTGCGGGCCCTCATGGACATTCAGGATATATCCGACGCCGTGTCCGGTGCCGTGGTTGAAGTCCATTCCGTTCTCCCAGAGCGGCATGCGCGCAAGGATGTCCAGATTAGCACCGCACATTCCTTCCTTAAAAACAGCCGCAGCAAGCGCAAGATGTCCTTTAAGGACCAGCGTGTATGCTTTTTTCTCCTCGGAAGTAAGTCTGCCAAGAGGAATTGTTCTCGTTATATCGGTTGTTCCTTCCATGTAGTGTCCGCCCGTGTCGGTGAGACACAGTCCATATGGCTTAAGCAGGATGTTGGTCTCTTCGGTGGGCTCGTAATGCACGATTGCGCCGTGCTCACCGTATGCTATGATGGAATCAAAGCTGTTCTCAATAAATCCATCCTGTTCACGCCTGTATTTTTCAAGCTGCGTGGCCGCATCAAGCTCGGTAATATTGCCTGATGCAACATTCTTCTGAAGCCAGCAGATAAAACGGCACACCGCGACGCCATCCTTAATATGCGCTTTACGGATGTTATTCTGCTCCGTTTCGTTCTTAACAGCCTTCATGTGCTTGACCGGGCTTTCTTTCATCATTACTGCGGTATCCTCAGACACACAGGACAACAGTCTGTAATTAATCGTTGCCGGGTCGATTTCTACCATATCGCAGCTCATGCCACGCACATCTTCGTAAATCTTATTATATGGCCTGAGTTCTACTCCGAGTGAATCAAGATAGTCTCTGACTGCGCCATCAAAACTTTTTTCATTGGCATAAAGAATGGCTTTATCCGGAAATATAATCATATATGATAAAAATACCGGTGTGCAATTCACATCATTACCACGGAGATTCAATAACCATGCTATCTCATCAAGTGCGGCCACCATCAACATATCCACGCTGTTTTTCTGCATATTCTCACGCAGCAGTTTAAACTTATTCTCTGATGTATCTCCTGCGTATTGAGTGTCAAGCTGCCATACCGGTTCGGAGCTTATGTTCTGTCTGTTCTCCCATATCTCATCCACAAGGTCGTAATCCGGCACCAGCACGGACTCCGCCATTGTCAGGCTGTCCGTAAGTTCCCTGGCAAAGGCAGTGCTTATCGTACGTCCGTCAAATCCTATTCTGTAACCGGTATGACCCGATGCACATTCCGCCATGAATTTCGGTATATCAGGAACCCCCGGTTCATTTATTTTCATCAGCGCAATTGTGCTGTTGTGCAATTGTTCTTCCGCCTGAATAAAATATCTTCCGTCCGTCCACAGATATGCTTTATCCGGTAAAATTACCAGCGTTCCCGCCGAACCGGTAAAACCTGACATGAATTCTCTCTCTTTAAAATAATCTCCTACATACTCTGAACCGTGATAATCATCAGTCACAATAATATAAGCATCCATATCGTGCTGTTTCATTAACTCTCTGAGTTTGTTCAGACGTTCCTGTACTAACATGTCCAAATCTCCTTAATATCAAAGAGGCAGCTCCAAACATATTGAAGCTGCCGTTATATTAAATCTCGTCAAATGTATCCGCTAAAGAAGCACCCGGTGAAACCATAGGGAATACCTTGTCATCCTTCTCTATCTGACAATCTATCAGACACGGAATGTTAAGTTCTATCGCCTCTTTAAGAGCCGGAGCAAATTCTTCCTTTGTAGTAACACGGTATGCCTTGGCTCCCATTGCTTCGGCAACCTTAACATAATCCACGCTGTCATTAAGCACCGTATACGAATATCTTTGTCCGTAATAAAGTGTCTGCCACTGTCTTACCATTCCGAGTACGTGATTGTTGATTACCACCTCGATTACAGGAATATTATAACGTGTGGCTGTTGCAAGCTCATTCATGTTCATTCTGAAACATCCGTCACCGGCAACATTGATAACCGTCTTGTCTTTGCGTCCCATCTTGGCTCCGATTGATGCTCCGAGACCGTAACCCATAGTTCCAAGACCTCCCGAAGTGAGAAGTGTTCTCGGTTCCTTGTACTTGTAATACTGGGCCGCCCACATCTGGTGCTGTCCGACTTCAGTCGTAATTATTGCATCTCCGCCCGTAATATCGTAAATCTGCTCAATGACATAAGGTCCTGTAAGGACGTCTTTGTTGTATTTGAGCGGATATTCTTTTTTCATCTGCTCTACATGTGCCATCCATTCGGTATGTTCCATATCGTCAAGCCTTGTATTCAGGGCTTTAAGAATTTCTCTTACATCGCCGATAACGCTTGCATCCACGCGGATATTTTTATTGATTTCCGCCGGATCGATATCAAGCTGGAGGATACGTGCATTAGGTGCGAACCTCTTAGTATCGCCTGTTACACGGTCCGAGAATCTGGCGCCGACAACAACGAGAAGGTCACACTCCATAACCGCAAAATTGGAGGTTTTGGTTCCGTGCATGCCGAGCATTCCGGTATATCTCGGGTCTGTTCCGTTAAAAGCACCCTTTCCCATCAATGAATCCGCTACAGGTGCATCGATTTTGGATGCAAACTCCGCAAGTTCATCCTGGGCACCCGAAATAATGGCACCGCCTCCTACGAAAATAAAAGGTTTCTCGGCTTCTTTTATCATCGACACAGCTTCATTGACAGCTTCGTTGGTTATCTGCGCGGTTTCTCTTGATATCTCTGCCGGTTTGACATAGGTATACTCTGTCTTCTGTGCTGTGACATCTTTAGGAATATCGATAAGAACCGGACCCGGTCTGCCTTGCTTAGCTATTCTGAAGGCATCTCTTATCACTCCGGCAAGTTTCGTTATATCCTTAACGATGTAATTATATTTGGTAATCGGTAATGTCACTCCGGTTATGTCTATTTCCTGAAAACTGTCTTTTCCGAGAAGAGGAACTCCTACATTACATGTGATTGCCACCATAGGCACCGAATCCATATAAGCTGTCGCAATACCTGTTACGAGATTGGTGGCACCTGGTCCCGATGTTGCAAAACATACACCGACCTTACCTGTTGCCCTCGCATATCCGTCCGCTGCGTGGGAAGCTCCCTGCTCATGTGAAGTGAGGATATGTGTTATCTCATCCGAATGTTTGTATAATTCATCATACACATTAAGAATGGCTCCTCCCGGGTATCCGAAAACGGTATCCACACCCTGTTCCTTAAGACATTCTATAATTATCTGTGATCCTGTAAGCTGCATTGTATATTTCTCCAAATTATTTTATTTCAAGGACTGCTCCCTTATCTGCTGATGTTACCATCTTCGCATAACGTGCAAGATATCCCTTGGTAACTTTCGGTTCTCTAGGCTGCCATTTAGCCTTACGCGCCTTTAGTTCCTCATCGCTTACCTTGACATTGATTGTATTGGCAGGGATATCTATGCTTATGATATCGCCTTCTTCAATAAATGCAATAGGTCCGCCGACCGCTGCTTCCGGTGATACATGACCAATTGAAGCTCCTCTTGAAGCTCCCGAGAAACGTCCGTCAGTTATAAGTGCTACGCTTGAGCCGAGTCCCATACCTGCTATTGCGGATGTAGGGTTAAGCATTTCACGCATACCAGGTCCTCCCTTAGGGCCTTCATATCTGATGACAACAACATCTCCCGGAACAATCTTACCGCCCTTTATGGCAGCGATTGCATCTTCTTCACAGTCAAACACTCTTGCCGGTCCTTCATGGACAAGCATTTCTTCCACAACGGCTGAACGCTTTACAACGCATGAATCAGGGGCAATGTTACCTCTGAGAACTGCGATACCGCCTGTTACGCTGTATGGATTATCGATAGGTCTGATAACTTCCGGATTCTTATTTACACAATCCTTGATATTTTCTCCGACTGTCTTGCCGGTTGCTGTGATAAGATCAAGGTTAAGAAGATTTTTCTTGGAAAGTTCGTTCATTACCGCATATACACCGCCGGCCTCATTAAGTTCTTCCATATATGTGTGGCCTGCCGGAGCGAGGTGGCAGAGGTTAGGTGTTCTTGCACTTATCTCGTTGGCAATGTCAAGATTAAGCTTTACTCCGGCTTCTCTTGCAATAGCCGGGAGGTGAAGCATTGTATTGGTAGAACATCCGAGTGCCATATCTACAGTAAGTGCATTCATAAATGCTTTCTCTGTCATAATATCAAGAGGTCTTATATCCTTCTCAAGAAGTTCCATGACCTTCATTCCTGCGTGTTTTGCGAGCTTTATTCTGTCCGAATATACTGCAGGGATGGTACCGTTGCCCTGAAGTCCCATACCGATTGCTTCGGTAAGACAGTTCATACTGTTGGCTGTATACATACCTGAACATGAACCGCATGTAGGGCATGCCTTATTCTCATATTCGTCAAGCTCCTCAGCCGAAATCTTACCTGCGGTATATGCGCCAACTGCCTCAAACATGCTTGAAAGGCTTGTCTTGCATCCTTTTACATGACCTGCAAGCATAGGACCGCCGCTTACAAATACAGTCGGGACATTGATTCTGGCTGCTGCCATAAGAAGTCCCGGAACGTTCTTATCACAGTTTGGAACCATAACGAGCGCATCAAACTGGTGTGCTGTTGCCAGACACTCTGTTGAATCCGCAATAAGATCCCTTGTTACAAGGGAATATTTCATTCCAACATGACCCATTGCAATTCCGTCGCATACTGCGATTGCAGGTACCACTACCGGTGTTCCTCCTGCCATTGCAACTCCGAGCTTAACTGCCTCAACGATCTTATCAAGGTTCATATGTCCCGGTATAATTTCGCTCTGTGAGCTTACAATACCTATTAAAGGTTTCTCCATCTCTTCCTTGGTAAAACCAAGTGCATTAAATAATGATCTGTGAGGAGCCTGGCTGACTCCTTTTTTAACTGCATCGCTTTTCATATATTACAATTCCTTTCGAATATTAAATTAAAGTCTCTCGGCAATCAGATCGCCCATCTTGTCCGTTCCGACAAGTGTCATTCCATCGGACATGATATCAGTCGTTCTGTATCCTTCCTTAAGGACCTTCGCAACCGCTGCCTCTATTGCTGCTGCCGCATCATCAAGATCAAGCGAATATCGTAACATCATGGCTGCTGAAAGAATCGTCGCAATAGGATTAGCTATGTTTTTGCCTGCAATATCAGGTGCAGAACCGTGTGACGGCTCATAAAGTCCGAGCTTAGTCTTACCGAGGCTGGCACTTGAAAGCATTCCTATTGAGCCTGTTATCATGCTGGCTTCATCGGAAAGGATGTCGCCGAACATGTTCTCCGTAAGAATAACGTCAAACTGACCCGGGTTCATTACAAGCTGCATAGCACAATTGTCGACAAGCATATCCGTATATGTAACTTCCGGATAATCAGCAGCAACTTCTTTGACAACTTTACGCCAGAGCCTTGAAGAATCAAGAACATTGGCCTTATCGACGCTTGTTACGATCTTACGTCTCTTCATGGCAATCTCAAATGCCTTGATTGCGATTCGTCTGATCTCATTCTCATTATATGTTAACGTATCTACCGCTGTAAGTACACCGTTAATTTCTTCCGTGTGTCTTTCACCGAAATAGAGGCCTCCGGTCAGTTCTCTCATAATGACCATATCAAAGCCGTCCCCGATTATTTCGGACTTAAGCGGACATGCATTCTTAAGTTCATCATAAAGATATGCCGGACGCATATTCACAAAAAGTTCCAGATCTTTCCTTATCTTGAGTAATCCTGCCTCAGGTCTTAAATTCGGTGCGACATCATACCATCTGGAATTGCCGACATTACCTCCGACTGCTCCGAGAAGTACTGCATCCGAACTCTTTGCAATCGCAACCGCCTCATCAGTAAGCGGAACACCATATTTGTCAATGGAGCATCCTCCCATAAGAATCGACGTATAATCAAGCTTATATCCATATTTGTCTCCTGCTGCATCAAGAACCTTGACTGCCTGTGCAACAATTTCCGGTCCTATTCCGTCGCCCGGAATCAATGTAATCTTGTAATTACTCATATTATTTCCTCTTTACTTCTATTATTCGGCATCCTGTGTGCAAATACCATTAAATTAAATTCTATAATACTCAGCTCAAAAAAACAAGCCTTTGCACCACAAAAAAAGACACCATTTACAATTTCTAGTAATTATACTTGATGATTACCTCAAAAGAAATGATGTCTTTTATTTAATTTAGTTGATTTTATTTATCTTACTGTGGTGCAACATAATCAAATGTTACTTCGATCTTCTCAACCTGTGCGAAATCAGCTTTATCAACTATAACTGCTGAACATCCGTCAAGATTGCCATCAAGTGTATGAGCATCATCCGGAATCTTAGATACCCATTCATTGTAAAGGTTAACACGCGTACACTTCTCATCATCAGATGATGTATATGGCTTAGCAGTAAGTGTAATAGCCTTACCGTTAATCTTGATTTCCTTGATATCCATTGTATATCCAGGATAAAGAATTTCGCCGTTTGAAAGTCCTACAGCCGAGAATGTAATTCCATAAGCCTTACCGTCGCTTAATCCTGAAAAATCAAGGGCAACTGTATATGTACCTGCTCCTGTGATCTTGACATCAGTAGCCGTAACACCTGCAACAGGTGCCGGATTGTATGTATCGCCTACGCTGTACTGAACTCCGCCGCCGTTATACATGATCCATGCAGTTGCACTGTCAGGATCAGCCTGCTCATCTTCCTTTACAAATGTTTCCGGAGCATCCTTAACGAAGGCTTCCATCTCTGCCTTGGCAGCAGACTTAACATCCTCTACCGACTTCTTGGACTCATTTTCATAATTACGTGAAGCATAAATCTTAGCCATATCACTGTCGATAAGCTTGCAGTCAGTCTTGCTGAAGAAGTCTCCTCTGTCCCAGAGAATCGGACAGTAATCATTGATATCACATATATCAAGGATATTTGCATGATATGTATTCATATTCTCTTTGAATGATTTATCCTTAAGCGGCATTGCTGCATACTCGCCGATTACAACGCCGATGCCCTTGTCTGTGAACTTGGTCATCTTGTTAAGTGACTCGCTTATCGCAGCAAGTTCTTTCTTGGTTCCCCAAGGTGCTGCCGATTCCATTTCCTCAGCGCAGTAGCTCCATGGCTCATAGAAATGAACCGATATAAGAAGCTTGTCCTTAGCTTTATCTGTAGGCATTACAAATCTGTCATCACAAGTCTTGGTGATGTCTGTATTGTATCCGGCAATAAGAAGGAATCTGTCCTCATTATATCCGCCGGCAGCTCTTACGGTGTCAACGAATGCCTGATTAATCTTGTTGGTGATTTCATACATCTCATCATCCGTAAGTGTTCCTGTGTCTTTACAAATAGTTGTCTCGTTAAGGCCTGAGCCAAGCTGCTCGTTAGCAGACTCAAGGATTACATTATATGAGTAATCTTTAAATCTGTCCGCAATCTGTTTCCACATCTCTGTGTAAAGTGTCATGGCCTTTGTTCTGGTCTCTTCTGTTGCGGAACCGAACATTCCCCACCAGCCGCCATCCCAGTGGTCATTGATGATTACATACATTCCGGCATCTACTGCCCACTTTGTAATCTCTTCAACTCTGTCAAGATATGCTGCACCGATTGTATAATCGCCGTCTTCAAAGTTCATCATGTTGGTCCATGAAACAGGAATTCTGATCGTATCAAATCCGGCTGCCTTCATGCCCTTGATCATATCCTGAGTAGTAACAGGCTGACCCCATGTTGTCTCGTATACCTTAGTGGCAAGATTGGTACCTTTGGCATGATTATATGCCTCAAGTGTATTACCAAGGTTAATACCGTTACCCATCTTTCTTACAAATTCAATTGAAGAAAGATCCGCATCGCTCTTTGTCTCCTCTCCATTGTTACCATCTTCTGCCGCTGCTGTTGTAGATCCATTGGTATCCGTAGAAGATGATTTCTTTCCGCATGCTGTTGCTGCTACTGCCATAGATACAATAAGCATAACCGCAAGCAGTGTTGTTAAAAATCTTTTAAGTTTTAAAGTTTTCATGAAACCCTCCTTTGGTTTTATGATAATAATCATACCATATAAATTTCACGCATAATACATCACAAATTTGACCTCGATACTCGTATAAATTGTATCTTTACTAAAACATATAAGTATCCGTTCTAAATAGTAATCTTAACCGTACTTCCACTAACCGGTCCGCGCACAACCGTGATCCGGCGGTCTATCCTTTCCTGAAGACTTCCCACATGTGATATGATCCCGACCAGCCTGTTGCCTGAAGAAAGTTCCGACAATACACCCACAGCCTTGGACAGTGCTTCATCGTCAAGCGAACCAAATCCTTCGTCTATAAACATGGTATCAAGCTGGATTCCACCGGCATTGCGCTGTATCTCATCGGCCAGGCCCAGCGCCAGTGACAAAGATGCCATAAATGATTCACCGCCCGACAGTGTCCTGACACTTCTTGTACTTCCATTGTAGTGATCGATAATTTCAAGTTCCAGTCCGCTCTGCGTTCTGCGGTTCTGTGCCGTCCTGCATCTCCTTAATTCGTACCTTCCGTCACTCATTACCATGAAACGGGAATTGGCACAATTTATTATACGGTCGAAATAAACAGTCTGCACATATGTTTCAAGCATTATTTTATCGCATCCAGAAACCGTTCCGTTCACGGTGTCGGCAAGCGATTTCAGCCATGCATAACGTTTATTGTCCGCATCAATGCTTTCAGCTACCGATGCAATGCCATCCCTTGCCTTAATATTCATGCTTATACCGGCATCTAACTTTCTTATCATCCCGGCAAGATTGTTTTTCTCTTCCGAAGCTTCATCTTTGGCTGTTTTGATCTGTTGTGCATCAATTTCTTTAATTGGTTCCAGTTCCCGCATAAGAGTATGCATATTGCTTTCCGCTTTCATGAATTCTTCCCGCGTACGGCTGTATTCCTGCGCCGTATTATCGGCATTGTGCTTAATCTGTTCTGCTTCTTTCTGCAATTTATCACATTCGTTGCGCATTTCTTCATATGAGGCTGATTTGAGTTTTTTCTCCTTTTCCTCTATATTGGCACAGACCGATTCGTATGATGCTTTCGCGGATGCATATTCGGCGGTTTGTCCCTTGATTTGGGAATTCAATTCATTCATTGCACTCTCTGTCCGGGTTATCTTCTCGCTGATCATCCGCCTGTCTTTAATCTGTTCACCTGCTTTCAGAAAATTATTGTTTGCTGACACATATTTCTCTTTCTTAAGTGCAAGCAGTCCGGCAGTCATCTCTCCGGCTGCCTCAATATTATCACAATGCTCATATTCTTCCATTCTTTTGAGAATGCTTCTGTTAAGTTCATCGCATTCAGCACCGGCTGCTCCTGTCCGTTTACTGTATTCCTCATATAATCCACGTTCTGCCGTAACGGCTTTCCTCATAGCATCAAGTTCTGTTTTTTCAACTATTCTTCCGGACGGTATTCTCGGTGAAGGATGTGTAAGTGAACCACATACCGGACATGGCTTGCCGTCCTCAAGTTTCTGTGCGATAAGTCCTGCCTGCGAATCCATAAAAATATTCTCCAGTCCGCTCAGTTCTTGTTGCATTATTTGATACTTTTCACGTTTTTCAATATATCCTGCCTTGAGTTTATTATATTCCCCGTCCTTTTTATAATATCTTTCTATGTCTTCACAGATACTTTTCAATCCGGCAATCTCACCTTTTATCTTCTCAAGTTCTGCCGCATAGCGTTCCTTGTCAGCTGCAGCATTTTCCAAACCGGCATAACGTTTTTTAAGTTCTTCCAGTTCTTTCTGTCCGGTTTCAAGTTTCCTGCCTGATTCTTCAATCCACGCCTGAATCCCCGCAATCCGGTCCGCAAACTCCTGCCTCTGTTTCAGAAGGCTGTTGTACTCCTCGTACTGTGCCAGATTCATTTTTAAATTCGATATACGCTCATAAACTTCCGGCAGCATTTCTGCCTGTCCGGCAGCCTTTTCTGCCACTGTCTTCAGGCTCTTTGATCTTTCAGACAAAATTCCGGTCGCTTTTATGGCCTCCTCTATCTGTTTTTTTAATCTGGCTGCTTTAATGGCATTCTGTTCGTCAACTGTGAGTTTATTGATGCGTTCGTCAACAACTTTAAGCCTTGCCGAAAATGCCTCCGCCTCTTTTGTCTGCGATTCGATAAGCCGTCCGGCAAATTCTGTTATAGCTGCCGCATCTTCAATCTCCGCCCTCTGCTTAATATCCCTGAGTTCTAATTCATAAAGAGTATCTGCATCGCATATAAGCCCGTCAGTATATTGTTTTATAATTTTCTGTTGTTCTTTAAGTTCCGACTTAAGACTGTTTATCTCACCGGAGATTTCTGTCTGGAACCTGTAATAATATCCTGTCTTAAAAATCTCCCTGAATATACCGCTTCTTTCGTCCGTCTTAGCTAACAGAAGTTTCAGGAAATCACCCTGTGCAATCATCGCAATCTGTCCGAACTGTTGTCGGTTAAGTCCCATAATATCAGTTACCGCCTGGGTCACAAGCGTTGTTCCATCAACTATCCTTCCATCAGGGTATGTGAGCACGGCACCTGCCTTTTCCTCCGTAAAACCTTCACCATGCCTTTTGGGACGCATATATGCAGGGTTTCTCCTGACATTATATTTCATGCCATGAAATTCAAAATCCATATCAACATATGTCGGAGTATCTTCCTCGGCGTACTGGCTTCTCAACATTCTCTCATCCCTGACGCTGCCGCTCGGTTCGCCGTAAAGTGCAAAACAAATGGCATCAAATATTGTTGTTTTGCCTGCTCCCGTATCGCCGTTTATCAGATAAAGTCCCTTGCTGCCGAATTTTTCAAAAGGTATCTCAACGCATCCGGCATATGGCCCGAATGCCGACATTATAAGTTTAACCGGTCTCATGCATTCTCCCTCACTTTCTCAAAAAGTTCTTTGGCATATCTCATCTGTTCTTCATTCATGCTGCAGCCATTCTGAAGTTCATATAATTCATTAAGAAAATCCTCCGGCTTCATATCATCCCGGTGTTCATCCTGCGTATCATAATTCATATTATTTCTTGTTCTTACATTATCATATGTTATTTTCATCAGATTAGGATATATTACACGAAGCTTAGCTGCCGCATCATATATATCATCCTCATCGGTAAGTATTATATGATAATAATCATCAGTATTAAGATTCCGGTAGAAATCCCTTGCCGTCACCTCCATATAAGTTCCTTTTATTTCGCGCATATCCCTGAGTGGCTTAATTGGTTTAAGTTCAATATTCACCTCGCCCTTGGGTCCCAGTTCAACCAGTGTGACCGATTTCTTATGATTGATTTCAGAAAAAGAATACTTTAGCAACGTTCCGCAGTACCTAATCCTGTCACCCATATTCTGAGGTCCATGAATATGCCCAAGTGCCGCATAATCAAAAAAAGCATAAGCCGAAGCATCAACATTATCAAGGCCTCCGACTGTAATCTCCTCGGACTGGCATGTCTGCGCACCGGTTACAAACTGGTGTGATATTATGACATTACGTTCTCCGGGATCATATTCCGTATTCTGAATTACAAGACGGACAGCATCATTGTAATCTTTAATATCTTCATCAAAATAAGGTCGTACATACGAAGGTTTGATAAAAGGAAGCATATAGAAATTAACCGGTCCGTATTCATCTTTAAGTGTTACACACTGCAGTTTTCCATCATAAGCACGCGACATATATATATGCCCGGCACTCATTATATCCGATCCAAAAGCAATTCTTTCCGCCGAATCATGATTGCCGCTTATCACAAGCACCGGTATATTCATGTTCATAAGCCCGGTCAAGAACGCATCAAACAATTCAACAGCCTGCACAGGCGGCACCTGTCTGTCATAAATGTCACCCGCAATTATGACAGCATCTGCTTTATCATTGATCACAATATCCATTACCTGTTTCAGAATGTATCTCTGATCATCTATCATAGAGAATTCATTAACTCTCTTGCCAAGATGCAGATCCGATAAATGCATAACTTTCATATAAATAGCCCTTTCACATATGTGTGTAATATAAAAATAAATAGCAAAAACCCTCTTAAGGCATGCCAAAAGAGGGTCCGGTTTCAATGTGGAAATATATTATGCTTCTGCCTTCTCGATTTCAACAATCGCTGCTTTCTGCATAGGAATACGGCAGTTCTTGTTATTACCGAACTCGACGATTACTGTGTCATCTGTAATATCAATTACAACTCCATAAAAACCGCTTGTTGTAAGAACACTGTCGCCCTTCTCCATTGAGTTGAGAAGTTCCTGCTGTTTCTTCTGCTGTTTCTTCTGTGGTCTGATTGCAATAAAATACATCAACGCTGCAAAGAAAATGATGTATCCTATTATAAATATAATCTGTGTTCCTCCGGCTGCTGCTAAAATCATTTTGAATCCTCCTTGAATCTTTCTAATGTTCTCTTCTTAAATTCACCAAATCTGTTATTCTCAAGTGCTTCTCTTATCTCTTCCATAAGATGATTATAATAATAAAGATTATGAAGCACGCAGAATCTCATTCCTAACATCTCTCCGGCCTTAAGAAGGTGTCTTATATATGCTCTGGTATAATGACGGCATACCGGGCAGTTACATCCTTCCTCTATCGGAGACAAATCCTTCTCGTATCTGGCATTGAACAGATTAAGCTTACCGTAATGGGTATATACATGTCCGTGTCTGCCGTTACGCGCAGGATATACACAGTCAAAGAAATCTATTCCTCTATCTACACCTTCAATTATATTCGCCGGTGTTCCGACGCCCATGAGGTATGTCGGCTTGTCAACAGGAAGATACGGTACAACGCTGTCAAGTATTCTGTACATCTCTTCATGTGATTCCCCGACTGCAAGTCCTCCCACGGCATAGCCGTCAAGATTAAGCTTAGATATCTCCTTCGCATGCTCTATCCTGATGTCATCATACGTTCCACCCTGATTAATGCCAAAAAGCAATTGATGCGGATTAACTGTGTCAGGCAATGCATTAAGCCTTGCCATCTCTTCTTTACATCTTACAAGCCACCTTGTGGTTCTGTCAACTGATTTTTGAACATATTCTCTCGGAGCCGGGTTCTCTATACACTCATCGAATGCCATTGCTATAGTTGAACCAAGATTCGACTGTATCTGCATACTCTGTTCAGGGCCCATAAAAATCTTATGTCCGTCAATATGGGAATTAAATGACACACCTTCTTCCTTGATCTTGCGGAGCTTCGCAAGCGAAAAAACCTGAAATCCGCCTGAATCGGTAAGTATAGGTCTGTCCCAGTTCATAAATTTATGAAGTCCGCCAAGTTCTTTAATGGTCTGATCACCGGTTCTTACATGAAGATGGTATGTGTTAGACAATTCCACCTGACATCCGATTTCCTTAAGATCCATTGTTGAAACCGCACCCTTTATGGCTCCGACCGTTCCGACATTCATAAATACAGGTGTCTGTATGGTTCCGTGCACAGTTTCAAATGTTGCTCTCTTGGCTCTGCCTTCCATGTTTAAAATCTTATACATTTAATACTACCTTTCGTATACCTTAATTACATTATCAATACGTGAACTCATATTACAAAGCAGCATATCGGCAACCGTACAGGCTGCCATTGCCTCTACCACAACAACAGCTCTCGGAACTATCATAGGGTCATGCCTTCCCCGTATCGCTATCTGCATATCTTCTCCGTCACGTCCCACCGTATTCTGCAGTGATGAAATTGACGGTGTCGGCTTAACGGCTGCACGGAATATTATATCCGAACCGTCACTTAATCCCCCAAGCACTCCGCCGGAATGATTGGTACGCTTCTTTACCTTATCTCCGTCCATATAGAATTCATCATTATTCTCACTGCCTTTAAGCTCCGCAACCATAAATCCTTCGCCAATCTCAAATCCCTTGACGGCACCGATTGACATTATAGCTTTGGAGAGGTTAGCATCCAGTTTATCAAAAACAGGTTCTCCGACTCCGGCCGGCATATTCTTAATAACACATTCTATTATTCCGCCAAGCGAATCCTTATCCGCTATCGCCTGCCTGGCATATAATTCTATGCTGTCTGCGGCATCCTTATCCGGTATTGCAAAAGGATTCATATCCCTTTGAAGAATATCAAACCTGTCATAATCTATTCCAATTCCTCCGATGCATTGCGTATATGCGCATACTTCTATTCCGAGTGCCTGCAGGAGCTTGCAGGCAACTGCTCCGGCTGCAACCCTTGCAACCGTCTCTCTTCCCGAAGAACGTCCGCCGCCTCTGTAATCCCTGAAACCGTACTTACAGTCAAATGTATAATCCGCATGTCCCGGTCTGTAGAAATTCGCTATATCCGAATAATCTTCCGAATGGTGGTCTTCATTATAGACCATTATTGAAATAGGAGTTCCTGTTGTCTTTCCTTCAAAAACGCCTGACATAATAACCGCTTTATCACTTTCCTTGCGGCTTGTAGTGTAATCACTTACACCAGGTCTGCGTCTGTCAAGCATACTCTGTATATCTTCTTCACAAAGTTCTATTCCGCTGGGGCATCCGTCAATGACCACACCCAGTCCCTTGCCATGGGACTCACCCCATGTAGTAATTCTGAATATCGTTCCAAAAGATGATCCTGCCATCATTGCAATCCTTTCATTTCAATAATAAAGGGCAATGGACGGTATTCGCACCATTGCCCTGATATATTGTATCACTGCATATTCAAAAAATCAACGACTACCTTATCAGGCATCTCGTTATAAGTCCAAGCACAAGAAGATGTGCAGGATATATTATATAGAACACATACTTAGAGCATTTAAGTTCACGATGTTCATTGTAACAATATATACCATACAACGAAATAACTCCGATATATGAACCCTGGCCCATGAACGCACAGAAAAGCGTAACAAGGAAAGCAAGTGCAAGCTTAATGCCATGTTTGTTACGGAACAGATAAAATACCGATACCAGTAAAACCATGCTTAATCCATACGATAAGCGCAGAATTACTATCCAGCAGATCGCGCACAGCATGATAACGAACTTTATTAATGCTGACACGAATTTGCCCGTTCTGTCGGTCATCCTGAAAAAATACATCATAACCAGACACAATGCCGTAGAAAACATCGGATTCTGGCTTGAGAAATCAATAACCTTGCCCGTCATTGCAAAATCATACGGTATCTCGCTGATTAATGCAAACGCGAACACGGCACAAAGATATTTCATATATGACGAAGTATTAAAAAATCCTTCCGTCAAAAGAAAAGCTATTATCGGCAATGCCAGTCCGCCTATAAATCCCAATGCAACCGCCATACCGACCTGACCCATAAGAGCAGAATTACCTGCCAGAAGGTCATTTAACTCATTTGCCTTGTATTGTTCTACATTAATAATTCCTTTTTCAAATATAATCATTCCGATGCTTCCGAGAATAAGCGTCACGCATGCGAAAATCTTAAGTCCCTGCGCTGATACCGATGGCATCTTCCATGCCATACTTCTTCGCTGTGCCTGTTTCATTAGTTCCTCCAGATTGTGTTATATATTACATTCCGATTATATCCATCGCACAGAGTGCATTGCCGTCATAATCGAACAGAGCCTGATTGGCCCATTCATTACCTCCCGGACCCTTCTCATGCATATATTCGCACGCTGCTGCGGTAGCCCACTCACTTCCGGGTACAGGCAGCCATGCAGGTTCCCAGTAAAAATATCCTTCACACATATTATTCCTTATACCATGGATAACGTCAAGAAAAGCTTTCATGAAATCGCGCTGTCCCTCGGGAGTCATCGGAAAAGGAACCTTTTCGGCGAGTTCTTTTTTCGTTGCCATACCTTTCCTGAGTTCATCCGGGAGTTTCTCATGATCCTTATAATCATCAAGCGTAAATCCCATAGACACTTCCGCAACTATAAGTTTCTTTCCATACCTTGACGCAATGTCATTCATGTTATCGCGCAACATATCAAGTGTTCCGTGCCAGAACGGATAATATGAAAGACCGATATATTCAAAATCTAACCCGTTGTTTGCAAAATAATTGTCAAACCATCTACGGTAAAGCTCATTGTTTCCGCCGTTATCAAGATGTATCATCACCGGAATTTTTGCATCAAATTCTCTCGAAGCTCTTATTCCGGCACTGACAAAACGCGCTATATTGGCATACTCCGGTACTTTCGCATATGGCCAGAGTAACCCATTTGACAGCTCATTGCCGATTGCCACCATCTGCGGCTTTAATCCTGCTTCTTCACATTCTTTAAGAACATTCAGAGTGTATTCATACACCGCGGTTTCAAGTTCATCGACATTCATACCCTGCCAGGCTTTCGGAATTGTCTGTTTGCCCGGATCCGCCCAACAATCACTGTAATGCAGATCAAGAAGCCAGTCAAGTCCAAGCTTAGACGCACGTTTTGCAAGTTTTAATACGGTTTTGATGTCACTGTATCCCGCACTGTAACTGTTGCCCTCTGCGTCATATGGATCATTCCACAATCTGAGCCTTACCATGTTGGCTCCATGCGCTTTCAGTATTGAAAGTGCATCGCCTTCTATGCCGTTATCATAAAATTTTCCTCCGCAGTCCTCAACTTCTACCAGCGAAGAAACATCCATTCCAACTATCCAGTCAGGCATTTTCAAATCCTCCTTGTTCCTGTATAAACAGCACCGGGACACATTTAATGCGCCCGGCGTCTGTAATTAATCATCAAATTTTTCAAAATCGTTTTCGTTAAATCTCTTCATCATATCACGATAGCGGAAACGTGCCATCTGGTTTTTCTCAAGCACATCTTCCTCCGTTCCCGTATATTGACAACGAATACAATAGAATTCTTTCTTATCCTTATCATAAAACATATCAAGATCGAGATCTCTCATGAAGCATGAAGGACATCTGTAATTTAATCTACCCTTTCCAGACTGAGCCATGTCTCAAATACCTCCTTGTCGCGTAATTTACCGGTGTATCCAAGTGTAAACATCGGGCTGAAAGCATAACCTTCTTTGACATATCCGGTCTTGTCCCTGCCCTCGCAGGTCATTGATACAAGTGTCTTGACCGGAGGAATTTCACAGCTTACCTTACCGGCATCTGCTTCATCCATCTCACGGCACTTATATTCATATGAAAGTCTCTTCACATCATTTCCTTTTGCTATTGAAAGGGTAAGTGATGACATGTCCTCGGTGTATTCGGTTGTTCCGTAGCATCCTACCATATATTCATTAATGGTAACATCTGCATCAGGATCGCTCATATTAAGCACCTTACGGTCTATCTTGATTGCAGATGAGCCTTCTGTAAAGGTAATTACCGACTGAATTGTTACCGTAAGATCTGCAAATTCAATGTCAACAGGATCAAGTGTAAGTATACGATCCTTGCCTTCCTGTGAAAAATGAGCCTTGGTACGGCAGAGACATAAATCTACTTCCTCACCGTTGTGGCAGATTTTGGCACTTCTTACAGTTCCCTCTCCGGCATAATGTGTAAAATATCCTGCACGGTACTTTTCCTGTATAAGGAACGGATAGCTTGCATCCTGAATATGCTTTGTGCCAATTCCTACAGGCCATTCCAATTTGGCAGCATACGGTCTTAAGTCGACGATTGCGCCGCCCTGGTCCATATTAACACATGCTCTCATATAAGGGTCACAATACCAGAATACCTGTTTCTTGCTTCCGTAGAGAATATCTCTCCATAATGCACATTCAGGTTCTGTGTATGATTTCTTGTTACGATAGTAATCAGCGAACTCACTCATTGTCATATCTATGAGTTTGCCCTCTTTCTTAAGTTCTCCGTAATATGCACATCCGTCTTCATATGACTGCTTGAGAAGTTCATACGGAGCTTCCCAGCGTCCCATCTTATTCATCCAGCCCGGTCCTACAAACATCATATTATATGCATAACCATTGTTGAATTTAGCCTGATAACGATACTGGTCAATAAGATTATACAGATATGGATATTTACCATCCTGATAAATCATACCACGGAGTACATTCTGCGGATGCGTTCCGAAATTGGAACCATTGCCGTCATAACATGCTATAAGGTCACGGCTCAGATGAGGAATAGCTACGATTCCTGAATCTTCTGATTCATTTGCTGCCGGTGCATGCGTATTGACCTTAGACGGAATCCACGGTGCCCAAGGGCCGCCATCCATGAATGTGTACCAGCTGTTGTTACATGTATGATATGCTTTCGGTCCTTCTTCCCAGCATGTTGCAACAGCACACTTTACGGAAGGGTATTTCTCTTTAATGTAATTGATAAGTTCAGCATCCATATAGTATGAACCGGTCGACTCAGGATAGAATCCGAATCTCTCATAGAACTTCTCAAATACATCCGTTACAATAGCTTTCTTGTCTTCCATCGAAAACATCCATATGCAGAAATCCTTGGTCTTATATTTCTCACGGAATTCCTTGCACGGAAGTCCCAGAAGCGTAAGTCCGATTTCGTCTCCGTATACTTTATGATGTTCTTTAGCCAGTTCTACGGCTTCATCATTAAAAAGGCTGGCATATGTCATCTCAATTGTTGTCTTGAGACCGTTCTTATGTGCACATTCCTGCTGTATCTTAAAAATATCAAGGCTCTCGGTAAGCAATGCTTTACGTCCGATATCTTCCGCCTGTCCATGTCCGGTAACCTTCTCGGCGTATTCCGGAACCATCTCCGGACGATGGATAATATTTACAATAAACTGATCCATTTCTTTCATAAAATCCTTTCAAGTCTGTTCTAGCCTTTAACGGCTCCACCTGTAACTCCTTCAACATAGAATTTCTGCATAAGTACAAACAATGCTGAAATAGGAATGGAGATTACAATACCTGCTGCACAGAAAAGTGTGAAGTACTGATTGATAAGTGATTTATCAAGCATTCTGTACAGACCTATGGCTACGGTATACTTGGATGAAATTCCTGCATTAAGTATAATCTTGGCATATACGAAATCCATCCACGGAACCAGGAAACTGCTTATTACCGTATATACTATAATCGGCCGGCTGAGTGGTAAGATCATCTTAAAGAAAATCTTAGACTCGCTGCATCCGTCTATTTTAGCAGCTTCGCAGAGTGCTCTCGGCACCGTATCAAAGAAACCTTTTGCTATCAGGTATCCAAGTCCCGATGATGCGGAATATACCATTATCAATCCTAAGTGGTTATTTGTGAGATTGAACATCTTAAGTACAAAGTAAACCGCTATCATCGAGAGCATACCCGGAAAGAGATTCAAGATTACCGCAACATTCATAAGCGGTTTTCTTGCCTTAAATCTCATTACTGATGTTGCATATGCAACCATCAATATAAACATAGTAGAAATAACACATGTGCAGCATGCTATTACAAATGTATTAAGGAACCACCTCGGAAACTGTGCAACGGTGTCCGGCTGGAACAACTGGACGTAATGTTTGATACTCCATTCCTCCGGGAAAAAGCTGCTTGTATTAATTCCGTCATAACTGCTGAAAGACGTAAAAAGGAGCCATACAATAGGGATGAGCCATATTATTGCAAGTACCGCAATCAGCAGATTGTGAAAAAATGTTTTAAGTCCTTTTTTCTTCATTACTGGAACGTCTCCTCTCTGTCACCTTTAATCATTTTGTTAAACGCAACCAGTGTAAATACCGCACATATGATGAATACTACGATACCTATGGCTGAAGCCATCTTGTAATTGTAATAATCCTGTGTCAGTCTGAAAAGCCATGTAACAAGGAGGTCGACTTCCTTTGCCTGTGAATTGGCTAATGCCTGGTTGGTTGTTGTATATACACCTTCTGTGAGAAGATATATTACGTTAAAGTTATTTATATTTTTTACAAAGTCCGTAATAAGTGTAGGTCCTGTTATAAAAAGCATGTACGGCATTGTAATTTTAGCAAAAATCTGTCTTGGCTTGGCTCCGTCAATTCTCGCACTCTCAATCTGATCTGCCGGGAGATTCATAAGTACACCCGTTGCTATAAGCATCTGGTAAGGAACACCGATCCATATATTAATAAGGATTATCATTACATGTGCCCATCCCGGAGCTGATAAGAACGGTATATAACTTGTCGATATAAGCCCAATGTCTCTGAGCCACCCCGTAAGACCTATCGCCTTACATAAGGTGTTTACAATTCCTCCGTTAGCGAAGAAGTTTCTTACAAGAAGAAGTGACACGAACTGTGGAACTGCTATTGTCACTACAAATAAAGTTCTCCAGAGTTTCGGAAGTTTGGTTCTCTTATTATTAATAAGGAGAGAAAGTAAAATACCTCCGATATATGTCGTGAATGTTGCAAAAAAAGCCCACACAAGGGTCCAGCCAAGTATTCTGACAAATGAATAGCCAAACGTACTTGTCATACCCCCACCGCCGAAGAGCTTCACAAAGTTCGATAAACCGACCCATGAAAAGAGGCTGCTCGGCGGCATATGATTCTGGTCATAATTGGTAAAAGCCACCAATATAAGCAGTAAAATCGGGATGACTGTAAAAATTACTATGCCCAGAACCGGAAGGGTAAGGAGCGTAATATGGAACTTTTCATCCTTGTACATTCTTATATCTTCAATAAATGTATTTATATGTTCGCCTTTATCTGCCTTAACCTGAATTTTATAAGAATTTATTGTATTTTTAATCCATACGAAGAAAAATGCAATCCATACCACAAAACATATAAGCGAATACAGAAGAATTTTAAATGAGTTATCATAATCGTTCATTATATTCTTCATAGTGACAGGATCAAAAATCATCTCTGCCTGAACTGTTCCGAGTGTTCCAAACTTAGGCACATATTGCGATGCAAACAGTATTGAAAATAATATCACTGCGGCTTCAAGTACCGTCATTATTGCTGCTTTTATGAATTGTTTATGTCTCGCATAACCGGCGCCCATCCAGATTAGTGATAGTTTGGTAAATATATCACCTTTGGAAACTGCTGTTCCGAATTCTGCAAAGAAACCGCCAATTCCTTTAAAGAAACGACCGATTGCTTTCGACGGTGTTTTTTTATTATTGGCCATATTACCCTCCTTAACCTGCCCTGCAGGGCAGTTCTTATTGCCATATACTAAACTGCCCGTAGGGGGCTTTATGTTTTAGTTAAGAAAAGGCCTGTATATTTGCATACAGGCCTGTTATTGCGATTATTATTCTACCGCTGCTTTTGCACCTTCAACCATTGTATCAAGTGCATCCTGAATTGCTTTTTCATCTGTTGCAGATATAGAACCCTGTGCAATCATCTCACCGAATGTCTTGGCCGGATCCCAGTACTTAGCACTTACAGTCTGTATAACACCGTATGCGTCCTGAGCTCCACTTGCTGCTATTGCAACATTCTTAGATACTTCGTCAGAAGCTGCTACTTTCTTGTTGGTAGGTGCAAGCTGACGCTGTTCAAAACGTGTTGCCTGTGACTCCTCGTTGGTAAGGAACTCTGCAAGAACAGTAGCCCATCCAACATTCTTGGAGTAAGCATTAACGCCGATGAACTTGTATCCTGATACAGAACCCTGCTGTACCTGCTTGCCGTCAAGAGTATATGTCGGAAGCTTTGTAGCTGAATATCCGTCGCCGAATACTTTCTGTGCGTTGTCTGCATCCCATGTACCTGAAATAACTGCTGCAAGTGTTCCGCCTGCGATCTGGTTAGAGATATCTCCATCAGCAATTGCCATGAATGCCTTGTTGGAAGCAATGTTAAGCATGCTCTGTGTTACCTGTACACCAGTGTAACCATCTTTGCTTGTTCCGTTGAAATCAATTGCTGTTGTTCCGTCATCATTGAGTCCGGTTGTAAATCCTGCTCCGTAGAAGAATGATGCGTCATACCATCCTGATGCAAGTGTCATGCCGACTTTCTTGCCTGCCTTATCAGCTGCTGCAAGAAGTGTATCCCATGTAGCTGCATCTTCTTCGGAAATTACTGATGAATCATAGTAAAGGAAATATCCGTTACCACCTGTCATAGGGAATGCCATAAGCTTGCCATCGATGCTTGCTGCTTCTACTGAACCATCGCCGTTAGCTGCCTTGACATCTGCGATTGACTTCTTAGCATAATTCTGAAGAGCTGCATCCATCTCTTCAATGTTGGCAAGTGCCTTTGCATTGTTAAGGTCTACTATCTGATCACTTGCGAATGCAAATACATCAGCTGCTGCCTCAACGTCTGTAAGAATTGTATCCTTAGCTGTTGATTCAGATTCAACACCAATCTCGATATTGAACTTCTGATCCGGATATGTTGTCTTAAACTTCTCTACAAGCTCCTTAAGAAGATTCTGATCTTCCTCACCGCCCCATACTCTGAGGCTTACTGTCTCGTTAGATGTACCGGCATTTCCTGAACCGCCGTTGTCTGTACCGCTTGATGTCTTACCGCATGCTGCCATTGAAATTGCCATTGCACCGACAAGACCAAGTGCTAAAACTTTTTTAAATTTCATAATCTTTCCTCCTGAATTTTTTTATGAATCCATTATCATGTTGCGTTTGCGCAACCGCTTGTTCATATTTGCATTATAATCAATATCATATTCATTATCAATTCACAATTTAGATAAAAATTTCACTGTAATTTTGTGCATATTTCACGAATAACGATTTCGATAATGTGCGCAACAATGCGCAACTTTTAGGTTTTCACATTCCTGACTTCTATTATTCACACTATTTTCACATTCTAAACACATATTTTGCATCCCGTCTGTCGCCTCACAATTAAAAACATCCTTTAACTGTATTTTATACAGTCAGAGGATGTCATTTTTGTTATGTTTAATTACTACTTAGTCGAATCTCTCAATACAACCTGGTAATTAATATCACTCATATCTTCATCAAGCTTCTCACCAAGCATTTCCAGCAAGGTTCCACAGGCGTTCTCTCCAAGAGTTTTGGTGTCGAAGTGAAGGCTGGTAATCGGCGGATTATTATGTGCAAGCTGTTTACTGTCATAAAGACTTGCAAGACGTATATCCGATGGTATATTTATATTTTTCTCATTAAGACATTCAATAACAAGGTTACACACATAATCATCCATGGCAACCAGGCAGTCGACATTCAGTGCAAGTGCCTGTTCAACGGCCCTGGATACTTTGGCATAACTGTCTATATCCATAAAGACAACGGATTTATCAACTGTAATACCACGGTCACGGTGTGCACACATAAAGCCTTCCAGTCTGTTCCCAGTAACCTGATATGTCTCATCCCCGCCCAAAATTGCAAGTTTCTTCATTCCTTTCATAAGAAGGATTTCCGTAAGTTCCCTGCTTGCTTCCATATTGTCATTATCGATACACACAACATCTTTCTCACTTGACGAACCGATTACAACAAACGGTATTCCTTTTTCCTTGAGAGACCGCTGGGCTGATGTATCCACCATTGAACGGCTTATGATGATTCCATCAATCTTATGATTATTTATCATCCTGTCAAGCTGTCCATTCACCATGGATATGATTACATCATAATTATTCCTGCCCGCCATCTTGCAGATTCCGTTCATACATTCACGGAAAAAAGCAACTTCATTCTCTCCGTAATCAGCCGGAAGGACAAGCGCAATATTATATGTTTTATTCTGCGCAAGTCCTCTTGCCATTACGTTAGGCGAATAATTGTGCGTGTCGATAAATTCTTTAACCCTCTGTGTCGTTTCACGACTTATTCTTCCCTTACCGGACAATGCTCTGGACACTGTAGTCTTACTTATTCCAAGTTCCTTCGCAACGTCATCTATCGTGTATTTCTTGTTAGTAGTATTCATTAGTTCTATCCTCGTCCGATAAGCCTTTGCCACTATATCTCATCATATCCGTTCTATAACCTTGTTCCGCATTCCGCGCAGAACACTGCATCATCGGCCTCAATCGGTGTATGGCAGTTAGGGCAGACTCTCTGTTTAGCTTCTTGTGGTTCTGTTACCTGCATTTCTTCCGTTACCGCCTCATGAATTTCGTTGACCTGCGGCTGTACTTCCGGCTGCACTGGTGCTTCGTTAAACTGTGGCTGTGGCTGCACTTCCGGCTGCACCGGTGCTCCGTTAAACTGCGGCTGTGGCTGCACCGGTATGTTCTCGACCTTGGTTCCGCATACTCCGCAGAACATCTGTCCCGGATTAATAATATTGCCGCATCTTGTACATCTGTTGGCACCATCGGCTACCATTGTATGAGGAAGTCTCGAACCGCAAACCGAACAAAAAGCTGCATTGACGGAGTTGTCCGAATGGCAGTTAGTGCATACCACAATTCCGTTAAGGAATTTCACTCTGGTATTCATCTGCTCAATCTGCTCCTCTGTCGCCTTAAGATCGGCAAACATCTGTATATATGCCCCCTGCGGATTCTCCGTTTCCGCACGATATGTACGTCCTATTGCTGCATATATCTCATTAATTCTCATCTGTGCTGCCTGTATGTTTCTGTTAATATCATTTATTTCCCTATCTGCATTGCTTCTCATATATGAATTCCTCCGTTAAGGTTTATTTATATAATAAGTATAACTATATTCCACTGCAAGGTCAACTGTTTTAACTCATAATTGCTCCAAGTATACCCCCGGTTATGCATATAACAAATGATATTATTGCTTTCTTAACATCATCATACAGTCCTTTATTTATAATAAACGACACAACCGATAAAAACACAAAATACAGCAGTCCTATCAGTGCTCCGTTAAGTACTCTTTTTTCTTTTTTGGCCTTACCATATATAACACCTGCCGCAATAGATGATATTCCGTATATAACCATGACCACTATGCGCATCTGTCCGTCACCAAGTCTCATTTTGTACATTATAAATGCTCCCACCGCCAACAAAACCGCACTGATCAAATATGCGGCAATCAAAACTTTGAATATTGTTGTTAATTTTCTGCCCAATTCATAATCCCCTTTCCCAAATCCGGATATTAAAATATATTCCGCCGGCAATCAGATATTCACAAAAAAACATATTCATACTAATATAATTTCAATAATTTACGGAGGTAACCGATTGCAATGGATTTATTTGTATGTGACGGAAGACTTGTCACCAAGATTTGTCAATCTCGGTAATGAATATCTATAAATCCCTGACACAGTAATCGAGTGTCTCGCCAACCGCATCATTTATTACAATATCCGCAACGGAATCTCTGGCCGTTGCGGACTTATTGATCAGAATCAGTTTATTTCCATGATAATAATCAATCAGACCGGCAGCAGGATATACTGTTAACGAAGTACCTGCAACTATAAGTACATCCGCTTCGCTTATGTATTTTACCGCTTTGGTCAGTGTATTGTTATCCAGTCCTTCCTCATAAAGAACAACATCAGGCTTAATTATTCCACCACATTCACATCTTGGTATGCCAGTACTGTTTATGATTGCACTTTCATCATAGAATCTTACACATTTCATGCAATAATTACGAAGTACACTTCCATGAAGCTCCAGCACTTCCCTGCTGCCCGCTGCCTGATGCAGACCGTCAATATTCTGTGTCACAACCGCCTTGCATTTACCGAGCTTTTCTAATTTAGCAAGAGCAATATGCGCCTTATTAGGTACAGCATCCGGATATAGCATTTTATCACGATAGAAATCAAAGAATTCATCCGTATGTCTCATAAAAAAAGTGTGGCTGAGTATCGTCTCCGGAGGGTATGCGTATTTCTGATTATAAAGGCCGTCTACACTCCTGAAATCAGGTATATTGCTTTCGGTACTTACTCCTGCACCGCCAAAAAATACTATGTTGTCACTTTCCGAGATTATTTTATGAAGTTTATCAATATTCTCATTCATACAATTTATGCCTCCATTATGACTTTTTTAATCAAGCGGCTCCCTGCAGGTTTGGTATCTTCTATCACATATGCATCCGCGAACCGTTTAACTGCATCAGAAAGCTTATTTTCATCATTGGCATGGAATCTGGCCAGCACATCTCCCTTATGAACATACGCACCCTTCTTGGCTTCAAGTACGATGCCGACCGACAAATCTATCACACTATCCTTATTCTCCCGACCTCCTCCGAGAACCATGGCACTTGTTCCGACAATATCGCATACTATACGACTGACATATCCTTCCGTGTCTGCCCTGTATTCATACTCGATTGAAGCCTTTGGAAGAAGTTCTGTATCGTAAACCGCCTCAGGGTTTCCGCCCTGTGCCTCCACAAGTTCGGCCAGTTTTCTAAGTGCACTGCCATCTTTAATCGTGCCGGCCAGCATTTCTTTTGCTTCGGCACAATTCTGTGCCTTGCCCGCACCTGCAACCATATGTGAACCAAGCTCAAGGCATAACTCATACAAATCCTGCGGGCCATTTCCGGCAAGTGTATCTATCGCTTCCTTAACCTCGAGCGCATTACCGACCGCATATCCTAAAGGTTCATCCATATCACTAACTACTGCCATCGTCTTTTTCCCGACGTTATCGCCTATTCTGACCATTGTATCCGCAAGCTTAACCGCACTTTCTTCGTCCTTCATAAATGCTCCGCTTCCTACTTTCACATCGAGAACTATAACATCTGCCCCTGCTGCTATTTTTTTGCTCATAATACTGCTTGCAATAAGCGGTATGCTCTCTACGGTCGCCGTCACATCCCTGAGTGCATATAATTTCTTATCCGCAGGCGCAAGATTTCCTGTCTGCCCTGCAATCGCAATTCCTATTCTGTTGACATTATCAAAAAATTCCTGTTCCGGTATTCCTGTCTGAAATCCGGGAAAGCTTTCAAGCTTATCTATCGTCCCACCGGTGTGCCCGAGTCCGCGCCCCGACATTTTGGCAACCGGAACTCCAAGTGCCGCAACCATCGGTCCGAGGACAAGTGACGTCTTATCTCCAACGCCTCCCGTGCTGTGTTTATCAACTTTAACACCTTTAATCGGCGAAAGATCCATCACATCACCGCTGTGTGCCATAGCAAGTGTAAGTGCCGCTGTCTCCTCCGGTGTCATTCCATTGAAAAAAATTGCCATTGCAAGTGCTGCTGCCTGATAATCCGGAATATTTCCAGCCGTATATTCCTCAACAAAAAATTGGATTTCTTCACCCGAAAGTTCTTTGTTATCTCTTTTGTGTTGTATAATATCATACATTCTCATATATATATCACCTTGCAATCCTTTCAAGGAAACTTTCTCCTGTAATGATCGGTTCTGCCCCAACATAATCCGCTATTGTCTGCCCGATGTCCGCAAAGCAGTTTCTTGTGCCGAAATTAACCGGTCTGATATTCTTACCATACACCAGCACCGGAATATATTCCCTTGTATGGTCCGTACCCTTAAATGTCGGGTCGCATCCATGGTCTGCATTGATTATAAGAATATCATCATCATTCATTGCGCCGATAATTTCCGGAAGTCTTGCATCGAAATCTTCAAGCCCTTTTCCATATCCGGCCGCGTCTCTGCGGTGTCCCCATGAGGAATCGAATTCTACCAGATTCGTAAAGATAAGACCGTGCGACTTCTCTTTCATAAGCCTGACAGTCACATCCACACCGTCCATATTATTCTTAGTGTGGATAGCCCGCGTTATCCCGGAACCGGCAAAAATATCTTCAATCTTGCCGACTGCCCATACATCATAATTCTGGTCCTTAAGTCTGTGAAGCAGATTATAATCCGGCGGCAATATCGCATAATCACGCCTGTCGGATGTTCTTACATAGTTACCGTCATGTCCGGTAAACGGCCTTGCAATTACTCTGGCCACCTCATCCTGTCCGGTGAGAATCTTTCTTGCTTTAGCGCACATGTCGTACAGGCTGTCGAGCGGAAAGCAGTCAACATTGACCGCAATCTGAAAAACACTGTCAGCAGATGTATATACAATCGGCTTGCCGGTGCGTTCATGTTCTGCACCGAGTTTCTTAATTATCTCTGTTCCTGAAGCAACACAGTTTCCAAGCACTCCCGTAACTCCTGTTTCTTTGATAAATTCATTTATTATTCTGTCAGGAAATCCGTCCGGATATGTCGGAAACGGTTTGTCTGATATTACACCTGTCATTTCCCAATGGCCAACCGTAGTATCCTTGCCGGCCGATTTTTCCGATGAACGGCCGTAGGCACCTGTAATCTGGCTTTCATCCATAACGGGGAGTGACTTCATTCCGTCAATATTGCCCAGTCCAAGCTTAAGAAGATTCGGGATATTAAGCCCTTTATTATATTCCCATGTATGAGGTATCGTACTGCTTCCGGCATCACCGAATGCTGCGGCATCCGGTGCCTCTCCCATACCCACACTGTCAAGTATGATCCAAATTACACGTTTCATAAGTCAAACACCTTCCTTATATGCAGATTTATCCGCCGGACATCGACGGATAAATCATCAGATTAAATATATTGTATCTCTGCAGATCCAAATTGCATGACACCGTTAAGTGTAACTACCGGTGAATTTGCAGATACATTAGGTCTGTTGCGTTCTTTCACGCGTCCGGCCATCGTTCCGGCCTGTACATCAACTCTCCATCCTGACGGTATATACAGAACCAGATTCCCGAATCTGCCGTTGATATCTATAATCGCGTGTCCAGACGGTATATTACATCCATCAAAATACACATCCATGTTGCCAAACGAAAGATTGATATTGGCGCGTTCAAAATTATTCATGCTGATATGCTTGACCGCGGACGAGAACCTGGTCGAGCAATTAACAATATTATTAACGCCCTGATTGATATATTCCGTTCTGTAACCGGCATATGATGCATTATTCTGCGCTGCATTACCGTTATAGCTGCGGTTACGGCTTCCCGTCTTAAATATAAGTGAAAAACCTATACTTAAGAGCACTGCGATCAATACTAACGGCCACGGTGAAAGTTTCTGTATTCCCCACGCGTCCGAATAGATTATACATATTCCCGCGAGCGGGAGAAATATTCCCCAAAAATTCCATGCCGGAATATTGCTGATTATTATGCCCGCAAATACAATTGTAAAAATAATACTTACAACGCCCACATCATGCATAAATCCGAATGCCGAGAGCACTATAAATGCAGCTGCCGCAATAAGTAATATTCCCCACATGACACTGCTTGTTCTTTTTTTCATTGCCACTACCTCCATATATCCTTGATAATAATTATTATACCAAAAGCCGTTTTAACTGTAAATACTCACATTGTCGGATATTATTTCAAAAAAATGTAGCATTATACTTTTTTTCGTGTTAAAATTTTACTCGTTAGGATTTTATACTTTTAGGAGGACATAATGAGTATCCATTTGATTAAGACTCTGCCTTCTCCTGAGGAGATCAAGGCAGAATTTCCACTCTCAAAAGAACAGATTGAATTAAAGAAAGAGCGCGATGCACAGATCCGTGATGTCTTTACGGGCGCATCCGATAAATTTCTCGCTATAATCGGACCGTGTTCAGCCGACAACGAAGATGCGGTTCTTGACTATGTTACCAGACTTGCAAGAGTGCAGGAGAAAATAAAAGACAAAGTAATCATCATTCCGCGTGTATATACCAATAAACCGCGTACAACAGGTGACGGATACAAGGGCATGCTTCACCAGCCGGATCCGGAGAAGAAACCGGATCTTATCGCAGGAATAAAAGCAATCCGTAAGCTTCACCTTGATGTAATATCTAATACTGGTTTTTTCCCGGCTGATGAGATGCTTTACCCTGAGAACTGGACATATTGTGATGACACACTTGCTTATGTAGCAATCGGTGCCCGTTCGGTTGAAGACCAGCAGCACAGACTTACCGCAAGCGGTATGGATGTTCCTGTCGGAATGAAGAACCCTACAAGCGGAGGATATGAAGTTATGCTTAACTCAGTTCATGCTGCAAGCCATCCTCACACTTTCATATACAGAGGTGCCGAGGTTTCCACAACCGGTAATGAACTTACGCACACTGTTCTTCGCGGTTCCGTAAACAAGAAAGGCCAGTGCATACCGAATTACCATTATGAAGATCTGCTTCTTCTTAATAAACTTTATGCAGAACACGACCTTAAATATCCGGCAACAATAGTTGATTCGAATCATAGCAATTCCAACAAACAGTACCTTGAGCAGATAAGAATTGTCGAGGATGTGCTCCACAGCCGCAGGATGAATTCCGACATTCGCAAGCTGGTAAAGGGTGTTATGGTTGAAAGTTATATTGAGCCGGGTTCACAGAAGATCGGTGAGCATATTTACGGCAAATCTATTACAGACCCATGTCTCGGATGGGATGATTCAGAGAAACTGCTTTATACAATAGCAGAGAATTGTTAACTTACATTTATTGCGTAACAGATTATTGTCTGTTACGCTTTTTTATATAGCAAAACTGCCGGACATTATATCCGGCAGTTAAATTATATTATATAATTCTAATCCATCTTCGCATAATAACCGAAGTCGAATCCTTTCTTTTTGAGACCATCAATTAAATCTCCGAGCATCTTGGTATTCGTCTCGCTCTCGGCATGAAGCAGGTAAATTGCTCCTCCGTGGGATCTGTCAAGTGCAGCCTGAAGCGACTCTGCCACATCCGGCTGGTCGTCAACAACCCAGTCTCTGTATGCGAAACTCCAGAATACCGAACGGAGTCCCAGACTCTGCACAATTGCAAGTGACTGTTCACTGAAAGATCCTTCCGGGAATCTGAACAGATACATATCGTAATTGAATTTTTCCTTAATATATTGCGTTACCTGATTGATATCGTCAACCTGTTTCTGCGCGCTGTACTGCTGAAGTCCGCCCGACGGATGTGTTGTTGTATGATTGCCGATTACATGTCCTTCATCAATCATTCTCTGTACAAGTTCAGGATTATCCTTGGCATACGGAAGAGTTACAAAGAATACTGCCTTAACGCCCTTCTCTTTAAGAGTATCAAGAATTGACGGAGTAAAACCGTATTCATATCCTTCATCAAATGTCAGGTAAATATAATTACTGTACGGCTGGATAAAATCAGCTGCATACATGCCGTAAAGCTTATCATAATACGAACATCCGCCCGGTCTGTTATGTTCATCAACATCCGTGGTTGAGAATCCGTACGGAACCTTATCAGTCTTATATTGTGAAAAATCAGTGCCCGCCGGGATTGTCACATCCACGCCGGAATTCAGGATCGCACTGTAGTCAGTATCAGTCACATTAACGGTAACCTTCTTCATATCGTAATTACCGTATTCATCCTTGGCAACAACACCTATAGTATATGTTCCGGTTGTATCATACGATATAGAGTCCTGCATATCATCGGCAGGAGATGATGCATCGGCATCCTTAATCACGCCGGTTGTATATGATGATTTATCATCAACCGACTCTATAAAGCTGGCAGCTGTAACCTGTCCGGATTTCATTACATTAACGCTTTCGCTCTTAAGTGTAATAACCGGCGCAGTTGTGTCAGCAACCTTAACCGTAAAATCAAGGCTGTACTCACCGCTGGTGACTGTTGCTTTGTATTCACCGACCTTATTAAAATCAACATTATCGGCATTTATTTTTGCTGCCGCAATCAACCCGCCGTCGCCGGTTACAATTTCGTTGGCAATTACATTACTCATATCACTGCCAAGTTCAACATTATATGTCTCGTTCTTGAGTGCAAATTTGGAATTACCTTTTGGGGAATTCTTCTTACTTCCGCCATCGCTTGTAATAAGTACTATAAGAACCACTACAAGTATAACCGCTACAACCGCAAGTGCTATAAGCATCGGTATACCACTGTTTTTCTTCTTTCTTCTGGATGGCTGTCTGTCATTACTGCTCATATTTAAAATCCTCTTTCTTTAATTATAGTCAATCCGGCGCATACTCCGAATATTTTTCCATGGCGTTTATTCCGGCAACTCCGAGCTTTCTCTTAATCACAGCCAGATTGCTGCCTTCTGCCGCCATATTCGCTGCACATGTGTGCCGGAACATCTGAGGCGTTATCGTCATTCCGATCCGCCCACCGTATTCTTTGATTATCTTCCACAAACCCTGTCTGGACATAGCCTGTCCGCGCATATTAAGGAATAATCTGCTGTTTCCTTCCTTGTTGATGCCATTTCTGATATCTCCTATATATAACATCAAAGAAGACTTCACGGAATCATCAAAACATACAGCACGTTCATGTCCTTCTGTATGTATCATCAAAGTTCCGGTCATCAGATTCACATCCGTAATATTAAGTTCCAGCAATTCCTGCGTTCTTATTCCCGTATTGCACATAATCCTGAAAATCGCATTATCGCGCACGCCCTTGGCTGTTGTCATATCGATAACCGAAAAAAGCCTGTCCAATTCGCCTGATTCGATAATATCCGGGCTCTTAGGCTCAACCCTCGGGTGCTTAAGGTAAACAGAAGGTTCATCATTAATAAGTCTGCGTCTGAACATCCAGGCAAAAAAAGACTTGATTGATGATATGTTACGTGATACTGTTGATGCCGCCGTACCATTCTTCTCAAGAGCAAGAATATAAGAGTTCAGATTAATGATTGTCACCTTATTCCAATCATATATACCATTATTTCCAAGAAAATTGCCAAGTTTCGTCAGATCACTTCTGTATGCCTGCAAAGTATTGCCTGAAGCTCTGTGCTCTGTCTGCATATATTGCAGATATTCTTCGATATAAATGTCCATTGATTTCTCCTGTGCAACATAACTGCTTATGCGATAAATTCATATCTTCATAAGAAATTTCGGAAGTACATAATAATTCATCACAGATTCTATCATTATCCCTGCCGCAAAAATTACCGCTGCCAGTCCATATCTTAACACCGTTGTGATGTCTTTGGACCAGGATGTTATAAATATACCATATATTCCTACAACGTACAACATCATATGGCACAAAATTGCGAGCAGAAAAATAATGAGATACCGCGCACCATATTGCATTGCAAGTGCGGATAATATTATACCCATCCCAAATCCCAGGTAAGAACATATAACATATGGCATCCTGTTCCCGAACGGGGATATGCTTATAAGAAACACAATTATAAACAATCTTATCCTTTTGGGTGCCACATAACCCACAATTTCAGCAAATGTATTATCGGCGTCTATAATGCGATTTACAACCGGTTCCGAAAAAATATCCCACTTACTGACTGCATCATACCCGGCAATATTGGTAAAAACACTTCCTATGACTATCGCCACAGGAAAAAGCCATATATATTTTCTGTCAATCAAAAACCTCTTTTCCATATTTGAATAATATGAAAAAGAGGCTGATTTTATGACTTTCTATCTGAGATATTTATTGGCATATGCAAGAATTGCCGCAATTGATTTAGCATCGCAGATCTCACCGCTGTATATCATATTCACAAGTTCTTCCGGTGAATATTCATATACATCCAGAAATTCATTCTCGTCAAGATGCTGTCTTGACGGCTGTAAATCCCTTGCTAGATATATATCAATGCGTTCATTACAGAACGCAACCGTTGTGGCTACATTAATCAGGAATTCCAGATTATCCGTACGATATCCCGTCTCCTCTTCGAGTTCCCTTGATGCACATTCGATTGTCGGTTCAGTAACCGAATCACGGCTTCCCGCAGGAATCTCAAGCGATATACAGTCAACCGCACTTCTGTACTGTTTTACCATCAGGATATTACCGTTATCAAGTACCGGCAGTACCGCTGCCGCTCCTTTACGGTGTTCCACATAATCCCACTCAGCAGTATTGCCGTTAGGCATCAGCATATGATCTGTATACACATCAACAATCGAACCCGAGTATTTAAGGTCACGACCGATTCTTTTGACTTCTTCCATAACAAAACTCCTATTTAATACCTGTGCATTTCTCATAGCACTTATCGGTAGCCGCAATTATTGCATGTCTGAAGCCATTCTCTTCAAGAGCGCTTACTCCGGCAATCGTAGTTCCGCCAGGAGAGCATACACGGTCTTTTAAAACTGCAGGATGTTCACCGGTCGAAAGAACCATATCCGCTGCGCCTTTAACAGTCATAGCTGCAAATTCTATAGCATCGGCTCTGGTCATGCCGTATTTTACTGCGCTGTCCGCAAGTGCCTCGATAAACATATATACATATGCAGGTGAACTTCCGCTAACACATGTAACCGTATCCAGAAGTCTTTCTTCAACTACCCTGAAATTTCCGAATGATTTGAAGAACTGTGAAATTGTATCTATCTCTTCGAGATTAAAATTATTCTTATCATAAGATACACCTGTCATTCCTTCACCAATCATTGCAGGTGTATTAGGCATACATCTTACAACCCTGACATCGGAATCAAATTTATCCTGTACACTCTTGATCGTAATACCCGGTGCCAGTGAAATAATAATTTTATCAGGTGTTACCACATTCTTGATATTGCCGATAACAACATCGTAGTATTGCGGTTTGACCGCAAGAATTATGTATTTGACACTGTTGGCAAGCTCAATGTTGGTAGGTGAGACTCTTATTCCTGTCTCCTCGTTCACTTTAACCCTTACGATATCTGATACATCCGTAAACATGATCTGGGAATGATCGAAGGTATTCATAATACCGTTCAGCATTGCATGCCCCATATTGCCCATTCCGATAAATCCAAATGTATTCATATGTCCGCAGCCTCCTTAAGCAAGCAATTTCTCAACAGTGGCAAGCTTAGCGCAAAGAGTAAATAACTCCGCAGCCTGCTTAAGCTCCTCAAGTGTCGGATATGACGGTGCAATTCTTATATTGCTGTCATCCGGATCCTTTCCGTAAGGATATGTCGCACCGGCACCTGTAAGAACAACTCCGGCTTCTTTACACTTATTAACAATTGCCTTGGCACATCCCGGAACAGCATCAAATGATATAAAATATCCGCCCATCGGCTTCATCCAGTTTCCGGCGCCAAGTCCTGTAAGTTCACGGTCAAGGATTTCAAGTACAGCATCAAACTTCGGTCTTAAAAACTCCGCATGTTTTCTCATATGTGCCCTGAGTCCGTCACCATTTTTAAAATATCTGACATGTCTTAACTGATTAATCTTATCATAACTGATAGTCTCAACATTCATTCTCTTGCTGATCCATTTGAGGTTATCCTCAGATGAAGCAATTGCAGAAATTCCGCCGCCTGCAAAACTAATCTTGGATGTTGAGCAGAATTCGTATACAAGATCCGGATTACCTGCTTTAGCACATTCGGAAAGTATCTCCGGAATCTCAATATTCTCATCATATATATAATGGAGTGCATAAGCATTATCCCAGTAAATTCTGAAATCCTTAGCTGCCGGCTTAAGAGCGGCAAAACGTTTCACCGTCTCATCCGAGTATACAACGCCCTGTGGGTTGGAATATTTCGGAACACACCAGATACCCTTGATTGAAGAATCACTTGACACAAGTTTCTCAACCATATCCATATCAGGTCCGTTCTCCGTCATAGGAATGTTGATCATCTCAATTCCCATAAGCTCAGTAATCTTAAAATGTCTGTCATATCCCGGTACAGGACAGAGGAATTTAACTTTGTCAAGATGGCACCAAGGTGTGCTTCCCATTATACCAAAAAGCATAGCCGATGACACGCAGTCATACATGATGTTAAGGCTTGCATTACCGCATACAAATACATTTTCCTTAGGTACTCTTAAAAATTCGCCCATAAGCTGTCTTGCCTCAGGGATTCCTTCCATAATACCGTAATTTCTGCAGTCGGTCCCGCTGTCTGAAACACATCCTGTTCCTGAATTAACGATGTCAAGCATTTCGTTGGATACATCAAGCTGAGCCGGTGATGGCTTTCCTCTTGACATATCGAGTTTAAGTCCTTTCGCCTTAGCTGCCTCATATTCTTTAGTGAGTACGGCAAGCTGTTCTTTAAGCTCAGTCTCTGACATCTCTGTGTATTTTTTCATGGCTACGCCTCCTGTGTTAAAATTCTATGATAGTGTAAAATATAAAAGCACCGCAATACCAAGTATAATCCTATATATACCGAATGGTTTGAAATCGTGCTTTCTGATATATGACATAAGGAACTTTATGACAAGCATTGAAACAAGGTATGCCACAAGCATTCCTATAAGCAGCATATATAATTCGTTCTGCGTAAATCCTGTGCCGTCTGATACAAACTTGAGTATCTTGACAAGGCTGGCCCCTGCCATTACGGGAATAGCAAGGAAAAACGTAAATTCCGCAGCTGCTGTTCTGGATGTTCCTATAAGCATTGCACCCACTATTGTAGCACCGGAACGTGATGTTCCCGGAATAAGTGCAAGCACCTGGAATAATCCTATTATAAGTGCAGTCTTAAATGTCATTGCCTTGACATCCGTAATCTTAAACTCCTTATTGCGGTTGCGGATCTCAATAAGTATAAATGCTACACCGTATATTATAAGTGTAACTGATACAACATAAGGATTGTAAAAAATCTCGTCAATCTTATCATCAAAAAGGATGCCTATTATTCCGGCCGGGACGCATGCGACAAGTATTTTGGCCCAGAGAATAAGTTTATCCTTATTCCATTCAAGTCCCTTTGAATCCTTCTTCTTATCTATAGGCCATAATCTCTTAAAATAAAGTACAATGACGGCAAGAATTGCTCCGAGCTGTATTACGACATTAAACATCTCAACAAATGCGTCGCTCGCTTTCAGCTTCAGAAACTCATTGACTATTATAAGATGTCCCGTGCTGCTGATGGGAAGCCATTCGGTAATTCCCTCAACAATGCCCAGGACAATAACTTTAAGTATCTCTATTATGTTCAATTATGCGTTATCTTCAGGATCGTCTCCACCGTCACCGGTGATTCTGATCTTGCCTTCATATAATTCTTCAACTGCTATAGATAAAGGTTTCTTGCCTTTGGTATCCTTTATATACGCAGGTGCTCCGGCTATAAGCTGTCTAGCTCTCTTTGACGTCGCGATTACTATTGAGTATCTGCTCTGCACCGGCGGCTGTTCACCCGGCTCAACGTCACTATTTATTACATTCATAAGTTCTGAATACGATGGATGTATCATGTTGTATATTCTCCTTTTCTATTTACCCTGGAATTCCTTCAAATCCCTGCGTATAGCCTGAATTAAAGATATTCGCTCATCCGTTCTATTATGCTCACTTTTTATGATTTTGTCAACTGTTTCGACACAATCTTCCAAAACATCATTAATTACAATATAATCGTAAGCCTCAACACCTTCTGCCTCATGTATGGCCCGTTCAAGTCTTGCATTAATAACGTCCATTGTCTCTGTTCCTCTCGAAATCAGTCTGCGTCTTAATTCCTCCGCATCCGGCGGCGTAACGAACATAAGTACCGCATCAGGGTATTGTTTCTTGACCTTAAGCGCACCCTGGATTTCAATTTCAAGGAAAACATCCTTGCCGGCATTAAGATTTTCTTCTACATATTTACGCGGGGTACCGTAGAAATGATTTACATATCCGGCATACTCTATAAGTTCATTATTATCTATCATACGTCTGAACTCATCATCTGTCACAAAAAAATAAGATACACCGTCAACTTCTCCAGGTCTCGGCTTCCTGGTCGTTGCCGATACGGACAATGCATAATTATCATGTCTCTTCATCATCTCATTCATAAGTGTACCTTTGCCTGATCCGGAAAAACCGGAAACAACTATAAGCTTACCTCTGCTCATCGCTTTCTCCTCCGATGGATTGTTCACTCTTATTCTTCACACGTCCGGCAATTGTATCAGGCAGCAGCGCTGACAGGACAATGTATCCTGAATCCGTAGTTATTATTGCTCTCGTGCGTCGTCCCTGTGTCGCATCTATGACCATATCTTTCTCTTTGGCATTCTGGACGAATCTTCTTGCCGGTGCCGAATCCGGTGAAACAATCGTTATTATTTTGTCGTCGTTAATAATATTACCAAAACCAATATTGATAAAACCCATATGTCCTCCGTTATTCAATATTCTGGATCTGCTCCCTGACCTTCTCGATTTCGGTCTTAAGGCTTATCGCACAATTGGATGTCTCTAAATCATTCGCCTTAGATAAAATAGTATTGGCCTCGCGGTTCATCTCCTGCGCGATAAAATCAAGCTTACGTCCGACGCTTCCGCCTTCTATAAGTTCATCCTTCGTGCTCTCTATATGGCTTCGTAACCTCACAGTTTCCTCGTCAACACATATCTTATCCGCGTATATCGTGACTTCCGTGGCGATTCTGTTCTCATCGACCGGTGTATCGCAAAGAAGCTCCGCAACCTTATCCTCAAGTCTCTGCCTGTATTCTTCTATTATCCCCGGACTTCTGTTCTCTATTTCATCGACAAGTCCTGTCATATAATCAAGTTTCTCAAGCAGATCGGCCTTGAGTTTCTCTCCTTCGGTAATTCTGCTTTCAACAAACTGTACGCAGGCATTCTCAACAGCCTTCTCAAGCAGATGCCATACCGCATCATCATCTCCGGACTGTTCTTCCATAGTAATAACCTCAGGATAATGTGACAGTGACGATACCGTTATATCATTGGGTATGTCAAACTGTTCTGCCATGTAATTAAATATACTCATATATTCATTAGCAAGTTCTTCGTTATATTTAAGGCAGAACTTGCTCTCGGAATAATCCTCATAAGTCACAAATATATCAACCTTGCCGCGGTTAATATATTTCTTAAGTATTGTTCTTATGCCGGCTTCATAAATATTAAGTTTCTTCGGCATCTTCATAGCCGGTTCAAAATATCTGTGATTGACCGACTTCATCTCGATTGTTATTTTCCTGTCGGAGTCTGAGGCTTCCGCCCGCCCGAATCCGGTCATGCTCTTTATCATCTGGTTGCGACCTCCATCCATATATTTATTGTATTTTATCATCTATGTCTTTACATTGCAACTAGCCTTTTAACGCAATTTATGATATACTTCTTTCGTTATAAAAATAGATTTCAGAGGTAATTGTAATGGCATTTGACGGAATTACGGTACATGCACTCACATACGAATTAAAAAACATTCTTTCCGGCGGAAGAATTAATAAAATAGCACAAACAGAAAAAGATGAGCTCATCCTTACCATAAAAGGATCCACTGGCCAGAACAGACTGCTCATATGTGCCAATCCAAGTCTGCCGCTTGTATATATAACATCAGTAAACAAACCTGCTCCCCTTACGGCACCCGGTTTCTGTATGCTCTTAAGAAAGCATATCAATAACGGCAGGATTGTCGATATTACACAGCCGGGGCTCGAGCGCATCATTGATTTTAAAATAGAGCATCTTGACGAGATGGGTGATCTGTGTACCAAACATCTTGTTGTTGAGCTTATGGGCAAGCACAGCAATATTATTTTTCTTGATGATAATAATCATATAATAGACAGTATCAAACGTATCAATGCCGGCATAAGTTCCGTGCGTGAGGTCCTTCCCGGACGTGAATATTTTATTCCTAACACATCCGGCAAGCATAATCCGTTCGATGCGGACAGAGACTCCTTCACCGCTCTCATAGGCGGTGTGGCATCGGCTGCGGATAAAGCCATATACGGTTCTTACACCGGAATAAGCCCCCAGCTTGCCAATGAAATCTGTTATCGTGCCGGCATAAGCTCCGACACACCGGCATCCGCCCTCAACGAAAATGAACTTACACACCTTGCCGGAACATTCATCAATACCATCGACGACATCCGGAACAATGTTTTTTCATATAATATAGTATATGACAACGATGTTCCAAGAGAATTTATGGTCATCATGCCTTCCATGTATGAAGGAATGACCATTGTTCCATGTGAATCGGCAAGTTCCATGCTTGAGAAATACTATGCCGACAAAAACCTTGTCACACGCATAAGGCAGCGTTCTGCCGATCTGCGCCAGGTTGTAAACACGGCACTGGAGCGTAATTATAAGAAATATGATTTACAGGAGAAGCAGTTAAAAGATACCGGCAGACGTGACAAATACCGCATATACGGCGAGCTTCTCAACACATACGGATATGACATTCCGGACGGAAGTTCCTCGTTTGAGACACTTAATTATTACGACAATACAATGATTACCATTCCTCTTGATAAAGATCTGACCGCAAGGGAGAACAGTGTAAGATATTTTGCAAAATATAATAAATTAAAACGGACTTATGAGGCTCTCTCGGAGCTTATAACGCAGACCGGGGATGAAATCGAACATCTTGAGTCAATCGCAACTTCAATAGATATCGCCACATCATATGATGACCTGATTCAGATCAAAGAAGAGCTGGTCAATTTCGGATTTATCAAGTCGCATCAATCCGGCCGCAAGGACAGAAGCGAGCGTTCCCATAGCAAGCCGTGGCATTATGTGTCTTCGGACGGATTTGACATATTTGTGGGACGCAATAACATCCAGAATGAGGAACTGACTTTCAAGACAGCCTCCGGCAATGACTGGTGGTTTCATGCAAAGAACATGCCCGGATCCCACGTAATTGTCAAATGTGACAACAGAGAACTTCCGGATTCCACATATGAAGAAGCCGCAGCACTCGCAGCTTATTATTCCAAAGGCCGGGCGCAGGAGAAAGTAGATGTCGATTATGTTCAAAAGAAACATTTGAGCAAGGTAGCCGGCAAGGCACCCGGATTTGTAATATATCACACTAATTATTCAATGACAATCACGCCGTCAGCGTCACTCAAAGAAATCAAATAATCGAAAAAGCACATACCGTTATGATATGTGCTTTTTCTTAAAGAAAGGATGAAAAAAATATGAAAAAAGTAAATTCTTATAAGCTGTCGTAAAGCTCTTCGTATTTCTCAGCCGAGCTGTTCCACGAAAAGTCTGTGAGCATTCCTCTGTCAACTATCTTATTCCATTCACGCTTCTTATTGTAGAATATACTCTTGGCATAATTAACAATTCCAAGCATCTCATGAGCGTTATAGTTAGCAAACGAAAATCCGGTTCCGGTTCCTTCGTATTCATTATAAGCCTGAACCGTATCCTTAAGTCCGCCCGTCTCTCTTACAATAGGAACCGTTCCATATCTGAGACTCATAAGCTGGCTGAGTCCGCACGGTTCAAAAAGTGACGGCATAAGGAAAGCGTCACATGCCGCATATACCTTATGCGACATATCCTCTGAATAATAAATATTAGCCGATACACGGTTATTGTATTTCCAGTCAAAATGTCTGAACATATTCTCGTAACGCTCTTCGCCTGTTCCGAGAATAACAAGCTGCACATCTTCGGCGCAAAGTTCATCCATCACATATGCTATAAGATCAAAGCCTTTCTGGTCCGTAAGTCTCGACACGATACCTATCATAAATCTCTTCTGGTCGACATCAAGGCCAAGTTCCTTTTGCAATGCAATCTTATTCTTGAACTTCTCTTTACGGAATGTAACCTGATTATAGTTACGTACTATTCTCTTATCAGTCTCCGGATTAAATTCTTCATAATCAATACCGTTAACTATTCCGACGAGGTCATTTGAACGTGCTCTCATAAGTCCGTCAAGTTTCTCACCGTAAAACGGTGTCTTAATCTCTTCGGCATAACTGTTACTTACGGTAGTTACCTTATCGGCATATACAATTCCGCCTTTAAGGTAATTCGCATCACCGAATGCTTCAAGCTTATCCGATGTAAAATATGAATCCGGAAGTCCCGTAATATCCTTAACAGCCTTCATATCCCAGATACCCTGGAACTTGAGATTATGTATTGTCATAATAGACTTCATATCCCTGAAGAAGTCTCCTTCATGGAATCTCTCCTTCATATAAACCGGTATCAGTCCGGTCTGCCAATCGTGGCAATGTATTATATCCGGCCTAAAATTAATAAGCGGAAGCGCTGACAATGATGCTTTACTAAAGAATGCAAACTTCTCTATGTCTTCATGAATATATCCATATGGCTTAAATCCGTTAAAATAGTATTCATTGTCGATGAAATAAAACTGTACGCCGTCATATTCCATCTCAAGTACACCCACATACTGGCTTCTCCATGCCAGATCCATATAAAAACTCGTAACAAAGTGCATCTGGTCCTTATATTTCTGAGGTATGCACTTATAATTCGGTATCATAACCCTGACATCATATTTAGTCTTATCAAAATATTTAGGTAACGAACCTGCAACGTCTGCAAGTCCTCCTGTTTTAATAAATGGTACTGCTTCGGAAGCAATAAATAATACGTTCTTCATCTGACCCACCTCCACGGCAAATTCTTCACGTACATAATAACATAATTTTCTGATAATTGGAATAATTTTTTGTTAAATTTTACAATTTTACATTATTTTTGTCGTGTCAGCGCATTTTGTATTCGAGTCTGATTTTATCGGCTATAAGTGCGATAAATTCTGAGTTTGTAGGCTTGCCTTTTCCGTTACTCACAGTATATCCGAATAAAGAATCCAGAATATCTATCTGTCCCCTGCTCCAGGCAACTTCAATTGCATGTCTTATCGCCCTTTCAACCCTGCTTGACGTGGTCTGGAAATTCTTTGCAATTGTAGGATAAAGAACCTTCGTAATACAGTTAAGCATATCCATATCTTCAACCGCCATCATAATCGCAGTCCTTAAATACTGATATCCCTTGATATGAGCCGGAATTCCTATATCGTGGAGCATGTCAGTGACATCTGCCTCAAGGCTTACTTTCACGTCTTCAATCCTGCTGTTGCATTTAGGTGCCTGGCTGCTCTTATTATTAACTGCCGGGTGCCTTCCCATATTGGTCTTCACATATTTGATTCTGTTAAGGAGTGTATTATTGTCAAATGGCTTCATAATGTAATAATATGCGCCCAGACTGAATGCATCCTCTGTTATTCCTTCCTGTCCGACCGCTGTAATTATGATGAAAGCCGGCTTCTTGGTTATGGCAGTATCCTGATTGGCTTTCTCCATAACGGTCAGTCCGTCGAGTTTAGGCATTATTATATCCAGAAGAACCACATCCGGTTCTTTCTCCTTAATAACATTCAGTATTTCCTCCCCATTATGTGCCTTTCCGACAACCTGAATCTCTTCGTCCGTGTGAAGCACATCTTCAAGAAGCTGAAGCATCCTTTCATTATCATCCGCAATTGCACAGGTTAATTTCCCCATATTAGTCTCCTCCTGACTATAAAAAAATTATTGATTTGTATTTAATTATAAATAATAATGCAAAATAATGCAATATACTGTCGCCGCAAATGTGATTAATTTTCGACATTTAGCGACAGTGTTTATTTAATAATTTTATGTTTTTTCAAAAGGTATTTTTAGCTATTGATTTTTGGCTGCATCTGTGATATTATAATATGGCTTGCGGATGTGGCGGAATGGCAGACGCAGCAGACTCAAAATCTGCCGGTGGCAACATCGTGTGGGTTCAAGTCCCACCATCCGCATTATTTATGAAGGTCTTGATTGTTCAAGGCCTTTTTATTTTGATTATTTCCGGAAGGTTCATACAAAATGAAGAAAAGAATTACAAAAATATCAACGTTTATCATATCGGCATTATTGTCTCTGTTTATATTTAAATATCAGCCCGGTTCTCCCATCGTAACTGAAACATACAGCACAGGCTCAGACCGGACCGAGACTTTCTCCCTGGATTCGGTTCCGGCATATTCACAAAAGCCATATGCCGTCATTAACAACAACATACCGTATTTCACCGAGTCCGATTATACAACCGAATCATATGAATATTACAGTAAGCTCGACTCACTCGGCCGGTGTGGTGTATGTATGGCTTCAATTGGCCGCGATTTAATGCCGTCCGAGGAACGCGGGCCTATCGGAAAAGTGCGCCCCAGTGGGTGGCACACAATCAAATATGATAACATAGACGGCAATTATCTGTACAACAGATGCCACTTGATCGGGTATCAGCTTACCGGCGAAAATGCCAATACTGAAAATCTTATTACAGGAACAAGGTACCTGAATGTGCAGGGAATGCTGCCATTTGAAGACATGACCGCAGATTATATTAAAGAAACAGGCAATCATGTACTTTACAGAGCCACGCCGGTATTTGACGGGGACAACCTGGTTGCCGACGGTGTACTTCTTGAAGGGTATTCTGTTGAGGATAACGGCGCCGGCATATGTTTTAATGTGTTCTGCTATAATGTTCAGCCGGGAATTGAAATTGATTATGCAACAGGGGACAGCTCGCAGACAGATAAAAAATGAGTACAAAAAAACAGCCATCCGATTGGATGACTGTTCTCTATTTAGCAGGGGCAGTAGGATTTGAACCCACGACATTTGGTTTTGGAGACCAACGCTCTACCAGCTGAACTATACCCCTATATTCACAAGTGACATCTCTCGACGTCACTTGTTAGTTATACCATATAATTGATTTAATTGCAAGAAAAATTTACACAATTTTGCAAATTATTTATTACACTTGGCAATAACATCTTTGGCATTATCGGTAATATCTCTCTGATATGCTATTTCATGTTCCATTCCGCGTGACTCATCATTGGCAACCTTGGCTGCTTCAAGAACCTTATTAAGAAGAACGCCTATATCAGCTGCTTTACTGCTCTGTTTCACAGAACGCTCATATATATCATTCATCATCGAAACCATTGTCTCCACAAAATCATGTACCTCATGAACTGTATCAGCTATATCCTTGGATGAACTTGTCGATTGCGCTGCAAGATTACCAACTTCCTTGGCTACAACCGCAAATCCTCTGCCCTGTTCGCCTGCTCTTGCCGCCTCTATCGATGCGTTGAGAGAAAGCATATTGGTTTTGGATGCAATTTTAGATATCACGCCGGCAAAATTCTCAATCATCCCCGACAATTCTTCAAGACGCTTTATATTGTCCTTTGATTCCTCAACAATTGCATTAAGTCCGTTAATCTCATCAACAATGTCATTAATGCTCGTAATTCCTTCTTTGACAAGATTAAGCGATGTATCCGATGAATTAATTACATCAAATGCATGTTTCTCAACCTTAAGCTGTGACTCGTCCAGATTATTGATAATCTGTGTAAATTCTGTTAAAAAATGTTCTTCCATTATCCAATCCTCCGTAAATATATTTACCTTCTGCATAATTCGGAAACTGATTTAACCCCGGTAAGCCTGATACCGCTTATATCTCCCACACTCTTAAGACATGCCGCCGGAAGAATGCATTCTTCAAATCCAAGCTTTACTGCTTCGGCAACCCTTTGCTTGGCCTGGCTCACCGAACGCACCTCGCCCGTAAGGCCAACTTCGCCAAACACTATTGTCCTATCCGGTATGGGAATATTACGAAAACTTGATATCAACGCCATTACCATTCCTAAATCCAACGCAGGTTCGCCGACCTTAAGTCCGCCTGCTATATTAAGATAAGCATCACATCCGGAAAGCTGCATTCCTGCTTTCTTCTCCAATACTGCCATTAGAAGATTCATTCTGTTATAGTCTGCTCCGGCAGCTGTACGTCTCGGCATTCCGAAATTCGTATGGCATACAAGAGCCTGAATCTCTACCATGATCGGTCTTGTACCTTCCATAAGACATACAACGACCGAACCCGGTTCGCCGGAAGGCTTACCCTCAAGCATATATTCCGATGGATTAAGCACTTCCCTGAGTCCCTCATGGCACATCTCAAACACGCCGATTTCATTGGTTGCTCCGAATCGATTCTTTACCGCTCTTATTATCCTATATGATTCACTTCGTTCTCCTTCAAAATAAAGAACCGTGTCCACCATATGCTCAAGAACCCTCGGTCCGGCAACAACGCCTTCCTTCGTCACATGTCCTACTATAAATACCGTTATTCCGAGTCCCTTGGCTATCTGCATAAGCGCATTCGTAGATTCACGCACCTGGCTTACACTGCCCGGTGCCGAATCCGATGTCTCACAATACATCGTCTGAATAGAATCAATAACAACAGCATCCGGCTTCTCTGCCCTGATTGCTGAATCTATTGTATTAAGATTCGTTTCACACATGAGTGTAAAATTATCCGGCATATTACCTATTCTGTCTGCGCGCATCTTAATCTGCCCCGGAGATTCCTCACCTGATATGTACAGAACCTTGCGCGATGCTGCTATATTGGCACACACCTGCAGCAGAATCGTAGACTTACCGATTCCGGGATCACCTCCCACAAGCACCATGGAGCCTGCGACAATTCCGCCGCCTAAAACTCTGTCAAGCTCGCCGAATCCCGTGGTATATCTGTCCTCAGAATTAGAATCTATCTGTGAAAACCTGATAGGTGCATTCCCCGATATACCTGTTATACCGACATTATGACTTCCGGTCTGTGCCGAACCCTTCACGGGTGCCTCAACCATTGTATTCCATTCCTGGCATGACGGGCACTGCCCCATCCATTTGGATGATTCATACCCACATTCTTTACAGAAAAAAGTTATATTCTTAGCCTTTGCCATATCCGCCTTTCCGGTATGCAAAGGACTGTGTTAAACACAGTCCTTAATAACATAAATTAAATTCATTCTATGCTCTTACAGCCTTAACCTCTGCGGAATTACCGCCTCCGAGTGTAACTGAAAGGACAAGCTTACCACTGATGTTGGTAGTCATGCTGCCAATGCTTACGCCGTCAACGTATACCTTGTACTCTGTAGATGGTTCAAGTTCAAGTGTAATCTGAGGGTCTTCACTGCCTTCCACTCTCATGCTGACAGCACCGTCATTCATAGAAAAATTATTAACAGCTGTTCCCGGAACAGACTCATAAACAAACATTCCGTTCCTCTCAAGCTTGGTAATCTCCTTGAATGTCTTAACCTTATAGATATCTCCGTTGTACTCAACATTATCGAGCTTGGTCTTGGTATCAAGTGTATAATCACCAAAACTGATCGTTCCATCGCCCTCTATGTGGATCAAATCGTTTACTACAGCCATTGCCGTTCCTCCTGATTATGTTTGTAAAAAGAATGTAATCTTATTATAATATATCTCCTGTCTAATTGCTACATTAATTTGTAGAAAAAACCAGTTTTTTATCATCGCCGTCTGCGCATGTTATGTGAACATTATCGCCATTCTTAATTCTGCCTTCGAGAATCTGTTCGGCAAGTTCATCTTCCACAAGCGTCTGAAGTGCTCTTTTTAACGGACGCGCGCCGTATTTCTCATCATATCCTTTGTCAACAATAAGTGCCTTGGCCGAATCATCAAGTTCGATATGAAGATTCATCTGCTCGCCGATTCTCTTGTTGATAGAATTTACCATTATGTCAACAATCTGCGCTATATCACTACGTGTAAGCATATGGAATACAATTGTCTCGTCAATTCTGTTAAGGAATTCAGGTTTAAACAGACGTTTTACCTCTTCCATAACTTTGCTCTTCATTGTTTTGTAATCCCGGTCAGGATCGGTTGATGTATTAAATCCGAGATTCTTTGGCGCAATTATGTTCTCCGCACCTGCATTACTTGTCATAATGATTACAGTGTTTTTGAAATCAATCTTACGTCCGGTAGAATCAGTTATTATACCATCATCCAGCACCTGCAATAAAATGTTAAATACATCCGGATGAGCCTTCTCAATTTCATCAAAAAGTATTACCGAATATGGATTGCGGCGCACTTTCTCGCTTAACTGTCCGCCTTCTTCGTATCCCACATATCCCGGAGGCGAGCCTATCATCTTAGATACACTATGTTTCTCCATATATTCGGTCATGTCAACCCTGATAAGATTAGCCTCGCTGCCAAACATTGCATCAGCCAGTGCTTTGGACAATTCTGTCTTACCTACACCTGTAGGTCCGAGGAAAAGAAATGAACCCGTAGGTCTCTTAGGGTCTTTAAGACCGACTCTGCCTCTTCTTATCGCCTTGGCGACTGCATTTACAGCTTCTTCCTGTCCGACAACTCTTTCGTGGAGTGTCTTCTCAAGATTCATGAGCTGCTCTGACTCTCCCGCAGCTATTTTATGAACCGGGATTTTGGTCCAGTCAGATACGACATCCGCTATTTCTTCCTCTCCTACAACAAGGTTACGGCTGTCTTTCTCCTTCTGCCACTGTGTATTAAGGCTGTCAAGTTCACCGGCAAGTTCCACGCGGCGTGCCTTAAGTTCTCCCGCACGTTCAAATTCCTCATTGACAACAGCCTGTTCTTTATCCTTGTCAAGTTCTTCTATAATATGCTCGATTTCGCTTATTTTCTCAGGCTTTACATATACCCCGAGCCTTGTCTTCGATGCCGCCTCATCAATAAGATCGATAGCCTTGTCAGGAAGGAATCTGTCATTGATATATCTTTCCGATAGTTTAACAGCCGCAGTAAGTGCCTCATCAGTGATTGTTACATTATGATGAGTCTCATACGCTTTACGAAGCCCCTTTAATATCTCAATAGCTTCGTCTTCCGACGGTTCTTCAACATTAACAGGCTGGAATCGTCTCTCAAGAGCAGCATCTTTCTCGATATACTTACGATATTCATTAATGGTTGTGGCACCTATTATCTGAACTTCACCACGGGCCAGCGAAGGTTTTAATATATTGGACGCATCTATCGCACCCTCGGCACCGCCGGCACCGATAATTGTATGAAGCTCATCTATAAAAAGAATAACATTTCCGGCATTACGGACTTCGTTGATTATCTTCTTGATTCTTTCTTCAAATTCGCCACGGTATTTGGATCCCGCAACCATTCCTGACAAATCAAGTGTCACAACTCTTTTGTTCTTAATGGTGTCAGGAACATTTCCTTCAGCAATCTGCAATGCCAGGCCTTCAACTATTGCCGTTTTACCTACACCCGGTTCTCCGACAAGGCAAGGATTATTCTTGGTACGCCTGCTGCTTATCTGTATAACACGCTGGATTTCATGTTCCCTTCCTATTACCGGGTCTAGCTTACCTTCCGTTGCAAGCTTAGTCAGATCCCTGCTGTACTGATCAAGTGTGGCTGTGGGAGATTTTTTCTTATTCTTATTGCTTATTTCATCTTTATAAGCTCCGTAATTATTCGCATCTCCGACTGCCATCATCACATCGACATATATTTTCTGTATATTGCACCCCATGGTTGCAAGCAGCTTGGTAGCCACACATTCGGAATCTTTTAGCATGGCAATAAGAATATGCTCCGTACCCACTAACTGCGCTTTAAACCTTCTGGCTTCCCTGGCTGCCATATTGAGAATACCCGCGGCTCTCGGAGTGTAACTCTCCGGTTCCGAATATTCAGCCCTATTATCAGGATGCATAAGCTGGCTCACCAGTTCCTCAAAACGTTCCAGATCGACTTCATTCTTAAGAAGCATTGTCTGTGCAACGCTCTCGTCCGTCTGCATAAGTCCTATAAGAATATGTTCCGAACCTATACTTGAATGTCCGTACGCATATGCTGTTATCGCGGAATTCTTTAATGCTTCCTCTGCTTTCTTGGTAAATCCACTTTGCATATATAATCACTTCCTTCATATATTAATTAATCAATTTCGGGCAGGTTACTTCTTAAATATTGTGCCCTTAACATATCTGTTTCAGCCACTGATAATGCCTTGCCGGCCGAGTTATTAAGCACAGCAGGCTGTATGTCCATAATCAGCCGGTTAACATCAATATTATGACCGTCCTTCGTTGACAAAATTCCGATTGCAAGACCTGTCATAAGTTCAGATAAAAGTGCCATCGCATCACGTAATGTGAGCTTTCTCGCGTATTTGAGTACGCCGTATGATTTGTATGCCACATCCTCGGCGCGGCATTTATCCTTGTCATATATAGCACTTCTTTGTTCACGTTCCTGACTGATTATCTGCAGGACAATATCATCAAAATCCTTGATGATCGTCCTTTCATCCTGTCCAAGCGTCTTCTGTGTTGACACCTGGTACAAATTACCGAAACTGTCTTCCTCATCACCGTAAACCTGACGCATTCTTATTCCGAAGCGTCCAAGTTCCGTACCTATCTGGGTGATTTTTCTTGTCTGCGACAATGCCGGAAGATGTAATGTATATCCGGCGCGGAGTCCCGTACCGACATTAGTCGGGTATGTGGTCTTATATCCGTATTGTTCATCATATGCATAATCAAATCGTGAATCTATATAATCATCTATTTCGTTGGCTTTCTTAAAGCAGGCCGGAATATTCATTCCATTGGCAATAACCTGGATTCTTATATGGTCTTCACCGTTAACCAGCACCGATGTTCCCTCGTCACCCGACAAAATCACGGCACCGTTCTTTGACTTTACCAGATACGAGCTTATAGAACGGCGTTCCTTGAGCGCATTCTTCTTAGCCTCGGTGCAGCTGTTCATAAAATAATATCTGTATTCGTCCGGAAAATCCTTCTGAAATGTTCCGACAACGGAATTAACCAGCTCGGTTCCGTCTTCATCGCTTATCTTGGATGCAAACGGATAATTTGAGAAATTCCTCGCGAGCCTTATCCGGCTTGAAAGAACCACATCACTGTTGGCGCCGTTACTTTCGTACCATTTATTCATGCCTGCTCCTTTCCCTTAAGTTCGGCTATCGCATCACGTAATCTGGCTGCTTCGGCGTAATCTTCCACAGCTACGGCTTCCTTAAGCTTCTTTGTCATAAAATCTATTTCTTTAGCAATATCATGTTCATCTACTCCAGCGGTTCCTTCCGGCTGTATCTGTTCCTGCTCCTGCATCTTATATAGCATCGGCTTCTTACCGGTATGACGGTCGCTACCCTGTATCTTCTTAATTGTACCCGCAATAAGCGGTCCGAAAACATCATAACATTCAGAGCATCCGAATCGTGAACTTGCAATGAATTCACCATATGTCATGCCGCATTTCGGACATACAACATTCACTGCCGGATCATCGTTCCCATTATCTGACAAGAAACCCTGTGCGCCGAGAAGTCCCGACAAAAGCTTAGTAAAATGCATATCATTATCAAAAATACTTGAATAATAACTTACATCCGTATTGGCCGCACAGCTGCTGCACAGATGATGTTCGTTCTTAACGCCGTTAACCACTTCTGTATAATGAAATGTTGCAACATTTTTCTGACATTTTTCACATAACATGATTATACCTCCTGTTCTCCTGTAAATTCAGCTATGACATCATCAACAAGTGCATGAATCTCATCCGTCGAAATATTACGGCACATTGCCTTGGCCACCACAACCCTGAGTTCGTCCGTAAGCTCATTCATAGCCTTAATCCTATCTATATCCAGTGCAATCACTGCCCCATGCCGTCTGTCCAACTTAATATAGCCTTCCTGCCTGAGAACCGAATACGCCTTATTAACCGTATGCATATTGATTCCTATATTATCGGCTAACTGTCTTACCGACGGGAGCGAATCACCTTCGTGTATCTTCTCATTCGCTATACACATTATAATCTGGTTACATAATTGAACATACAATGCCTCATCACTGTTAAAGTCAATTGTAAAAATCATATATCATCATCTCCCTATGACATAACCATATGTCTGTGTTATACATATACTATAACAAACAAGCGCAGAAAAAGCAATATCTTTTGCTGATTCTGCGCTGATTTAATACTTTTTTAATAATTATTTATCTTAGAGGAAAAATTCCTCGTCATCTCCGTCAGCCGGCTCAAGTTCTATTGTTTCCGACTCTTCCCCGGTTTTTTCCGGCTCTTTTTCCGGTTCTTTTTCCAGCTCCTTAGCCGCCGGTTCCTCGTCATCAAATATATCATCTCCGAGGTCAATGATTTCGGTCTCGATTTCAAGCCCGTCTTCATCATTCTTCAACGGCTCAATCTCGGACGGTTTCTGTGCTGGTTCATCATCAACCTGCTGTGCCTCGGTAACAAAAGCATCCATATCCGCCTGGGTTATCTTATCACCGGCATCCTCAAAATCGTCTTCTTTTACCTCCGGCTCAGATGGCGTCTCAGGTGCTTCGGTTTCCTCCTCGGTGTCTGCTTCAGGTACTTCAGTTTCCTCCGCTTCGCCTGCTTCAGGCACTACAGTTTCCTCCTCGGTATCCTGAACCGGTTCTTCCGTTGCGGCCTGTTCTTCTTCTGCTGATCCGGATTCTGTATCCTCTTCTGCGGCAGCTAACAATGCATCCGGCTCATCCTGGGCATTGTCAGACTGTGAATCGTCATCTTCATTATCATAGTCATAATCATCTTCATCAGGTATTACCACCGAATGTTTCTCTTCTGATTTGTGTGCAGCCAGAACTACCACAAGCACTATCAATGCTGCAAGCACAACCCCTCCGGCTATAAATGTAATATTACGGCCTTTTATGAGTGATGCCCTGGACTCTGTAAGCTTATCATTGTCCTGTTTAAGTGAATCCAGTTCTTTCTGCATATCATCATCGGATATCGCCGGCTGCGATGATATATTATTGCTTCGCTGTATTGTTTTTTCTACAGTGTCATATACATACCATATGCGCTCGCCTTTGGAATTGACCGCATAGAAATATACAAATTCGCTGTCTTTATCCGGTGTGTAAACTTTGACTTCAGTACCCTGTATCTCACATTTGGTTTCTGCCATTCCTTCCGGTTTCTCTGATGCGTGTGATGCATCCAGATATACATAAACATTCTTTCCGCTCTTGAATGCAATATACTTTTCAAAGGTCTTGGTTTCCTTATCATAAATATATATTGCACCATTCTCATCGGCATCTGTAAGGTATACAAGATTCAGTCCCGTAACGTCGTTTGTAACTGTTTCTATTGTATCACCGCTGATATCAAGTGTTCCGGCTGTATATCCGTCAGGAATTTCATCCTCCGGGAAAGTCTTGCTTATAACGTATTCCTTGCCGTCTATCGTAACTGTGGTATCCTTAACCGGTTCAGTTTCGGTCTCGGTTTCAGGCTCGGTGGCAGGCTCGGTTTCAGGAGCTGGAGCCGGAGCGGAAGCTCTGTTTACATTAATAGTGTATGTCATGACTTTACCGCTCTTTGCATACGACTTGACAGTAATAACATTATTTCCTACTGCAAGATTGTCCCAAGGTCCTCCAACTTCTGTTTTGCCACCCTGTGATGATTTAGCTGATATATGAAGGACTGTAACATCATAAGGAACACTGCATGAATAATTTATTGTCCACTTGGCAAAAGGCTCTTTTAATGATGTCTCTGCTATGCTAAGGCTGCTGAGCGTTGCATCCGAAAAAGTCGGATCTTCTGTCTCCGGCTCAGCCATAACCTGTGTTGTCGGCGAATTGGATTGTAAATCAATCCTTGTTTTTTTATTATTTTCAACACCGAGTGCAACCATATCCGTTGCCGAGAAATTAGCAGTTCCTATTGCTTTAGGCTTAAGAACAACCTTTATTTCGTATTTATTTTTTCCACTGCTTTCGTCCCTGAACGGAATTGTACCTGACGGGCTGGTGGTTCCTACATCCGCCCCCTCAGCACTTACATAATCAAACAATTCTGCATTATAGTTAAAATTAAACTGCATTGCCAATATCGGCACAGCGGACGACATTGCTATAGTGACTGTTATATTCTGCCCTATAATAGCCTCACCTGGGGCCGTTATTGACATACTTCCGGATGCGGCATATGCCTTATGTGACGGTATAAGAACCGTTACTGCCATTATCACCGCCATTATAATTACTGATATTTTTTTGACTTTATTCATATATTTACCTCGTTTGTTTAATTGTTCCGTTGTACCACATGTATATTTTTATCTCTACCATATCAAATATATCAACACCTTCAGAAGACGTATCAACGTTGGCAGCTTCCAGATATGCTCCCGTCAGAGATGGTGCATACCAGCAATGAATTTTAACTTCGGTGTGATCAAATATATTAACTTCACCGTCTCCATCCACATCACCATACACCACTGCCTGATACTGTTTGAACACTTTTCCGTCAGCATCATAAACTGTTATGTAATCACCTGTTGCAATTATATCTGTTGATTTTTTCTCTTTTTTAGATGAATTGAGTACCTTTAATGTTCCGTTTGTTACTGACATTGACTTCAGTACGCTTGAAACTTTCTCACCAATCGAGAATCCATTAATATAATTTCCGCTAATCTGAAGTTTCTTATGATCAAACGCAGTCGCGGCTTTTCTTGTAATATCCACCTTATAAGTGGTCTTATTGGATGTATTATCTTTCTCATAAACATCAATGTAAAATGTGTTCTTACCAACTGAAAGTGATTGTGCTTCTATTTTTCCGTTGGAACACTCTATGTTCTTATTCCCATACCTGAGTTTTACAACAACATCCTTATCCTCGGTTGTGAATGTAAATCCCATCTTGCTTACACTGTTGGATACTGACATGCTGTAGCTCTTCACCGTCTTATTATATGCTGATGTAAATGATCCCGAATCAGGTTTCAAAGCGGTGAGTGCTGTGCTTTTTACCGTATTCTCAAGTCTCTCAATATTAACTGTATAATACTGGCTGGCTCCGAGCTCAGACCTACATAATATCTTGAACTCATTATTTCCGACCTTCAACGTCTTCTGTCCCGTTCCGGTTACACTTGACGTTGAAGCGATAGCCGATGCAGATAATGTAACATTCTCTGTTTCATACGGAACCGTAAGGCTGTATATATATTCATCCCTGTAAAATGTCGGTGTTAACTGAAGATTAGTGTTACCGCTCTTTACAGTGAGAGCATTCAGTTTGTAGTTAGGATTAGCTGTGCTTCTCGATGTCGGTCTGGCACATGCTGTTTTGGGCATATTATTATATACAGGTATCCTGAATGTAAATGGAGAGTCCAAAACATCATTTTCAATATATGTCGCTCTTACCGAATATCCTTCGTTAACAGGTGCAAGTAAATTCTGCATATACTGATTCCAGTACAGATATAATTCATTTACCACACTGAATTTCTGAAAGTATAAAGTGTCCTGTCCTACATTATTCTTGCTATTTGCAATCTTGGACGCTCCGCCTTCCAATGCTTTGTACTGGCTTGTCCATCCGTTCTTCATAGCCTCCCGACCACCATTATTTATAACATCAGCAGCACTGTCTCCGGCTGCCTGAATATTAAACATATTGTAATATGCTGTCTCTTTCTTTCCTGCAGCGTGAAATGTCTTTCCTCCATCACTTGTCGCAAGGCCTGTTGCCAGACTGTCTTTCAGGATATATTGTTTCTTAATCTGGTCGTATGAACCACGGCCCTTTTCCTGAATAAGTCTGGCGCAAAGCATTATTGGACTGACATTATATTTCTTACCCAGCTCAATCAATACTTCTGCATATGTACTATTTGTGCCTCCGACTTTGGCATAATCACAGTCCATCCATGTCTTATCCATCATAAGTTCCAGGAGTTCTATTGTGTGGCAATCCTCATTATAGCTTAACTGTTCAAACATAAATATATTGTTCTCTGTAATCCAGTTTCTCGGATCCATAATGTATTCTACCGCAACAGTAGATGCCTGTACCCAACCTCCACCGCTAAATGGAACCCAATCATTATTATCCCAGTCGAATGATCCTCTTATGCCAACCCCCTTCCACACTGTCGGAGTCTTATACCATCCATTATCAACCCCTTTGAGTGTCATTATATTCTTAGGAACCAGATTACGGCTTAAGACCAGTTCATTCTTAATGACCGTATTCCAGTTAAGTCCCGTATTCACTGCCTCAAATGTCCAGTTCGGATGTTCCTTATGCAATGCACGCAGACTGTCCCTGTATGATTCCGGAAATTCTTCCAGTGACTTCTCGAAATTCACAGCTGCCACAACATCTATCGTCTGCTTAATTCCATATGCACCCACTGCAAGCATGGAAATAACAGCGACTATTACTGTCGCTATATTTATCCTTCTTTTTCTAAACAACTTCAACATCTATCTATGTACTCCTATAATCCGGGCAAAAACCTATTAATAAAATTATTATAAATAATTTTACCATAAATTTCAACAAATGGCGAAATAATTCCATATTTTTCCACAAATTTTACATTTACTCCATGTTTGGGGTAGATGTATCTCTTATACCACTGAATTTAGTTTTGAAATATTATACAATCATTATTGATTCATTATGGAAAGGCGTAAATTATTATCCCCAAATAATAGATTTTACAAGTTGAGGTGGTAGTTTACCACTTTGGCAGGGTATTATATGATAATCTATTCTCACCATATTGACCGGAACCGTCAGAAAAGTGATAATTTACCTTTTGCGACGGTTCCGGCTGTAACATATATTTCTAATTATAATCTGATATTTCGTATGAAATATTCTGAATTTTCAATGCTTTGCATCAAACAGTATTTTAATTACACCGGGCTTACTTTTATATAATTCACGCGCGGTGACACCCTTCGCACATTAAGGACTGCCTCCGCGCGTACTCTTCCACATCGGACAGCAATCTTCCGCGGCTGTTTGACGACGCCGGTACTTGATTTCGGCACGAAATCTTAGTACCGATGCGCCCGTCAACCAAGCGAGAGCGTGCCGACGGAAGATTGCCGGCCGATGTGTGTACTTTGATAATTGAATAAGGCTTTACACCTTTTTATGTCTGATATAATTCACGCGCGGCGACACCCTTTCCATCTTGAAGAACATCTCCGCGCGTGTAATAATCCTTTATGCCTCGTCTATGGCCTTGCCAATGTCGTGGCGCATATACTTGTTTTCAAACTGAATCCACTCGGTTGCCTCGTAAGCCTTGGCTCTTGCCTCCTTGAGATCCTTGCCGAGAGCTGTTATGCCGAGCACGCGGCCGCCGTTGGTCACGATACCCTCATCGGTGAGCTTGGTTCCGGCGTGGAAACAGAAATAATCATCCTTGCCGTTGAAATTTTCGAAACCGGTGATAAGCTTGCCTTTCTCGTAAGCAACCGGATAACCGTCGGATGCGAGAACGACACATACGCAGGCATTATCCTCGAACTGAAGGTCTATCTTGTCGAGAGTGCCGTCAATGCAGGCCTCGAATACGTCAATTATGTCATTCTTCATACGAGGAAGAACAACCTGTGCCTCCGGGTCACCGAAACGTGCGTTGTACTCAAGCACCTTAGGTCCCTTCGGAGTAAGCATGAGACCAAAGAAAATTACGCCCTTGAAAGGTCTTCCCTCCGCTTTCATGGCATCAACCGTTGCCTGATATATATGTTCTTTGCAGAATTTATCAACTTCCGGGGTGTAGAACGGACTTGGTGAAAAATTACCCATGCCGCCTGTATTGAGTCCCTGGTCACCGTCCTTGGCACGCTTGTGATCCTGTGCCGAAGACATGATCTTGATGGTATTGCCATCAACAAAAGACAGAACCGAAACCTCACGGCCCGTCATAAATTCCTCGATAACGATCGTGTTGCCCGCATCTCCGAACTGCTTGTCCGTCATAAGGGTTTTGACACCGGCCATTGCCTCGTCTTTAGTATTGCATATGATAACACCTTTGCCAAGTGCAAGACCATCCGCCTTAAGAACTATCGGATAATCCGCAGTCTCAAGATATCTGCATGCATCATCGGCAGATGTAAATGTCTCGTATGCCGCGGTCGGGATGTTGTATTTACGCATAAGTTCCTTGGAAAAAGCCTTGGAGCCCTCAAGGATGGCTGCATTCTTACGCGGTCCGAATACGCGTAAACCTTCCTTCTCGAATACATCAACGATGCCGCCTACAAGCGGATCGTCCATACCGATCACGGTAAGATCTATTGCATTTGATTTGGCAAAATCAACAAGCTTGTCAAACTCCATGGCACCGATCGGCACGCACTCTGCAATCTGAGCAATACCGGCATTGCCCGGTGCACAATATATTTTATCAACCTTCGGGCTTTTGGCACAGGCAAATGCGATTGCATGCTCGCGGCCGCCGCTTCCGACTATAAGTACTTTCATAATGAATGACTCCTTTCGATTAAATCTCTCCGTTGGCAATCATATCGATAGCCTTAGGCAGAATTATCCATTCAGCCTGCTCCATTACACGTTTCTGGAGAACCGGGGCTGTATCGCCGTCCTCAACCATTACAGGCTTCTGTAAAATGATACGTCCGGTATCGGTTCCCTCGTCCACAAAATGAACTGTCGCACCAGTGACCTTGACGCCACGCGCAAGCGCTGCTTCATGTACCTTAAGGCCATAGAAGCCCTTGCCACAGAATGACGGAATGAGCGATGGATGTATGTTAATAATCTTGTATGGAAAAGCCTCGACCATGGCCGGCGGGATTGCCACAAGGAATCCCGCAAGCACTATAAGGTCAGGATTGTATTTCTTTACACCTGCAAGCAGAGCATCGTTAAAGAGAGCCCTGTCCGCATAACTCTTAGGCGAAATGCACTCGGACGGTATGCCGTGCGATGCAGCACGCTCAAGCGCGTATGCACCGGAATTGTTGCTTATGACTCCGACGATTTCGGCGTTACGTATTGTTTTATTATCAATGGCATCGATTATAGCCTGAAGATTGGTGCCTCCGCCCGATACCATGACTAATACTCTTAACATATTGTCACACCTTTTTCGCCTGAAACAGCCTTACCGAGGATGAAAGCTTCCTCACCTGCTGCATTGACAGCCGCTACTGTCTTATCTGCATCGGCAGGATCTACGGCAAGCACCATTCCGACACCCATATTGAATGTGTTATACATCATTTCTTCGGCGATGTCTCCATCCTCTTGAAGCATCTTGAAGATAGGAGGGATTTCGTAACTGTCCTTACGAACCTCTGCCCTTATTCCATCAGGAAGCATTCTCGGAATGTTCTCATAGAATCCGCCGCCCGTGATATGGCTGCAGCCCTTAACTCTCACGCCTGACTCCTTGACTGATTTTAATGCCTTGACATAGATTCTGGTAGGAGTAAGAAGTGTTTCACCAAGTGTTGCTCCAAGTGAATCGTAATATGTATTAAGTGATTCCTCTGTCATAGAAAATACTTTTCTTACAAGTGAAAAACCGTTGCTGTGTACGCCTGATGACTTGATTCCGACAAGGATATCTCCGTCTTTAATGTCTTTACCAGTGATAAGGTCTTTTTCATCAACTACACCAACCGAGAAACCTGCAACGTCATATTCATCCTCAGGCATAAGTCCCGGATGTTCAGCAGTTTCGCCGCCTACAAGTGCGCAGCCCGCCATTTTGCAGCCCTCAGCCACACCCTTAACGATTGTAGCTATTTTCTCAGGCTCATTCTTGCCGCATGCTATATAATCAAGGAAAAATAAAGGCTCACCGCCGGCACATGCAACGTCGTTAACGCACATTGCAACACAATCGATACCTATTGTGTCATGCTTGTCAAGAATAAATGCAAGCTTGATCTTGGTTCCGACTCCGTCCGTTCCGGATAAAAGTACAGGGTTCTCCATATCCTTGATTGCTGCCATTGAAAAAGCTCCGGAAAATCCGCCAAGACCTCCCATAACTTCAGGTCTCATTGTTTCCTTAACGTACTTTTTCATAAGTTCCACAGATTTGTAACCTGCTTCGATATCCACTCCGGCTTTCTTGTAATCCATTTATTTGTCCTCCATGTATTTCTTATATCCGACGTTCTCTATTTTTTCTTTTTTCTTCATAACGCCGTCTTTGAGATCTTCTTTATATTCTTTAAGTCTGGCAAGAAGTTCATCATCAGATGTTGCAAGTATCTTAGCTGCAAGGATTCCGGCATTGGCGCCGCCGTCGATTGCAACAGTTGCAACCGGAATTCCGCTAGGCATCTGAACTATGGAATAAAGTGAGTCCACACCGCCTACAGTCTTAGTGTAAATCGGAACGCCGATTACAGGCATCGGGAAGATGGCTGCACACATGCCAGGGAGATGAGCTGCCCCGCCCGCTCCGGCTATGATAACCTTAAATCCTTTCTCTTCTGCCTTCTTGGCGTAATCGAAAAATACATCCGGCATACGATGTGCCGAGATTATCGTCATCTCATATTCGATGCCGAATTTTTCAAGCATCTCAGCTGCTTTGCTCATAACGCCGAGATCTGAATCACTACCCATAACAATTCCTACTTTTGCCATTTTAAATGCTCCTTTTGTTTATTTTTATAAGCCTACGATTAATAACATTATCAAAATCACTGCCATAATGCCATTAATCAATGTACCTGCGAATGAAAAAGTGTAATATCTGTCACTTTCCCTGTAACTCATTATTCCTACAATGCATCCGAAAACCGCTATTGTCAATGCAGTAAGCGCATATGAACCTACAACGGTACCGCCTTCGCCCCTGGCCATGAATGAAATCCTCACGGCAAGAATAAAGATAATTATACACACAGCTGCCATGACCGTTGAAATCACGCCGCCGACACTGTGTTTTTTGTCCGAAAATTTATATTTATGTCTGGCCATTATATTTCTTCCCTTCGATTCTTATAAAGAGCTTATACAGAAGAACTCCTGCCGCACCGCCCAGTGTATTAAGAATGATATCATCAACATCGAACGAACCGACCCTGGCAATAAGCTGGACAATCTCGACCGCAATCGAAAGATCCGCCGCAAGCACTATAGCTTCCGGTATGCCGATGCGTCTTCCGGTAACAGGTATTATAAAAAGCCCAAACGGTATGAATGCGACAACATTGCCCGCAATATTAAGCCACACCGCCTTCGTTCCAAGCACATCCGCATAAACTATATAACGCTTGATTTCACGGAAGGGCATAAGATTATAATGATATGTGCTAAGGGTGTAACTTCTTCCCATACTTTCCGCAAAAAACAGAAAGTATATCAGCACACACATATAAGCCGTGAAAAATATAATGCTTATACATCTGCGCACTGTACTCCTGTCCATATTCATCTTCATCTTATCAGAATAATGTGTCAGACTTGGCTGCCAATAATTTAGCTCCGTTAAGTATCATAAGTACACCTGTTGCAATGCCTGTGCAGATTGTCACAATGCCAAGCGCAAGAGCGCATGAACCGGCACTCTTAATTGATTTAAACAGTTTTTCATTCATGGGATAATCTCCTTTACTGTGCCCCATACTGAGCATAATATGCGTCTATTGCTGCTTTAATCTTATCATCTATTATCACTTTACCCTTGTAAGGCCTGTTATAAAGATGCTCTATTACTTCCGCCATTGTTACAATAGCGGTTGTCTTAAACCCGTATTTCTCCTGTATCTCGGACAGCGCGCTCTTCGTTCCCTGGCCGCGTTCCATCCTGTCTACGGACACAACCATTCCGACTACATCAACATTGCCCTGCGCCCTGATTATCGGAAGTGTCTCTTCAATAGATGTTCCTGCTGTCGTAACATCCTCTATTATAACCACTTTATCGCCGTCTTCAATCGGGCTTCCGAGAAGAATGCCCTTATCTCCGTGGTCCTTAACTTCCTTACGGTTAGAGCAGTAGCCGATTTCTGCGCCGTACATATTATCAAGTGCTATTGTTGTCGCTACCGAAAGAGGAATCCCCTTGTATGCCGGTCCGAAAAGGATATCAAAGTCTGTTCCGTATTTGTCATTTATTGCTCTGGCATAATATTCGCCGAGCTTATTAAGCTGTGCTCCGGTTCTGTAAAAACCTGTATTAATGAAAAATGGTGTCTTTCTTCCGCTCTTGGTAACAAAATCGCCAAACTTAAGTACATTACAATCCACCATAAATTCTATAAATTCCTGCTTATACTGTTCCATTATAATAAAACCTCCTGTTGATGCGGCTGTGCGCTTTTCTCATCTTACCATAAAAGATTATTACTTTCAATCACTTAACAATTCCTATCAATTCATTTATGTCATCGACATTCTTGGCACGCATATAATCTTCGATACCATTAACAATGTCTATCGTCGCGTGCGGATTGCAGAAATTAGCCGTTCCGACCGAAACTGCGGTTGCCCCTGCAAGTATAAATTCAAGTGCATCCTCGGCAGTCATTATTCCGCCCATTCCGATAATAGGAACCGATACGGCATTGGCAACCTGATATACCATTCTTACGGCAACCGGCTTAACTGCCGGGCCTGACATTCCGCCCGTTTTATTGGCAAGTGCAAAAGTCTGGCGGTTGATATCTATCTTCATACCGGTAATAGTATTAATAAGTGATAACACATCCGCTCCTCCGGCTTCGGCCGCCTTTGCCATCTCGGTTATGTCGGTCACATTCGGACTGAGCTTCATGATAACCGGCTGTCTTGCTTTTTTCTTGACCGCTGCCGTTATGTGTTCGATATTGGCCGCATTCTGTCCGAATGCAATTCCGCCTTCTTTAACGTTCGGGCAGGAAATATTGATTTCAAGCATATCCACAGGCTCGTCTGCAAGGCGCTCAACGACCTCAAGATAATCTTTTTCGGACTTACCGCATACATTAACAATTATTTTGGTATCATATTGACGTAAAAAAGGAATATCACGCGATGCAAAAACATCAATCCCCGGGTTCTGGAGTCCTATGGCATTAAGCATTCCGCCGTAAACCTCCGCAACTCTCGGAGTCGGGTTACCCGGCCACGGAACGTTGGCAACACCTTTGGTCACAACAGCCCCGAGCTTATTAAGATCTGCAAATTCAGCATATTCCATTCCAGAACCGAATGTGCCGGATGCCGTCATAACGGGATTCTTAAGTTCAACTCCCGCAAGATTTACTGAAGTTTTCATTATAATTCCACCTCCGTAGCATTAAATACAGGTCCATCCTTACAGATTCTCTTATTATGAACCATGGAATGTGAATCTACTTCTGTCGACTTACAAACGCAGGCAAGGCATGCACCTATTCCGCACGCCATCCTTTCTTCCAGGGAAATCCATGCCTCGATACCGTTATCCGCCGCATACTGTTTGATTGCGCGAAGCATCGGTGTCGGTCCGCATGCAAAAATCACATCACCCTTAACGCCGCAGGCTTTGATTGCATCAATGACCGTACCGTGTGTTCCTATGCTTCCGTCATCGGATGCAATAGTAAGATTTCCGTATTGCTGAAGTTCTTTATCAAGGAAAGTATCGCTGTTTCTGTATCCGACAACGATTTCCTTGTCACAGTCAAGATGTTTTGCAAGTTCCAGCATAGGTGGGATTCCTATTCCGCCGCCTATAAGGATTGCCCTCCGTCCGGCTGCTGCTTCAAGCGGAAAACCGTTGCCTAACGGTCCGAGAATGTGTATTTTCTCTCCCCGGGAATATCCCGAGAATTCCTTAGTTCCCTTACCGGCAATCCTGTACACAATTCTAAGCCTTGAACCGTCAGTCTCGCAAATGCTTATGGGTCTTGGCAGAAGCTTTGACGCGTCCTTCGTATATACCGATATGAACTGGCCCGGAACCGCATTTGCGGCAATATTCCCGGTATCTATCCACATATCGTAAATTCCGTCAGATATTTCATTCTGACTTACTACTGTAGCTGTCTCATCAAATTTCATCTTATAATCCTCTTGCGCTGTTAATATCATTTATCATATCTATTGCTGCCTGTCTGGATGCATCCGCATAATTGGCAGCACCGAATGTCTCATATGCTTCCTGCTTGTAAGCACAGATAATTCCTCTTGAACTGTTAACAATTGCTCCGAGTCCGTCCTCGTTAAAATAGTGTACAAGGTCTTTGCCTTTACCGCCCTGTGCGCCGTAACCCGGTACAAGGATAAAACTCTTCGGCATGATCTTACGGAGTATTTTGCCCTGCTCAGGGTAAGTTGCGCCGACAACCGCACCTACATAACTGTATCCGTTACCCATGCAGTCGCTGCCCCACTTGTCAACCTGCTCGCCGACATATTCATAAAGCGGTCTTCCATCTATAAGTCTGTCCTGAAATTCGCCGCTTGACGGATTGGATGTCTTGACAAGGATAAAAATACCTTTCTGCTCTTCTTTGCATACGTCAACGAACGGCTTGATTCCATCTGTTCCGAGATACGGATTGACTGTTACGAAATCTTCATCAAAGCCTGCGTATGATTTGCTTCCGACCGTAACTTTTCCAAGGTGTCCTACAGCATATGCTGTTGATGTTGAACCGATATCGCCTCTCTTGATATCACCGATTACAACAAGGTCTTTCTCCTTGCAATAGTCAACAGTCTTCTTGAATGCGATAACACCTTCAACGCCAAACTGCTCATACATGGCAATCTGCGGCTTTACTGCAGGCACAATATCATATATCGCATCAACTATCCCTTTGTTATATTCAAAAACAGCCTCGGCTGCTCCTTTAAGCGTCTCGCCGTATTCCTTATATGCCTTATCCAGAATGTGCTGCGGAATATATGAAAGCATCGGATCGAGTCCTACCACAACAGGCGCGTTTGTTTTTTTGATTTTGTCAATAAGTTTGTTAATCATTACGGTTCTCCTTAACTTCTCTTGTATACTATTTTACCACCAACAATGGTGTATTCGACAATTCCTTTAACTTTATATCCGTCAAACGGTGTATTATGTCCCTTGGATACAAAATTATTTCTGTCTATTACAATCTCATCATCAACGTTCACGATTATAATATCAGCCGGTCTTCCGGGGAGCAGTGTTCCACGGTCAATTCCCGCTATTTTCGCCGGATTATAGCTCATCTTCTCAACCATCTGCATAGGTGTGAGTATTCCTGTAAGCACAAGTCCCGTATATGTAAGGCAGAGACTTGTCTCAATACCCGTTATTCCAAACGGCGCAGCCCCTATCGGCTTAGCTTTCTCTTCTGCGGAATGCGGCGCATGGTCAGTAGATATCACATCCATCGTACCGTTTCTTAAGCCTTCCCTGACAGCTTCCATATCAGCCCTGCTTCTTAGCGGCGGATTCATCTTATAATCTGCATTATCTTCTATTATATCTTCATCGCAAAGCATGAAATGATGCGGACACACTTCTCCTGTGACCTTAAGGCCTTCGTCTTTGGCAGCCTTTATAAGCTTTACACTGTCCGCTGTTGAACAATGGCACAGATGCAGTCGGCATCCCGTCTCCTTGGAAAGCAGTATATCCCTTGCAACAATAACATCTTCGACCGCATTGGTTATTCCGTTTACATGGTATCTGCGGCTCGCCACACCTTCGTTAAGTGCTCCGCCGTTGACAAGGTTCTTATCCTCACAATGCGCCATCACAAGCACATCCTCAGCCGCTGCAGCCTTCATCGCCTCACGGTATACCTGTGAGTTCATGACCGATTTACCGTCCTCGCTTATGGCAATGCAGCCGACTTTCTTAAGAGCAGCCACATCAACCGGCGTCTCGCCCTGCTGCCTGAGTGTAACCGACGCAACCTGATGCACATTGACTACCGCATCCCTGTCAATAATCGTCTGAACCTTATCGTACATGTCCACACTGTCAATAACCGGCTTCGTATTAGGCATAGGAAATACGGTTGTCACACCGCCGTGTGCCGCCGCCATGCTTCCGGTCTTAATTGTCTCCTTATATTCAAACCCCGGTTCCCTGAAATGCACATGCAGATCCACAAGTCCGGGCATAACAAAGCATCCGGCAGCATCTATGATGTCATTATCTCCTTTTGGAATACTGGCATCAACGCTGGCAATTGTTCCGCCCTCAACAAGGATGTCATAAATGCCGTCTTTACCGGATGCAGGGTCTATAACTCTTCCGTTACGTATAAGTGTTCCCATGAATAAGTCTCCTTATATTATGTGTAATCTAAATCACCTGAGCCTGTTTCATATCATCTATGATAGCCTGCTTCGATATATAGTCCGTAAGTTCTTCAACCTCAACCCACTTATAATCTCCAAGTTCTTCCGAAAGCATAACCGGTTCGTCCGGAACTTCACACAAAAACGCAAGTCCGAGATAGTTATTATCTCCAAGCTGGTATTTCCATGAATAAGCCATGGATACAATACGCGCCGAATTAATTCCCGTGCTCTCTGCTATCACACGCATGCAGGCAGTCTCCGGCAGCTCGTCATCCTCAAGATCCGTATCCAGAAATTCCCACTGATACGGTTCCTCAATTCTGTCATCATACCATCTCTCAACTATCAGAAATTTATCATTGCATTTAACTATGCTTTTAATCTTAATTCCATACTTTTTCATCATCGTTCTCCCATCTTAATACCTTTTCTTATCTTTACCCAGGAAACGCATCTTACCGTCGCTCTGTGACTTCTTCTTAGGGACTTCTCCGGCCTCAAATACGCCCTGCAACTGCTTGCTGAGTGCCGCGGCACATTCCGGACAGAATCGTCCGAATCTGATATCTCTTCCGCATCTCTCGCACTTAATATACACAGCGGACCCTTCCGGAATCTCAACCCTGCCTTCTCTTAAAAAAACATTGATCTTATCTATCTGCACGCCTGTAGCCTCCGCTATTACAATCGCGGATGACGGTCCATTATCGTCTATATATTTATATACCTTGCCGAAATCGTCATACTCTATGTTCCCACATGTATCACACTTGTACTGTCCATGCCCGATATACTGAAGTTCGCCATGGCACTTCGTGCATGCTGACGGCTTCGAATCCAAATTAAGTCTGTGATGGTTCTCAACAGGTTTCTCAATCATAAGCAGTCAAACCTCCTCCGATTAGTCTGTGATTAGTATAAGTATATATTAAAAAAAGAGCTGTTGCAAGAGGACAATTTCTTAAACATAAAAATGGCGAAGTGCTTATCGTAACACTTCGCCGAAAGCCTGACCGGTTTGGGCATGGAATGCTTGGTCAGGTCTGCACTGATATTTTATTCATCTGCAAATTCTATACTTGATACAGGCGCTCTTTGTTGACGTTCTTCTAATGGTGGCGGTGTCATATAATCACATCCATAACACCAACTGAGAAAGCAGTCATAGTCTCGTGGTATCGAGAACATATGGCCCTCGAATTCTGCCTCCTGCCGGAATTGAAATAATTTGGCACAATAATGCTGATTCCCCAGCGTTGCTGTTGAAAATACAAATGGTGTATTTATGTTATTATATTTGCATCTGTATTCCGCGAATTTTGCTTTTACCCTATCTTTAGGGAATATTTTTAGTATTTCATATCCTATTCTTTTAAAAATATTTTTCTCACACATTGCACCCGCTGTTGAATAAAGTAACTTACGGTAGGCAATGCATCTTCTTTTAAACCTGTTACGTTCTTTTTCATTATCTATTATTTTGTCAAACACCATTATATCAATATATATGCCATTATGATATTTCATTTTTTCCTGTCCGACTCTTACATAATGGGTATTATTTCTTCTCAGTTTAGCATATCCTGAATTAAAATTTTTATCTGTTTCCCAGTTTTGTAGAAAAAATTTTTCCTTATCAAGATCCTTTTCACATGCATCACAAAAACGTTCATATTCATCGCGCATCAGAAAAACATCAACATCATCATCCCATGGGATAAATCCTTTATGTCTAACTGCTCCTAACATTGTACCATATCCTAATATGTATACTATATTATTTTTTCTGCATATTCTATCAAATTCAACAAGTAATTCAAGTTCTGTAAGCTGTAATTTTCTAAGCTGCTCCTGTGTCAGTCGAATTGCCTTCCTTTTAGTCTTCATTTTCTATCCTTCCGTATATTCTCTGCAAAAATTTTACCATAAGTGTAGCATCAAACACTGGTAAGTTCAGTTTTTTTTGAATATAGAATGAACACGGCGGCATGTCTGTGCATTCTAACAAAAAAGCGCCAATACGATAGTCCTTAACAGTATTTTCTGCTATTTTAATCAGTTCATTTCTGGCATTTGTAATGTTATAATGTCCCTGATCCTTTATAATATTTGAAAATTCTTTTTCGTTTATCACATCACGTATAACACATTTTTCTAACATATAATCAGTGACATTACATGCTTTAAACAAATTTGCTGTAAGTTTACTTTTATTATAACAAATCAATGCTAATTTTTCTTCTGATTTAAGTAGTGAAAGTAAAAAAGGTATCAACGTTATAGTTGAAAGGCACACGGGAATACTGACCGCCTCCGCTACTTCCTTCTGAAAATGTGCAAAATATCCGCACGATGATGTTATACACTTGCATCCCATTTCTTCCAAATGTTTTGCAGCTGCTATTAAATCCGGTAATATTGACTTATCGCCTCCGTGTATATTAGTTGTATTAGTTGATTCTACCGGATAATAATATATCGGGAAATCATAATTACCAGCCTGCGAAATATGACCCATCGGTTTTGGAACCCACGATGTCATAACAAGTACACCTATATCATAACCTGTAAATGGATAACTCATAATTTATCTCCTTATAAAAAGCCTTCATATGGTTTCTGCGCCACTGCCGAGTGCATAAAATATATCGCATCACACATTCCATAAACCGGAATGTCATTTATGTTACATTTCTTAGGACTATCCCATATAACTGTTCCTACATTTTCAAAATTTGGTTGTCCACCCATAGAATTAATAATTTTTTGATTTTCATCAATCTTACAAAATTCTATGTTTTTAATATCCGCAAATGAATTTTCTTTAATTATGTCAAACGTCAAATCCATATTATTTTCACTTATAATCATTATCTTTTTTTTCGAGGATAATGTTATATTGCAAAGAGGGAGCATCATTAATGGGGTCATTATCACCGGTAATTCTGTCATGTTTGCTGCCTGTTTCTGATAACTGCCAAACTTTCCACCAGTAGATGCAACGAATCTGCATCCTTCTGTTTCAAATTTTTTGATTATTCTGTTCAATTCCTGTTCTACATTGTTCGCATGCGTAATATCAAGCAATTCATATCGTACGGGAAATTTAAAGGTTTTGGCATTACATATATCACCGATTTGCTTATAACAATTATCCGGATTCACTATAATTCCTGCCATATTGCCTCCCATATATTGGTTTTTAGTAATATACAATTCCCCAATATCTTCATCAGATTGCACATATCCCCAATTTCTCACCATATTCATCACCTGCTTTCTAAATAAGCTTTATATGAATCATCATATTTACTAAGTTCTTCTATTGTGTCAAATTCCACAGCATCCTCAGGACTGCATACATTTATTCTCACTTTAAATTTTTCGGGATACAGAACAAAAGGTATATTGCTCCAGTATCTCTGCATACCATCATAAGTTTTGCAAATATCTTCGGCATACTCTGAAATTTTTTTTCCGTCTTCTTCATTCCAGTAAAATATGCCTATATCCTTGTAGCAATTTACTCCACCAATACCACATCTCGTAACTATACCGTCACTTGTTGTTTCAAGACACCAGTCATCTGTCTCGTCGACTTTGACTCCCCACGCGCCGGATTGAAATTGATATGGTTTAATAATTGATGTATTTGATATAAACAAATCCGCCGGAAGCACATAGGCATTACATATATGTTCCTTTGCTGCCAATATTGATGTAATATTGTTACCTTTATCATACAATTCATTTTCTATAAATTTTACATTAGGATAGGAACACAACAAGCTGTCAAACTGTTTTCCCAGATATCCTCTTACAATATAAATATTTTCAATGCCGGCATTTTCCAAGGCATTTAATCCTGTTTCTATCAATCTGATTCCGTTTATTGTGACTAACGGTTTCGGAATATTGTCAGTTATCGGTCTCATCCTGCTGCCTAATCCGGCTGCCATGATTACAGCATTCCTTACCTTATATTTTTCAAGTTCCTTCAATTCATTAGCAGATTTATAATCTTTGTTTGTCAACTTACAGAAACGATCATAATCCATGCTATATTTCCTCCAGTTTTTTCATCATTGTTCTGTGTACTAATTCACCTGCGTTTTTATCAAATCCCATATCTTTTATATATTTCAACCGGGCTGTCAAGGTAGGGTCTTTTCCGTTTTCAACCATATTCACAAAATCATTTACAGTAATTCCGTCTTTGTAAAAATAGCTGTCATAATGATCGAAAACGCAAATATATCTGTTTCTGTATTCCCTCTTTCCATTTAAACATAATATAGGCTTGCCTGTAACATAATATTGAGGCACAAGTGAACTATAATCTGATATCATTGCATCTGATATTTTCATTACATCGATAGGATTTGCGCTTTCATCAATATATACGTTTTCCATTTTTTGCATTTCATTCTTTATGCTTGTATACCTGATTTTCTCTGAAGTGCGCATTGTATTTATTGTTGCTAACATCAATGGATGCGGTCTCCATATCAGGCAATCTTCTTTATGTTTATTAAAAACATTCATTATTTCATATACTATTTCAAACCATTTTTTATTATTTAAAAATTCGCTTATGCTGGTATTAAACAGAAATATTTTCCCTTTAGAATACTTGTCTTTCATTTTTTTCTGCATTTCAGGTTCATAATCAGATTGAATTGCATCAAACTTAGGTGAACCTGCTACTATCAATTTACCATGTTCTATTCCTCTTGAAACCATTATATTCCTATATTGCTCCGATTGGACAACAACATTTGTAGCATTAAAAAATCCCGGGAGTTCTGACATTTCATATATTTTATTCTCATCCGAATAAACACTTGCAATATAATATGGAACATAAACCAGTTTATAGCTGTTTTTTCTTATCTGGTCCGAAAAGAAATATGGATGAACCATTGTAACCTTATTATATTGATCATAAGGATTATGAATATATGATATATCCGGATGATCTTTTTTTAAATTATATTCACTATAATGTGTAATATTAACACAGTCAGGAAATAAATCTCCCTCATAACACTCAACAGCTTTGTTTTCTCCGTCATTCCTTTCATAGAATGGAACCGGTATAACCTCGGTTTCACAATTTTCATCTTGTTGAGCAGCTTTCCAAATACTTTCCATACTATCCCACATAGATGCCTTATATGGAAAAAAGGCCACTCTGACCTTATCTGTGATAAATTTTTCTACAAGCTGTGATATATCTTTAATTAATTCATCAGCATTTCTTATATCATCAGGTGTTATAGTACTTTTCAAACTCATTTTGTATATACATTCACAGTATTCTTCAAGATTTCTAACTGTTTCACATGATATCTGAGTATTTTCTCTTTCAATTTCCTGTCCAATTAATATTGCTTTTTCCTGAAGCGAGCATAAAATATCTATGGAAGTTTCTTCGCTTTCACATAAACTCATGTGCATATTTTTTATAAAAATCAGCTCTGACAATATTTCCTTTTTTCTATAATATCTCACCTATTAATTCTCCTAACTGATTTAAACTATTATATACCAAATTCTATACGTTTCTTATAAAATTCATCTACTTTATCAGAAAACCTTCTCTGCTCAGCTTCTATATCATATATAGCCTTACAAAATTCCACTTTTTCATCGTATATATCCATCAACACATACGAGGCAGCGGAATTATGATCTCTTGGCTGCCCAATTGAACCAGGGTTTATAAATGTCGTTTTCTTTTCATTACGCATTACCGGGTTATCACATCCATAATATATCGAAAAAAAATGTTCTCTATGTGAATGACCTGAAAATACATAATCACATTCCGAATAATCGCCACGCACATCTGCTGGTGTTATGCTTTTCCAATAAACGTCTTCAAGTGATCCATGTACTGCAAGACATTTTTTATTTCCAATAGTAAAACGCATTATACCTTTATTTTCCATATTGTTTATATATTTTATGGAACTTTCCGTAAGAATTGATTTTGTATATTTAGCACTCTCAATTCCCCTTTGTGAGGAAAATCTCCCATACTCATCATTAATAACTGCATGTTCATGATTTCCCCATATATTGCAGTATATTTTATATTTTTCAAGCCTTGTTGCCAGCAATTCTATAACTTCGTTTGATGATGGACCATAATCTATTATATCCCCAAGGAGAATTATCCCGCCGATTTCATCCCATTTTATATTCTCAAATACTTCTCTAAGAGCTGTAATATTACCATGAATATCTGCCATAATAAGGACTTTTCTAGGAATTCTGCCTATATTCTTCATCATAATTTCCTACTTTCTTTCTGCTCCAGCTTATATTACGCTTAATAATCTTTGCAGGAACACCGGCTATAATACAATTACCATCAAAGTTCCCCTTCACTACTGAACCCATTCCCACAATTGCATTATCTCCGATTTTTGTATTGTATAAAAGAGCACATCTTTGTCCCACCCAGACATGTTTACCTAATACTATCTGCCTTTTTGATCTTATTTCAGGAACTGTATTTACGTTTGCTTTCTTTTCATTATCAAATATAGTGTGTCCGTCATTTGTTCTCACTATCAAATCATTTGATGCCATACAATCGTTTCCAAATCTGCATGTTGTTCCCTCTTGAATTGACATATGATAATTATTTTCAAATGTTGATCCATCTCCTATATAAAATTCAGCATTGTCGAGCACATTAACCAAACCTGTTTTCTTAAATTTACAGTTTGCGCCGACTTCACACACTGCTTCATTCGCCACCAGCCACGGATTTGCGTTTTCAATAGTAACATTATCTCCAATAATAAACCTGCTGTTATTCCTGACTTCTATTGTACCATTGAATTTAAAGTTTTTACCAATAACAACATGTGCATTATATCCGGAGAAAATTATACGCCCGCCCTCCGGAAGTCTTCCTTCCAATACGTTGTTGTATTTGTCAGAATAATCGCATGTTGAATTTACTACCACCGGCTGGTGTCTTATGTATATAAAATCTGTATGTTCCCTGTATCCGTATTTTTCAAGTAATCTATATATTTCATCATAGTATGCACACAAAACAATAACATAGAATTTATCATTACATCCGTTGAGCTCATAATGAAATTTTACATTATCGATGCATTTATCCATATCGCTGTCAACGCAGAATGCTACTTCATAATGTTCGTTTTTCAGATTTTTTTCCCAATAATTAAAAGTTTTACATTGGTTGTTATTATATAGGCTGCTGCCCCAAAACACAATTTTACGGTTTCCGATGTTATCCTCTAAGATATTTCTCATTATCTTTTACCATTTGCCTTTAGTATTATATTTTCAATTATGAATTTAGCTGTCTTATCTATTTCTTCAAAATGAATTTTCTTTGGCAGTTCGATATTAAATTTATCATATACCTTGCTTACCAACTCATCGGTATAAAACAAGCAGCCGTCTTCTATTTTTTCAATACCATCTTTGTACATGGATTTTCTGTTATGTTCAAGCATATCTTCAAATGCAAAATTATCTTCGTCTAAATATGTTCTGATTCCATCCGAACCATCAATCCAAACCGGATATCCTCCAATATTACCGTCAAATCCCGGTACATGGATTCTGTTCTTCTCATCTTTGAATATTGCTTTTAAAATTGCCAGTATTATTTCATAATTGCTTGATGCATTCATCATATTGCGTTTGGCATCAACCGGCGTAGGTATTGCACACTTTTTTAATATTTCTTCCTGTGAAAAGTCTAACTTCCTTCCATCGTATTTCACAGCAATTAATTGCTCTATGCCCTCGTTCTGTCCCTCTTTACTGATAACAACATCATGAAAGTGTCCGGTTGCAAGTGTGACATCAATATTCCATTCATCTTTTATCCCATATTTTTCTGCTATTGCAAATCTAATTCTTGGTATTAAATGATTTAAATTTCCGCTTCCAAAATCCGGATACGCATATCCGGCACTCTTAAGCCAAGGGATTGTAACATCCGAATAAGACGTATTTATAACAATTGCATTACTGTTTTCCGAACTGATTGCCGCCATAATATTTTTGATATACTCAATTGATAATGGCGTCCATATTCCATATGCCCTGAAATTATTCCAAGATATGCTGCCATATTTAAGTCCAACATACACACGGCTGGTATTTACCACTATATCCGGGCGGTTTATGCTCAGGCATTTTCTTATACTGTCTATATCACTCAAATCGCAGCCGTCAACTATAGATATATGGGTTCTGAGGGTGCCTCTTATTGATGCTGCTACCTTTACAATATTAACATCCTGAATCATCTTGTCTCTATTTCTGCCGGCTACAATAATTTCTATTCTTTCATCATTCATTGAACAAAGATAATCTAAAAGATATTGTCCGACACTCCCCAGTCCCATTATCATAATTTTGACAATATCTTTCTTACCCTTGAGCTGTATTAATTTCTCTGTTGTATTCATAATTCCTCCAAAAACAGCAACTATATATAATATATATCGTCCGACATTTTATTTTCATAACTCTTATAATTCAAGTAACTCTATAATATACTTTTCAACATTATAAATCAAGGAATTTAATATTTTTGTTAACCACCTTCCGCCACTGTTTTTGTTTTCCCCACTTGTCAAATAACTGCCGCCGTAGTACAATATCCACACAGGTTTTCTGAAACAAAGGGATACTCCCTGAAGTCAAGAAAGGATTTATTATGGAAGAGAAAGTAGCAATCATCGGAATTTTTATCAAAGATAATTCCAAAGCATCGAAAGTCAATGACCTTCTGCATGAGTACAGCAGTTATGTGGTAGGCCGTCTTGGCATCCCCTATAAGGAAAAGAATATCAACATAATATCCGTTATTGTGTGCGCTCCGGCTGACACAATCAGCACTTTGTCAGGAAAACTGGGTAACATTCCCGGTGTTACAGCTAAAGCAATGCAGACTGTGACCGGGCAAAACACATGAAAGGATATGAAATATTATGAAAAAGAAATTACTTGCACTGTTTCTTGTCGCAGCAATGATTTTCGGACTTACCGCATGCGGCAAAACATCATCACAGACCGGCACCACCGCAGATAATGGTACAACTGCCGCATCTGAGGATGGCACCACGGCAGATGCCCAGACCGATCCAGCCAAGGTTGAAGGATGTGATTTTAACATCGCTTCGCTCAAAGGTCCTACATCAATCGGACTTGTTAAGCTTTTTTCCGATTCGGATGCGGGAAACACCGTTAATAAGTACAATTACTCCATCTACGGAACCGCTGACGAGATAAGCACAGGCATGGTAAAGGGCGACCTTGACGTAGCCGCAGTTCCGTGTAATCTCGCTTCCGTTCTTTACAACAAGACCGAAGGACAGGTTGTTATTGCTGCTGTTAATACTCTTGGCGTACTTTATATTGTGGAAAAGGGTGAGGAGCTTGACTCAATCGCCGACCTCAAAGGTAAGACAATTTACACAACCGGTCAGGGCACAACACCGGAATATACTTTAAGATATCTTCTGTCACAGAACGGTCTTGACCCGGATAAGGATGTAACCATCGAATTCTGTTCTGAGGCATCTGAAGTAGTATCAACTATCGCAACTATGGACTCAGCCGTTGCAATGCTTCCGCAGCCTTATGTTACTGTTGCGCAGACCAAGGTTGACGGACTTAAGGTTGCTTTTGATGTTACAAAAGAATGGGAAAAATCAGACAAAGACAGCACTGTTGTAACAGGTGTTCTCATTGCGAGAAAAGCATTTATTGAAGAGCACCCTGAACAGTTTAAGGCTTTCCTCGATGAGTATAAGACTTCTGCAGAATATGCCAATTCCAATGTAGAAAACACGGCAGAGCTTGTTGAGAAGTTTGACATTTTCAAAGCGGCCATTGCCAAGAAAGCCATTCCGGAATGTAACGTGACATTCATCACGGGAGATGACATGAAGACTAAGGTTTCATCATATCTTAAGGTACTTTTCGACGCCAACCCTAAAGCAGTCGGCGGAAAGCTCCCTGATGACGGAATCTATTATGTAGCTGAATAGGATTTATAATATGAAAGCCAAAAAGATAATAACAACAATTGCATGTATATCCATATGGTTAATAATCTGGTACGCAGTTTCCTTGGCTGTCGGAAAAGACATCTTTTTCCCGGCTCCGGATGCTGTTATCCGCGCTTTGGTGTCCATGGCATCAACATCCGGATTCTACGCAGATATCTTATACTCGATGCGTGGAATAATGGCAGGATTTATCATTGGGATGCTTTCAGGCATTATACTTGCAATTCCTTCTTTCTGCTGTTATTATCTTGAGGCTTTTATCAATATACCGGTCAAGGTAATCCGCGCTGTTCCCGTGGCATCATTTGTGATTCTCGCTCTGTTGTGGCTTAAATCATCAGCTCTCTCCACGCTCATATCAGCCTCAATGGTCATGCCGATAATATACTCCCAGATGCTGGCTGCGCTCAAAAACACAGACCGTAAAATGCTGGAATTTGCCAAAGTATATAGGTTATCATTAATAAAACGCATCCGGTATATTTTCATCCCTTCGGTAATGCCATCCCTCGTAAGTGCAGCTTCAGTCGCTGTGGGATTCGCCTGGAAATCAGGCATCGCTGCTGAAATAATCGGACTTATACGAGGTTCCATAGGCAATGAACTGTATAAGGCTAAATTGTATCTGGAAACGCCGAAATTGTTTGCATGGACCATAACCATCATCATTGTAAGTGTGGCATGTGAGAAATTGATCACCTTATTGCTGCATATCGTTAGTAATTCACTCGGAGGCAGTTCACATGAAAAAACCCATAATAATTAATTCACTCACAGTACAATATGACGATAATAAAGTTATAGATGATTTTTCTTATACCATAGAACCCGGCAGATGCTATGCCATCATGGGGGCATCCGGAATCGGCAAGACTTCTCTTATCAATGCCATCATGGGACTTATTCCGTACACCGGAACAATAAGTTGTGACGAGGATTTCAAAATCAGTGCTGTTTTTCAGGAAGACAGGCTGTGTGAAGGAATGTCCGCATCCAGAAATATAAAGATTGTCTGTGACAGCAAAGAACAGATATCCCGTATTCCGGGATTGATGTCAGAATTTGGATTATCCGATTGTGTTTCGCGTAAAGTACGTAACTTAAGCGGAGGCATGAAGCGCCGTGTCGCCATTATCCGTGCACTTTTATCGTCCCATGACATTCTTATAATGGACGAACCGTTCAAGGGCCTCGATGAAACTACCAGGCTTGCCGTGATGCATTCAGTCCGTAAAGAAACCCCGGAAGATACCATATTAATGATAACACATGATATCTCCGAGGCTGAATTTTTCAACGCTGTAATTATAAATCTCTAATTTCCATCTTCATCTTTGTCATTTTTCTTATGTTTTATCGGCTTTACTTCATCAGGTACTGCCATCTCTCCGGCATCATGCTCATCCTCTTTCAGCTTGCGGCTGCGTCTGTGTGAAAGAGTTATCGCAAGAGCAATTATAAATATAATTACCGATACAACTGAAATCAGAGCTCCGTCATAAAATCCCGGTGTAACATATACCATTTCAATATTATGTTTTCCTGCATCAAGCTTTAACATAATAAACACATCATTCCATGTACCGGCATCAGTTTCCTGTCCGTCAGCCTTAATCTTCCATCCGCCGGCCGGGAACCATTCTTCATACTTCTTTGCAACATTCTCCGGAAGCAGTTTCTGAATAAAGCTCTCCGCTTTGACATTTGGTATGGTAAATAACACATCGCCTGCTTTGCTAAGTTCTATGCTGCCTTTAATGTAGTCGCTGTTATATCCCGTAGTCACAAACATCTCTTTAGAAAGTTTATCATATAATTCCGCAATGGCTCCATTATCGATTGAAGCCGAATACAGAAGTGATGTAATGTCATTTCTGTGATCCGGAGTATATGTAAGAATTACATTGATTTCATCACTCTTTGACACATTTCCGATATCTATAACCGACATCGTCCTGTTTCCGGTGTATACATTCTTTCCGTTCACGGTAATATCTATTTTTCTTATATCCGATGACTGCACATATACAAGCATCTCTTCATCATCTGCGGTAATTTCGTATGTTCTTGTGCCATCTGAATCCAGATTATCAGCAATAAGCCTCGTGGAGTTAAGATTATAAACTCTGCTGCCTCCGAGAGCTTTACTCATATCATTCATATTCGTAAATGGATTAGCGTCGTTTGCAAAAGTAAATTCCGCAAAACTCTCCGGAATAGCATATCCGGTACTCAATGCATAACGATTATCATATATCTTAACATCTCCGACTTCTCTCTCAAACTCATATGCTGATGAGTTAACATCATAATATCTTGTATAATAATACTTCACTCCGAGAAGCATATCCATAAATGCATTCTCGCCAAAATACATGACATTATTAATACCTCCGGTAGCACCTGTTTTACAATACAATTCCGTTAATGCATAATTATTGAATGTGTTGAAAAGCGACATTGAATTAATGCCATATACCGTTGCCTCATTCACAATAGAAAGATGTCCAAGGTTCTTAAGGAACCTGCAATCGGATATTATAGTACCAAATGACATATTACTAATGTCAATATCCATGTCATAATTCATTCTGTCCTCTTGTGCTGTATATACCTCATCGATTTTCTCACGGTAAAATCCTGCACTCTTGGATGCATTAATAGTATTAAAATCATTAATATATCTTCCGTAATCCCCCATCGGCCTGCTGCTGACGGTAAATATTCCGGCCAGAAGCATGACCACAATTTCCCCGTATGCAAATACCTGTATGAGCACGAACTTGGCCTTACCGGACACAAATGTCATTATTGAAAAATACACAATAAGTATCACGCCCGTTATTATCGCCGGTATTATAAGATTATTGTTGAAATAAGCCATGACCGTATATCCTGCAAGGAGCAATACCAGCGCTGCTGCCATTGAACTTTTCCGGACCTGTTTCTTTCTCTTATGGCACACCTCGAATGCCATTGTGAGCAGCATAAATATAATCAGGAACGAAAATCTGTTAGGTATTCCCGTCTGCTCGTGCATTCCATGCCATATGAAATTCAAAGGCTTGAAATTCAGGCTGAAAAGCATTATTGCAAGCAGGATTCCGTTGCGGATTTTATGTCCCACCTTTACACTTCCTGTTGTAAAGTAAGTAATTCCCATAAGCAATACAAATGTCGTCATAAACAGATTGGCACGATTGCTGTCAAAATCTATTCCGACCGGATGAACCGCAACCATTATATTTTTGAAGCTGTCAACATAATTTCCGTAAAATTCCATTGCCGGAAGTGTCTCGGATGATATTGACGTATCCTGAAGTCCTCCAAACGAAGGAAGAAGGATTACCGCACTGATTCCTACCGCCAGCAGTGATGACAAACCTATCGTCAGAAACTTTCTGATAAATGACTTAAAATTCTTAAAATCATAAGTAAAGAAATATAAGAATATAAAGATACAGCTTATATATCCTATAAAATAACTGTTAATTATCAGCATGGCGAGAAACAAAGTATACCAGTACCATTTGGGATTCTCTTCTCTCATAAGTATGTCAAGTCCCATTATCACAAGCGGGAACAACATAATTCCATCCATCCACATGATATTCCACATATAACCCGCAACAAATCCGTTTAATGCATATATCACGGAAAAAAGAACGATTCTGCTGCATCTGGCCTTCGGAAAACGGTTCCTTATAAATACTGAAAAAGTTCCTCCGCATATCGCAACCTTAAGGACTATAAGTACATTGACAACATATATGATATCCGATTTATCAAACGGAAGCATAATAAGATTCAGCGGTGACACCAGATAATATGAGAACACCGCCCAGAAATCATATCCCATACTTCCGGTAAGCGAATAAAACATACTGCCTTTATCATGTAATATATCATAGTATGCGTTAAAAAAAGGCACATATTGCTCATAACAGTCGTTAGTTACAAGTCCTGTACCACACGTTAAATATGCTATTAAATAAATTAGCCCCATAATACCTAATGGGACTAATGTGCTTATATAAACATGCTTAAATTTCTTCATAGACTGTTACTCCTTATTCATCATTTCATTCTGGATTCCAGCTTGTATTGGTTACGGCCGTTCTCCTTTGAATAATAAAGGGCTTTGTCAGCTTTCATATATAATTCCGAATACTCAGATATATTATCGGTAGTTGCTATTCCGACACTTACTGACAAATTGACATATTTCTGGTCATTTTCAAACCTTTTATTCATCTTTTTACAAAGTTCCGCCGCATGATTCTCAAGCTCATCCTCGTTCTTAAATGCCGGAATAAAGGCTATAAATTCATCTCCTCCATATCTTCCGAGATATGCACCGGTAAACACTACGCGCATGGCACCTGCGAGCAGCTTCAATGCTTCATCCCCGGCAAGATGTCCAAGTGTATCGTTAACATTCTTAAAATCATCCATATCTATCAGATATAATGCACCACGTGCATTTTCCTGCTTTCTGATAAAAAATTCTTCAACAAGTCCGTCAAACGTTCTTCTGTTATACAATCCGGTAAGTCCGTCATGTCTGGCTGCCGTACTTATCGCCTCTTTATCTCTCTTCTCAGCATACAACTGCTGCACGAAAGTCTTCTTATACTGTTCCTCAGTATTAATACGCTCTATAGCTTCATCATATTGAGCCTTAAGTTTATTAGCCTCTAACAGCTTAGCCTTGACGATATTGAAAGCCTCCTCAAGCTTTCCGACCTCATCATCCCTTACAGCCGGCAGATCTGCCATCTCACAATATCCGTCCTTGAAAAGTCTGGTCCACTCATAAACATCGGCAACCGGTGCAGCTATCCTGTTACGGATAAAATAAACAGAATAAATACCTGACGCTATCAGTCCTATAAAGCTTATAAGCGCTATTACCTGTACAATGCCTATTCCAATTGTAAATCTGCTGTATGCCGAATTACCCTGCTGCCATACAGCATATGATATATTATCAAGACCGTCGCTTATGTCCGTTACATACAATGATATTGTATTATTATATATGCCGTATGCCTGTTCTTTAATCTGCGACTGTTCTATCACAGTCATGTATTTATCTATCGTTTCATATTCATCCTGCATATCAACAATAACCGCACGCACATCACTTTCATATCCGAATCTTCTGCCGTACAGATCCGAAAAAGCTTGCTCTGCCTCTTCAAACCTGGTCTGTGCCTCCTGCAGATACGCATCATCCTGACTGTCACAGTATTGCTCCATGCTCGCCTTATAATCATATAAAGTCGTCGATGAATTCGATATATAATAATAGCTGTCACTGAAGAACTGTATGTTCTTCCTATAGCCTACAATACAATACAAAATTGCGAACAGGAACACAGCCGCCAACACAATTGTTGCCGACAAGACAATAGCTGTTTTATTCTTAATTGAATCCTTAATGCTTCCTATCATGTTAAAGTTACCTCATAAAATATCCTTTAATCACTATAATAGTATACTTCTTTTCGCATTAATAATCAACAAATAATCCTGAAAACTGTGTGAAAAATACGTATCCGGAATCACATGTCACTATGTGCTTTTACAAATTCCGCCACCTCACTCCAGAACTCATCCGGGCTGTCATACATCGCGTAGCACCCGGTGTCTTTTATGATAGACATTCTGACATCAGGGGCCTTGATTTTTCCTGCATATTCCTGTACTTTGGTATACGGCATGCTATAGTCCCAATTTCCCGATATAAACATCATTGGTATATCATATTCCATACTTTCCTCAAAGAGGTTGATATTTTTCATATACTCGCTGAGTTTGAAACTTATCTTAGGACCGTTCATCATTATATTCAGGTCTTTCATATCATAAAGTCTGCTGGACGGTATTCTCTTCATAAGTTCCTTATCCATTCCGCTTGCAATATTATACTTGCTCATAAGGACATTAAGTCTGGTAACCTGGCTTTTCTTAAGACGGTCTCTTTCAAAAGTATTGTCCGTTGCCACGGCCAGCTTATCTATCACCCTGGCATCATGTCTGCTGCCTGTCTGTCCGGCAAGTTCCTTTATTCTGGCACATCTTACCGCGGTAATATTGCGCATATCAACTGCCTGTCCGTATCCTATATACCCTGACACCATATCCTTATGCTCTCTGACATACCTGATTGCCGGAATGGTTCCCCAGTTATGTGCCATTATGAATGGCTTCTTTCCGGTGCGTTCTTTAACAATCTCAACAACTTTCTCAAGATCCGAATAAATCTCCTCATATGTGACAAGTCCGTCCGGACTGTTATAATATGTTCTTCCCGCGCCGCGCTGATCGTAGAAAACCCAGCTGCACAGATGTTCTGTATATCCTGCCATTTCCCAGCCGGCCAGTGTTTCTGCCATTCCCGGTCCTCCATGCACATAGAGAATAACAGGCATATCCTCGTCATATTCGTATGTTATAAAAAAATGTTTTACACCATTAATCTCAATATATTCTGTTTTTTCCATTATTATGCCGGTTCCTTTTCTGATTTTTCCACATTACTATAGCACATTTTTACACCCATTTCATTCTTTTCATTATTTTTTTAGAAATGTTATATTTATTTTATTTTATGTTCACACTTTGGTCTTAATTTCGTATTATTATGTACTTGTACCAAACCAAAAGAAAAGGCTTTATCCTTTTTCTTCATTCCTATCCGGCAGCCTTATTACCAGTAAGGCTGCCCTCCTTTTATAAGTAATAATTGATTTTACCGTATATATAGAATATGATAGAAATATCATGACAGAATTAATTTTAAGGCAGAAAGGACTTCCTCTTATGAAAATCAGACATATCACCGCCGCGGTTATGGCCTTTGCATTTGCTGCGGTTTCACTTTCCGGATGTATGAAGACACCGGATCCGGACGGAACCGCCTCTTTAACGGTATATGACCAGAACACATCTTTTTCCGGCGAGGTTACCGGCTGGTTTGCCGATGTAATTAAAGATAAATTTGATATCAGCCTTACTTTCAAATCAGCTGATTCATCAACTTTTGCCGCATATACGGAACAGGGAACTCTCGGAGATATCATAGTTTTCTCCAATGAGAATAATTATGTCACTGCATGTAACGCCGGAGCGCTGCTCGACTGGGAATATGCGGACTGTCTTAAGAATTATGCGCCCTACATTAATGAACATTATCAGGATTCCCTTTCCAGAACCCGTTCTCTAAACGAGAATAATAAAATATACGGAATAAGCGGAAATATTTCCCTGGATACGGATAAGCACAGTGATTTTGACATTATCCCATATGTCAGATGGGATTTATATTCTGCATTAGGGTATCCGTCAGTCAACACACTTGAAGACTTTGAGAGTGTAATTTCCGATATGGTAAGTCTGGCATCATCTGACTCCGGTAACGTTACCGGCATCAGCCTTTTTACATCATGGGACAACAATATGCTTGCATGTGCATCGGCAATAGCATCCATGTACGGATATACAGAATGGGGCACCGGATTTTATAATATCAACACCGATACATACGAGTCATGTACGGCAAAAGACGGAATATATATACGCTCACTAAGGTTTTTTAATTCGCTTTACCGCAAGGGGCTCATCGATAAAGATTCAATGTCGCAGACATATGACATCACAACAAAAGACTACGAAAAGGGCAATGCCGTGTTCTCTTTATACAGTACGCTTGCATCCGGATATAACAGCGCAACACATATTGCCCAGGGCAAAAGCATGATGCCGCTTGTCGCCGCGGATTTCAAGCCCGAATGTTCGCAGAACAGCATTTACGGTTCGCAATATATATGGTCTGTGGCAAGCAATACCAAATATCCTGAGCGTTGCTTTGAATTTATAGACTGGATGTTCACTCCTGACGGAATCCTTACAACAACGTACGGTCCGCAGTCCCTGACATGGGATTACGATTCAGAAGGTCTTCCATATATTACAGACTTCGGATATGAATGCCTGACCAATACTTCAACCCTTATGGGCGATAATTATGACGGAACTTATCTTGACGGTTTCCCTGATTTTGGCTGTCCGACACTTTCCAAATCGACTCTTATAGCGGGTCTTGACAACGTATCATATAATTACCTCACATGGGACTCCACAATAAAAAGTCCGTGGTATGATAAAAATTACGGAGCGTATGACAATACACTCGGTCAATGGTCCAAAGATACCGGTTATGACAGCATAAATTCATATGTGGAAGCAGGCGGTTACACGCTGTACCCGGCGTCATCTTACACGATGCCATCCATCCCTATCGATTATGCACTTTGCAGAAGGGAAATTGTCAACGATTTATGCACATATTCCTGGAATGCGATATATGCCGGCACCGAGGAGGAATTTAATACCATAATCGATAATATGTGCACTTCGATTGAATCGAGAACGGACTATAATTCGGTCATTAATTTCTATAGCGAACAGGCATCCGAATATCATAAATCAGTTCAATAAAACAAATCAGCCGGACATGTATTCTCCGATACACGTCCGGCTGCATTATATTATTCCGGCTGTTATTTAAACATAAACCAGTACACCACTGCAATAATCACGACTGCTGCAATTACTCCCGCTATTACATACGGAGCTTTGCTTCCCTTAACAACTTCCCTGCGATCCTCAAGACTGTCAGATACGCCGATATACATTCTGTCAATTGTATTACGATCCCATAAGATAATACCCTGTTCTTCGCCAAGCTTCTTGGCCGCCGATAAGAATGAACTGTTAGTCACAAAAACCCTCTTGTCATAATTACCGGATGCTGCCGCGAAATCCTTAACATAAGAACTTCCTATCGCATCAATATCATATCTGCACTTAAAGCAATATTTTTCCCCGTCCTTTACGGCAGTTATATCTATAGCGGAATCCGCTGTATTTTCCTTAACATCACTATATCCAAGCCCCTTTAAAAGTCTGGCCACCATGGATACAAAATTATTCTTATCGTTAATAACCATATCCTTCTCCTTAACTTCAGATTTTGTTTTCTACAGTATATCACAACCTTTCAATTAAGTACACTATTTTTATTGACTGATAGCTCATTTCAAGTTAATATATTAGTATATATTAATGTATTTTGGAGGTATTATATGTCAGATAATATCCGTGTAATTAATCTTAACCAAGGTGAGGTACTCGCGTCATCCGGAAACGATACGGAATTCATATATTATATTATTGGTGGAACACTTAAAGCGTATACTTCATTTGCCGAATTTATATACGGTCCCGGAGAAATAGTCGGAACCACCGATGCATATTACGGAATTAATTCCCATACTTATGTAGCCGAAACCGACTGTGCCATTGAGGCCTATCCTTTTAACACAATGTCCGACCTCTCAAAGGTTTTCTCGGAACACAAGCCGGAACTGGCCGGTATTATAATAAAGAATAACGCGCACATGCTGGAGTTAATAAAATGTTACCTTTCACTTATGATGAAATGCCGTTTCAAGGACTCCTCATATTCTTCAGGTGCGCAGGTCAACCGCTGGGAACTCGATAAATATAACAGCATCTCGTCAGTGCCGTCAGATGTTATGACTGCCTATTTTTCTTCCGGCACAGCTATCAATGTCGCCGAAATGGCAGAAAGTGCAAGACTTGCAAGTTCAATTAATGATGCCTGTCTTGAAATGGCTGATTTTCTTGGAATTAATATGGATTATATCCCGGAAGAGCCGGAAAAAGAGGCTTCCATATCAATGGCTCCGTCTGATTTTTTCTCTGGGGATACCGATCTTGATTTCAACGAAGAAGAAGTTATGAACGCACTTACCGGCTCGTTTGATGCCATCATGTCATATTCACAGGCGGATAGTAATACAATTTCGGAGTTTGGTTCATTAATGCACAAATTCAAATCATCATCAGCGAAGCTTTCATCCGATGATGATATGCGCGAATTACGCAGACATCTGAGCAGATTGTTTTATGACATATATTACAATGTATTTATGCATTCGGTACAGGATGATAATCTTCCTGCACCGGTTAAAATGTTTCTTAATTTTGGATATATTGATGAAGAACTTTTAAGCAAGGACAACCTTACCAAGCTTTACAAATTATCATTTCTCGTTGATGACATCTGCAATGATAACGGTGTATATACTATTTATAACTGGCTCAAGCATATCCTCTGGGGTGAGAAGGAACCTTCCAACAATAATCTCGACCAGAGTTACGATGAATATATACGCGAGCAGATACGTCTCGGAAAAATAGAAAATCAGGATATCCTTAATGACACTGACTCCAAATTAAAGTTTGAGATTCAGAATATGTTCATCCAGACCAACCGAATGACATATGGCAAGGCCAGTTCGTTTGTTCCGTTTATGATTGAAGAGAATATTTTATCCCCTCTTAACAATATGCTTCTCACGGCGGATTATATCAACAAGTTTATAGATAATGTTAAGAGTATTGATTTTTCACTTTTCTACCGCTCGGCTATGTACACTAATGAGAAACTTGGCATTCCACGTGAATCCATATATATTGAATGCCTTCCTGACATTATACTCACTCCGTGCATCGGTACATACGGCGTCATGTGGCAGGAAATCGTCGGCCGTAACCGCAACACCGGCGGCCGTTTTATGCTCCCGATATTCTGTTCAGTAAAGCCTGAAAGTCTTATATACAACATACTTGGGCACTTCAGATGGGAATTATGTAAGCGTATTCAGGGAAATTACTGGAATAATGTAAGTGAAAAATCACTGACCTCAGAATATTATGATTACCTTCAATTCTATCGCAAAAACAGGGATTTATCGGATCCTGTTAAGGATAAACTGAAATCAACAATGACCAGTGCCCGCAACAATTTCAGCGAAGTTTTTGCAAGGGATTATGAGCAGTGGATATCTTACGAATCGTCCGGTTCCAACAGACTTAACAGGGTTTCAAGACTTATCATGTCTAAATACTGCCCATTCATAAAAGACATCCGCGACAAGCTGAAAATGAACCCTTCATACACCAAGGGAATCGAGATTTACGAGAAAAACTGTGCAATACAGCTGAACCATTTCGGTCTGCTCTGCCGTTCTCTTACAGCCAAGGGACTTGAGGTTCCGGATGAAATCAAAAATGCCATGGAGTATCTTTCAAGATAATCCATCTTCCATGATTTCCTTAACGAAACGGGATACCTCAATTTCCTTGTTATATCTTTTTCTGGCATAGTATATATTAAGGCGGCGTTTTGCTCTTGTCATTGCGACATAGAACATGCGCCGTTCTTCTTCTATCTCCGGTACAAAAACAGCTTTTTTATGCGGCGTTATTTCCTCGTTGGCGTCTATTATGTAGACAACAGGATATTCTAACCCCTTGGAACTGTGCATTGTCGTAAGGATCACCGCGTTCTGCTTGTCCATTGCTGCATAACTTTCGCGAAGCTTTGTGCCATATTCATCAATATATGCGAACCATTCATTAAATGTTTTAAAATTCCTGGCGCTTTCCATCAGCTCATCCATTACATCATATAATTCCCTGACCTGCATATTATGGCTCTGTGCATATTCATCCAGATATCCATCATATCCCACGCCTTTTCTAAGATAATTGATCATTGCATAGGGCGACATTGATGCCATCGCCAGAATATCGTATTTAAGCCTGTCCACGCGTTCAATCATCCAGTTTTTATCTTCATAATATTTCTCAAGATTATCAAACGATATTTCCGCATCCGCCAGATAATCACGGCCTATATAACGCTTAGGCCTGTTAATTATCTGTAAAAAATCGCTTCTTTTCCGGCTTCCCATTGCGATATTCATATATGTAATAACGTCTCTCGCGATCCAGTGTTCAAATACATTCGGCACCCCGTCGCGTGTAACGAACGGCACACTGTATTCAACAAGTTTTCTCACAAAGCCGGCCGCGGTTGAATTAGTCCTGAAAAGAACCGCATTGTCCGAGTAATTACCGCCGGATGCACTTTCCTTTCTTATATTATCAATTATTTTCTCATATTCCTCCGCCTGTGTATTGAATTCAATAATGTCAACCTTATCGCCCGGGTCATTAACTGTATTGATATTCTTGGCAAAACGTACCTTATTGTGCGCAATTACCTTGCCTGCAGCCGATACAATATTGCCCGTTGAACGGTAATTGGTATCAAGAATAACCTTGTCCGTATCCGGGTAATCCTTATCAAAATTCAACATTATCTCCGGTTTGGAACCCCTGAACCCATATATGCTCTGGTCATCATCACCTACTATAAACAGGTTATCCTGCGGTTTGGCCAGAAGTTTTATTATATCATATTGAATTTTATTAATGTCCTGAAATTCATCTATAAGAATATACTGATATTTCTGCTGCCATTTTGCCAGAATATCTCTTCTTGTCGTAAGAAGTTCATGACAATACAAAAGCATATCATCAAAATCAATAAGTCCCATTTTTTTAAGTGTCTTTACATAGTATTTATATATATCCCTGAATTCTTCTTCAGGGCACGACGCCGAATAATAAGCATTGATATCTATCGCTTCAGTCTTGACGCGGCTTATTTCTCCTGTAATATTAGATACCATTTCATTCAGATCATCCGGTTCAAGTCTGCTTCGTTCTATTGCCTGCTTAATTATATTCTGTCGCACATCTTCTTTAATAATACTGTCAACTGAGTAATTATACGCAGCCCGAAGTATCATAAAAAAGACAGCATGAAAAGTACCAAATGTCACATTGGTACTTCTTCCCATCATATTATTGAATCTTGATTTCATTTCATTGGCTGCTGCCTTGGTGAAAGTAATGACAAGAATATTGGCCGGATTAACCGAATATTCTTCTATAAGATTTCTGATGCGTGCCGTCAGCACTGTAGTTTTGCCAGAACCGGGACCTGCTATTACAAGCATTGGTCCCGTTTTGTGCTTAACTGCTTTTAACTGAGAATTATTGAATTGCATTAACTGCCCTTACTCCTGTTTATTTATTAAACAAGCTCTTGCGTTTCTTCTTATCATCGCGTCTGGTTCCATTATTCATGGCTGCATCAAACGCCATCAGCGCTTCTCTCTGCGCTTCATTCAGATGATCCGGTACCTGTACAACAAGTGTCACATAATGGTCACCACGAATCTGTTTATTACGTACCGATGGTACACCTTTGCCTTTAAGTCTCACCCTGGTATCTGTCTGTGTACCCGGCTTGACATCATATTCAACTTCACCGTCAACTGTCTTAATTCTTATCGTTCCGCCAAGTGCTGCATCCGCAAAACTTATAGGAACCGTCGAATATATTGTTGTATCCTGTCTCTGGAAGATTGGTGAACGTGAAACAACTACTTCTACAAGAAGGTCTCCTCTTTCTCCACCATTCTCACCCGGTTCACCTTTGCCGGCTATTCTTATGATCTGTCCGTCATCAATTCCCGCTGGAACGGAAATCTGGATTTTCTTGCGGTTTGATACATAACCGGTTCCATAACATGATTGACATTTCTCTTTAATGATCTTACCTTTGCCACGACACTCCGGACAAGGCTGTACATTACGAACCATGCCAAAAAGTGACTGCGATGTATATGTTACCTGACCCTTACCGCCGCATTTCGTACATGTTTCCGGATTAGTACCCGGTTTAGCACCGGTTCCGTGACATGTAGGACATGGCTCTTTGAGATTAAGTTCAAGTTCTTTCTCGCATCCGAAAATAGCTTCCTCGAAAGTAACTCTGACGTTGGCACGTACATTAGCTCCCTTTCTCGGACCATCGCCGCCGCTACGTCTTCTTGCACCTCCGAATATATCTCCGAATATATCTCCGAATATATCACCCATATCTCCAAAGTCAAAGCCTGCTGCTCCGCCCGGTCCACCGCCATTTTCAAATGCTGCATGACCGAACTGGTCATATTGCTGTCTCTTCTGAGGGTCGCTTAATACAGCATATGCTTCCGAAGCCTCTTTAAACTTAGCCTCTGCTTCCTTGTCTCCCGGATTCGTATCCGGATGATATTTCTTGGCAAGTACACGGTATGCTTTCTTTAATGTAGCCTCGTCCGCATCCTTCGGCACGCCCAAGACCTCGTAATAGTCTCTTTTCTCTGCCATAATCTGATCCTCCAAACATCTTAAGAGTGAGGAATATTGCTATCCCTCACTCCGATAACTTCAAACGTTTCTGTGACTTTTATATTTTAGACTTCTCTGTAGTCTCCGTCAACAACATTATCATCCTGTGTATAACCTGCATCAGAAGCTGTCTGTGCTCCACCCATATCAGGACCTGCACCTGCAGCACCGGCTGCTCCCTGGTTCTGCTCATACAGTTTTGCAAAAAGTGCCTGTGCACTGTTCATGAGTTTTTCCTTAGCAGACTTAATCTCATCAACATCTGCATCTGTCATATTCTCAGGAGTTGTTCTGTCAACTACTGCCTTAAGTGCATTGAGATCAGCTTCTACAGCTTCTTTCTCGCTTGCGCTTACTTTATCTCCTACTTCGTCAAGAGCTTTCTGTGTCTGGAATACCATTGAATCAGCCTCATTACGTGCTTCAATGCCTTCCTTACGTTTCTTGTCCTGAGCTTCAAACTCAGCTGCTTCCTTGACAGCTTTCTCAATATCATCATCAGACATATTAGATCCTGACGTGATTGTTATATGCTGTTCCTTGCCTGTTCCAAGATCCTTAGCAGATACATTAACAATACCGTTGGCATCGATATCAAATGTAACTTCAATCTGTGGAACACCTCTTCTTGCAGGAGGGATACCATCAAGTCTGAACTGTCCGAGTGATTTGTTATCCTTAGCGAACTGTCTCTCACCCTGAAGTACGTTGATATCTACTGCAGTCTGGTTATCCGCTGCTGTTGAGAATATCTGGCTCTTCTTGGTAGGAATTGTTGTATTTCTCTCGATGAGCCTTGTTGCAATACCACCCATAGTCTCGATAGAAAGTGAAAGCGGTGTTACATCGAGAAGAAGGATATCGCCGGCACCTGCATCACCTGCAAGTTTACCACCCTGGATAGAAGCACCTACTGCTACGCACTCATCAGGGTTAAGTGATTTGTTAGGTTCCTTACCTGTAAGCTGTTTAACTTTCTCCTGTACACATGGTACACGGGTTGAACCACCGACAAGGAGAACCTTTGAAATATCCGAATAATTAAGTCCTGCATCCTTCATTGCGTTCTGTACAGGAATTGCTGTTCTTTCTACAAGGTCACTTACAAGTTCCTCGAATTTAGCTCTTGTAAGGTTCATATCAAAATGCTTTGGTCCGTCTGCTGTTGCTGTGATGAACGGAAGGTTGATATTGGTTGTAGTGGCACTTGAAAGCTCTTTCTTAGCCTTCTCTGCTGCTTCTTTAAGTCTCTGGAGTGCCATCTTATCTGTTGAAAGATCTACGCCTTCTGCCTTCTTGAACTCATCGATCATCCAGTCCATAATCTTCTGGTCAAAGTCATCACCACCGAGTCTTGTATCACCGTTGGTTGAAAGAACCTCGATTACACCGTCACCGATTTCAATTATGGATACATCGAATGTACCACCACCAAGGTCATATACCATAACCTTCTGCTCGTTTTCATTATCAAGTCCGTATGCAAGAGCTGCTGCTGTAGGCTCGTTGATGATACGTTTTACATCAAGTCCTGCAATCTTACCGGCATCCTTGGTTGCCTGACGCTGTGCATCGTTGAAATAAGCAGGAACAGTTATAACTGCTTCCGATACAGACTCGCCAAGATAGCTTTCTGCATCTGCTTTAAGTTTCTGAAGTATCATTGCTGATATTTCCTGCGGTGTGTAATTCTTTCCGTCGATTGATACCTTATAATCGGTACCCATATGTCTCTTGATTGAAGAGATTGTCTTATCTGCATTGGTTACTGCCTGACGCTTTGCAGGCTCACCTACAAGTCTTTCTCCGTTCTTAGTAAATGCAACTACTGACGGAGTTGTTCTTACGCCTTCATTGTTGGCGATTACTACAGGCTTACCGCCTTCCATAACTGCTACGCAGCTGTTTGTTGTTCCTAAGTCAATACCAATAATCTTACTCATAATAATTATCTCCTTCTATAACTATACTGAAATTGTTAATTAGCTACTTTAACCATGCTGTGTCTTACAACCGTGTCTCTGTAGGTATATCCCTTCTGAAGCACTTCCGCCACAACATTCTCGCCGAGACTGTCATCTTCAACATGCATTACGGCATTATGGAAATTCGGGTCAAATTCGGCTCCGCAGGCTTCAATCTCCTTGACTCCTGCATCTTCAAGCACCTTGGTAAGCTGCTTATATATCTTATCCATACCTTCGGCGACAGCACCTGTCTTCTCATCCTCCGGAATAGAATTAAGACCTCTTTCAAAATTATCAACGACCGGCAGAATCTTCTCGATTATGTCTCTTGCTCCGATTTCATACATCGATGCTTTCTCTTTCTCGGTACGTTTTCTGAAGTTATCAAACTCTGCCATTGTTCTTCTGTATTTGTCTGTAAGCTCTTCTATCTGCTGATCTTTCTTATCCTTTTTATCTTTCTTCTTGGAATTTTTCTTATCAGCTTCCTCTGTCTTATTATCAGGCTTCTGTTCTGTCTTCTCTGCCTCCGTTACTTCTTCGGCATTTTCTTCAGTCTTCTTATCTTCTTCAAGTTCAATATCCTTTTCATTCTCTGCCAAAATTCTCGCCACCTTTCTAATTCTTGAACGCATCATCAAGCTGCGTCTTGATATTCTTTATAGTCTCAACGACTTTCTCATAATCCATACGCTTAGGTCCGATTATGCCAATCGTTCCCTTGGCTCCGTCACGAAGTTCATATGTCGCTGTTACGACGCTGCAGTCCTTCATGCTCTCAACCGGTGTTTCCTCGCCGATATAGACCTTAATATCTCCGTCGGCATCCCGATCAAGTGAATCTGTAACAAGATTGGTAAGCATCTTCTTCTCTTCCAATGTATAGATAAGTTCGCTTGCTTTCGTATTATCACTTAATTCAGGATATTTGAAAATGTTGGTTGCGCCGCTTGTATATATCTGAATGTCATCCTCGCTTGTCGCGGCTGCCGCCATGGCATCGAGGATATCTCTTATGAGCATTCCGTATTCTCCGGCCTGTGCGGTAAGTCCGGATATCATCGAAAGATTAATTTCTTCCAATGTATGTCCTGCCACTGTACTGTTAAGCATAATGTTCAGTTTCAGGCAATCCTCTGTATTAAGCTCCATCGCATTTTCGATGATGGAATTCTTAATCGTATTTCCTTCCAGTACAAGTACGGCAAGAATCTTGCCTTTCTCTATCTGGGAAATCTGTATAAACTTAATGGTTCTGCCCTGTTTATGCGGAGCTGCTACCATAGTTGCGTAATTCGTATTGACAGCCAAAGTCTTTGCAACATTCTTTAACAAATCTTCGACTCTGTCAACCTTCTCGAACAGAAGAGCTTCCTTCTTATTAAGTTCGTCTTCTCTCTTGTCTAACTTATCCTGCTGTTCCTGCATCATATTATCAACGTAGAAACGGTACCCTGCGTCAGATGGGATTCTTCCTGCCGACGTATGCGGCTGGATTATATATCCCATTTCTTCGAGATCGGCCATCTCATTACGGATAGTTGCTGAGCTCAGGTTCAAATCGGTATATTTGGATATCGTCCTTGAACCTACCGGTTCTCCCGTTTCAAGGTAATTACGGATAACAGCCTTGAGTATTTTGATTTTCCTCTCATCCATTTCCATGAAATCACCTCCATCTGATGCTCTTTTGTTGTTAGCACTCAACTGATAGGAGTGCTAACATTTGAACTAATATTAAAATATCACTCGACTTATCATTTGTCAACACATATTTTCAAAAAATTTGTGAATATTTTATGTTTTTTTATTTCATATTATTATTGGATATTTTATATAGGAAGGAATACGTTATGGATATCAAAAAAAATGCAGAATCACCCAAATCAGAACAACTCACCGCACGCATGATCCAAAAGGAATGTGATGTGGACGACATCAGACAGACAAGCCGTTATACAAAAGGCAATAAACCTGTGCCCGATAACAATATGTTTTTTGAAGAAAGACATAACCCACTTTCGAGCAAAGGTAACTAAAAAAGCGGAACCGGCTAACCAGTTCCGCTAAAAGCTCCCCGAGTAGGGCTCGAACCTACAACAACTCGGTTAACAGCCGAGTGCTCTAC
>OGLM01000089.1_pt1 | contig 108157 bp, 115 predicted proteins | sample 1572531 | NCBI WGS metagenome assembly OGLM01 (sample SAMEA2581909, study PRJEB24529) | metagenome | biome: Human gut stool | place: China | collected 2011
TCCGGCATGAATAAATGTAGTTGTTGTATAAAGTCCGGTTTGAGATTCCGTACTTTGTACAACAAAACAAAAAGAGATACCGGTTTGAAACCGGTATCTCTCCACTTAAAAACTCAAAATTATGAAAACAAAACAGAACTATTGTTGTGAAACTGTTAGTGTTCCGGTTTGAACAAGTCTGGAATCTTTCGCCGTTACAACACGGAAAGGTGCATCTTCGTTGAGAATAGAAATCTCTGACAAATCGAAATAGTACTTACCTTCTTTGGTCTGGTGTGTCATTATCGTAACCGATTCGTCTTTCTTTGTATTCTCCGTAATGAGATAACATGTTTCGGTCACGTTCGAGAATGTTATGTTTTTGTTTTCGAACACAACATTCTGTGCCACAATCTGTATGTATGTAGGTTGCAGAATCGGTATGATTTTCTCAACCGTTTTCTGTTCGATTACTTTGTGTACAACATTCGTTTGTTTGTTGAGACGCAGCTCGAAAAGTGTTTCCGGTGTCTTAATCAAATCCGCAATTATGGGATTGATTGTTTCGTAGATGTTTGTTGTGATACTTGTGTCACGACGCATAACCTTTGAATCAACCGTTATCTGTGTGGTAACAAAGATATTCACTTCCGGTTCTTCTTCGGTTGCTATTCCTACAAGATTCAAACCAACATTGACTTCTCCATACGGATTATCACCGTTTGACACCACCAATGTTTTGTAACCTTTCGATATGTTACCGTAACGAATCTGGTGTTCAATCGAGATGTTCGCCATTGTAACACCGAAGTAATCGAGTATCGATTGCTCTAAGGTTTTGTTCTCGGTTGTGTACGGACGTATAACGATGAAGTGTGCCGTATCAAATTCGACAGATGTACGTATGAAATCCGGATAAGGTTTTTCAGAGATAAGCGGTATGAACTCGATTGGATAATTGTGTATCAAACCGATTGTCGAACCGCTCATGTCCACATCATCATAGGTTACATACGCTACCTGAACTTGTACGTTGTTGTCTGTTCGAGGAATCAACATATCACACATCTGAATCCAGAATGTTCCGTTTACCAATTCTTTCGTATCAGAAATGGTGAAATCATTTTGTGTGAGTAATCTCGAAACAAGCACTTCCTCTGTTGTCATATCTTGTGCGACAAACAAGATACCGAACAGATTACGGAACGTGAATCCCTGACGAAGATACAGTTGGAAGTGTGTCGAATACGGTTCGGTGTACTCGACAAATTTCGGGTCATATAGTATTTCGTCATAAACTCGATTCAGTCTGTGTGCGTAATCACCGGAAAACCAAACAGCCGAATCAAGATTGGTTGTCCATTGTTCTTCATCTTGCAAAACGTACTGTTCGTTGTATTTGTGGAAACGATGTGCCTCGTAAGTTTTCGTTTCCCTCAACAAACAATAATCGTCAATCCGGTATAAGTTGTCCATTGTCAGTGAGGAATAATCGTTCTAAATCTTGTATGGCAAACACATTCCTGTTTCGGTGTGTTTGCACGTTACCGGAGAAAAACCGTATCTTCACGTTGCATCCAACCGGTAACTTATTTATCAAGTGTTTTAGGAACATCATTTTTGTTATCGTCGGTATCGCGACAACATCAATCCATACCATGTCCGCATCTTCAAGAACGAACAACAGTTGGTGCAAGCAATACCATATCTGTTCCGGTCGTGCAATGACATACAATCTTCGTTTACTGAAATCTTTTGTACGGTAAACATCGATGTAACTGTCGAATACGGATTGTTGTGTTACATGATTTGTTGCGTTGATGCGTCGATTCAACATTTCAAGTAACACATACGGATTCGAATACTTACCGTTGGCATCTAACGGTTTCTCACCGGTAGTCATGAAGTGTTGATACTCTAACAACCGTTTCAAGTTCGCACCAACCTGTTCCATTACATGTGTGGGAACAGCTTCACCGATGCAATCACGTATGTTGGGTTCATTTGCTGCGAGAAATTCAGACCACTTATCCGGATTCTGTTCGTAATAGTCTTGTTCATCGCACCAACGAAATTCATCCGGTATTGAATCGATACGCATAAGTTCTCGTATGCTCAACACACGGTTGTCCACAGGATGTATGGTATTTGTTGTGTTGGGCACTCCACTGAATCTGGTTATTGCGTGTCCGGGTTCATCCCACCGCAAACGTCGAAAACGTTGGTCAATCAATTTCGATTCCGTGTACTGACGTATTCCGTCTTTACCGATAACAAAATATTCGAAGTCTTCAAGGTCTGAAATACTCATTCCTTCTTTCAACCGTTTCATCCATTCTTCGTGATGCGGTTGCACTTGTTTTGCGAAATGCAACATATCGGTTGCGGACCGTTCTCCTTGATTCAGCGATTCAAGATTTCCTATGCAATCACGTAACGTAATCTCCCGTTGTTTAACCGGAAAGAGTAAGAACGGAGACAGTTCGGCCAAATCATTTCTCGTACCGATAACGATTGTACGAACTCGATTCTGCGGTACGCCTCTGTGTCGAAAGTTGATTACTTTACTTGCAATTCGATATGATGACGATAACTGTTTGTTGATGTAATCTCGTATGAGAATCAACGAACCGTCATCGTCACTGCATTCCGTATCAAGAAAGGTTTGTACGTTTTCGAACACAAAACATTTCGGTTTGGTACGGTTTATCAACCGTACAGCTTCCGTTATCAAACTGTTACGTTGTGTTTCATCTCCCTTACGTGTATTGGCATTGGACATACCTTGACACGGAGGAGTTGCGAAAAACAAATCGACATCTGTGATATTTTCGTCACGCTTCCACCGGTCTATTTCCGTAAAGATACGTTGTTTGACTTCATCCGTTGTTATGTCTCCCGTTATGTAACCGGTTTCGTATTTACATTTGTGATTCGCACGCTGAACATTCATTCTCTTTTCGAGATATTCATTCGTAGCGATACATTCGAATCCCTCACGTTTGAGACCGTAACAACCGATACCCGCAGAAGAAAATGTGGTTATGTATGTGAATTTCATCAGTTTAGTTTTAGTTACGCATGTCTGTTATTCCGAGATATGTATTTTCGAACTCGATAAGGTCGTTGATGTACATGTGTTTTTCGGAAGTACGTTTGATGTAGTTGAGTTCCTTTTGGTTTTCGTCACGTTCTTTCTTTGCTTTGTCGATTTCATCTTTCGTAAGACGCGCGATAGGAAGTTTGAGTACATCCGTACTTATACCGTATTTGTCCAAATCGACTTTGATGTCTTTGACTGCTCGTTTTGCTACAACCAGCTTGCCATCGACAACTAACTGAATGAACAGTATTCTTTCATCGAGAAGTTTGTTTCGTTTCTCCAACAAATCGATAGTGTATGATTTGCGTAACGTGTAGTATTTCAGTCTTCGTTCGACAAACGCATCTATCAATTCGTTTGGTGTTTCGAAGTACAGAATCTTCACACCGTCTTCATCGATGCAGTTGAGGTTAAGTTTCGGTATCTTCGTAAACAGTTTGAGTTTCGAAAAGAACTTCCACTTCGCACTGTTGTAGATGTTCTTCAACCGTTTTTGGTGAAAGTAAATCCTGTAATCAATCCGGTTCTCTATCGAATGGTTGTCAAAATCACGGATGTAATACTGTTCTTTAAGTTGAAACAGCAACTCCTCGAATTTCTCGAATGACATGTTGTACGGTAAATCCGTAACACGTAACATGTCATTTGTGAAATCGAGTTCGTATTCTCCGACGTTGTACCACGCTTGTTGTTTTTCGTTCCAGATAATGTTTTCCGGTTTGATACCGTAGATGTACGGTTTGAGTTCGATTCGTTCAATACCGTTACATGTGCCGTTAAGCAATACCTGCATCACTGCGGCAATGACATTCTGTGTATCGAATGAGAAACCTTTGAACGAGAAACCGAAACCGGGATTCGACATTCGCTGCATCATACAAACAGGAATTATCGGAAGAAAGAAAGCCGGTTCAATCTTCTCTCCCTCGTCCCATTGTTCCTTTGTTAGTTCGATGTCCGTGCGGAACATTTCCAGATACTTACCGGCTTTAACATGCAAGTAACGCGGTGCAGTATCGCACTTCGGAACACGCAACGTACCGATTTGTCCCATAACTTCAAGCGGACAAGTATTCAGCGTATGCAACAACGATAATTGTTTCGCTGTGTTTTCGATACTTGTGTTGCCGTGTTTGTATTGGAGTGCCATTGCTCGACCGAGATAGGTGAGCATCTTGACCTTTTTTCCTTGTTTGAACTCCGGAGTTGTCAGAGCCGCGTACACCAATTTACGTGCACCTGTTCGAAGTCCGTCCATGATATTGGGAAGTGCACGAGATTCGATTACGTACTTCGCGTATGTCTTGACTTCCGTGTTCAGAAAATCCGATACAGATTTTTGTTGTATCTGCGTCGATGACAAAATCGGATTTTCAGTGTTGATTTTCTTTGCCATTATCAGTTCGAGAATTATTTAAATTGCTATCGAATTAAGTGCGAAAAAGGTAACTACTTGATAATCAATACTTTAACTCAAAAATTTAGGCTCGTAGAATGCCCACAGTGGCCCTTTTTAGCCGGTTTAACGAGGTCATTTTTCGGGGTATATCCAAGTATCACCCGCCGAAAATTGCTAACTCGCTGATTTTCAATGAGTTACGGATTTTTCGGTTTTCCCTCATTTTCTAACTACTTGATTATCAAGCACTTGAAAATTTCGGTTTTGCAAAAATCCTCAACCCCCCTCGTTTTGCCCTTGCTCAAAAGGGCTGAAATGCAAAATGCAAGTAGTTGATTATCAGAGTTTTAGCATTTTTCGGTCTGAATCCCAGAAATGCGTGTGAATTATCGAATCTGCACGCATACTTCGATACGTGTTATATAACGTATGTTATCGAAAAATATAAGCATACAAAAGAACCGCGAAAAACTTACGTCGTTCGCGGTTCGGGGAATATATAGAAAACGCCGAGGAGGTTCCGTCTTCTACTATTATTTATACCGATTCTAATTCGTTAATTTCTAAATAACTTTTCGAATCTCATTCGGTTTATTCATCGTCATCGACTTCATCAACAAGCGTTCCGTCAGGATAGAACAAATCACCTTCGTAGTATGATTCGATAGCTTCTTCCGAAGTATCTGCGAGATAAGTCGAACGGAACAAATCGGTTGTTGTTCTGTCGATACCGGCGAACAATGCTTTCTTGTTCTTGTAGCAGAACTCTTTGTACTGTTCCGGAATATCCTTTTCGGAAGTTGTTGAATCGATGATGTCCTGAGGAAGTCCGGCAAGAATCCAAGTCTTTGCCACAGCGAAATCGTAACTGTCATAACGCAACTTGACTTGCATTGATGAGTAGTCACCGTTCGGATATGTGTATTCGAATCTGGGATTCTTGAAACCGAGTTCTGCAATCTTTCCGAGTTTGTCGGAAATCATTGCATCGTTCATGTCGTGGAAATCGTACATCGAATAGTACTGCGAATTGAGTTTGTTTTTCGCTACACCCGACAATTCCGAATAAGTGAGTTTCGGCATGTCACCGTAATAGATTTCTCCGTCTTCGGTGTACTCGTCCATGTCGTTCACTTCCAACCATTCTGCAATCGATTCATCTGATGTTGCAGCTTCGTATTCTTTCTCCAAATCTCTGTACAGTTGTCGAGATTCATCGATGACAATCTGTCCGAGATTTTCTTCCATTTCAGAAGCGAGAATTTCCAGTTCCTTTTCCATATCGGGAACGAACAGAACATCCGGATTTGAACCGAGAAGTTCTTCCGTAGTTTTCGGTTCTTCTCCGCTAACTTCTTTTGCAAACGTCGGAACAGTAACCGTCTGGATAATGAATTTCGCAATATCGAAAATATCGTTTTCTTCCAGATAGTTTTCGATGTCAGTTTCCAGTGTTCGTTCAGTAGGACGTGTGAAACCGGCGGTGTTGAGCAAGTTTGAATCGATGTTGTAATCGTTTGCAATCCGCACGAGGTCCGCATACGTAAACGGTACGTAATACCATTTGTTGTCCGCTCCCAAACACCACGCATCATATTTCTTTTGGTCGTCGTATTCGATAAATCCGTCTTCCGGTGTTTTGAAGTATGCTTGCAGAAGTGACGGAGCGAGCACATCGTATTTGTTCCAACCATCAGCTACGGTGAAGTATTGGTCGATGAGTTCATCTTGACCGTACGGTGTTTGGATTGAATAAATGTCCGCTTCGACGTATGCACTTACGGTGTTCTCGTGTTGATATTGGTGTGTAGTTCTTTTGCACTCCGCTATCATAACCGAACCGTTAGCAATCGATTCTTCTTTAACGAATTTGATTACCTTTTCGTGTATGGGGTCATCCGTTTTGTAACCCAAAAGGAAGGGGTTGTCGGCCTTGTCGATTTCTTCGTTCATCATGGAAATACCCTGACGGTCGAAAGTGAATGATGCACCGGAACCCTGTGAATACGAAACATCATAACCTACATCGGTTACTTCAATTCCGTATTTCCCTTCCATGTATGACTTGAAATTTTCGATTACGGATTCGCTCCACTCCTCTGTCATACCTTCGAGATAAGTATTGCGTTCCCGTTCGATGACTTTCTTTCTTGCTTCGTCTGAAAGTTCAGCGAAAGTATAAGACTTCTTTGCCATGTCTTTGTTTGTGTATGGTTTTACGATTTATATTTGTCGAACGAAGACCAACCGGTTTCTAACCGATTGATTGTCTTGACTTGATGCGAATATCGCTGTCATCGAACATCACGTAATGTTCTGCGTCTTCATCATCAATCAAACGTTTATCTTCCGTTGTATAGTTGTACCCCAGTTTCGAAAGTTGTTTGAGAATTATTTCCGCTTTACCACCGGTTAAACTATTTATCAAATCTCCGATGATTTCCGTATCAGAATTGTTGTAATCTCTGAGGGCTGAAACAGCATCTCGAATGTTACCGTCATAATTCTCGATGTAATCATAATCGAGATTTTTCAGATTTGTCAGTAACTTTGTAATTACCGGAACTGAAAGTGTTACACGTTTATTCGAGATTTTCTTTTTCAAATTGAGTTCGACCGTCATTACATTGTTTCCGTACATTACGGCTTCTCCTTTGGATGTGGTAAAGTAGAAACCGAAACCCGAATCAGTACCGTTTACTGACCCAATCTTGTCGAAATCAAATCGATTGAAATTCGCATCTGTTCCGTGATATGCTGTTATTCTCATACAAAAACGAAATGTGCACTGTAAAAATATCTGTTACAATATCTATACAGTGCCCATTTCGAAGATTTATTGGTTATGTACTTACCGTTATGCTTTCGCGTATGCGGTATTCGGAGCAAGACAATTCGTAGCAAGTACGGTTACGTCTTTACCGGCAGATTCAGCAACTCCCAAATCTTTGTTGATTTCGAACATCACATAACCTGCATCTTTTTTGGTAGTGAACGTGTGTTTGTCTTCTGACACCGTACCTACTTCGGCTGTATTACCACCGAAAGCTACTGTTGTTCCACCGATACTGATTTGCAGAGCAACACCGGTTTTTGCATCTTCCGGTACTTTATCGTAGTTGATGACGAGCCACGGAAGCGATGCTTTCGATTCTTCGTATGTGTAATCTTCCGCATAAGATGCGGGAATGTACTTGTTCCACGATTCCTCGTCGGTGATTACGCCGGCAGTGAGCGAGTTGAGTTTTCCGGTTACGGGAGGGAATGTCTCTTTCGGAAGTGTTGCGGATGCAGAAGCCAAAACGTTACCGTCAGCATCTACCAAAGACATTTCGAAAGTTTTTCCTTTCCACTCTAACGTAGCGAGTTCCATACGAACATCGAAAGTTACGTAATTCTTGATACCTTTTGCGATGAGGTATTTGATTTTACGGTCTTCCGAAAATTCTGAACCCGGTGTGGTCTCGGTTTCACCGAATGCGGTTTCAACGCCATCGACTTTGAATGAGATACCGATATACGAATCGAGTGTGTCCACATCAAATTCGATAGCAATCCACGGACTTCTGTAGAGACCGTACCAATGGTCGGGATATTTTTCTCGATATTCTTTGGGACACAGAGCCTCGTATGTCGATTGGTCATACAAAGCACTGACAGTGAATTTCCGCACTGATGCCGGAGATGACACGCCGAAAACTTCTTTGTTCACAATCGAAAGACCGCTGAACCAAATGTCTTGCGCTCCCGTAGGAAGATTGGGAATGTCCGCACGTGTAATCTGTACACCTTCGGTTTCTCCGAGAATTGCCGCATTGACTTTCTCGAAAAAAGGCGACCAAATACGGAGCGGACAATCATCGAGAGTGATGATGTCATCTTTCGTAGCGGTACCGGAAATCAGTTTGTTCACCTTTTCTATGAACGGCCACCATGCACGACCCGGTACATCTTCACGGGTCAGTAATTTCTTGATTTTTTCCATATTGTGATAAATTAAGAGTGAATCGATTTACTTCACACTATATCTATCAACGTTTGTTGGTGTCGATATATGGACGATACTTGTTTTGTGACATTCTCTCTCGAAATTGTTCACGTTGTTGTTCCGATGTAGCTGTGACAATTTCTTTGAGTTCATTTGATAGAACATAATCCGCTATGTTGTCTTCGACCCATAACAGATACGAAGCGTTTATTTCGATAATTTCTTCTGCTGTCTTTCCCTTGTATTTACCGAATGTGATTACTGTATCACGTTCGATAACTTTCTCTCGTTTTTCTCGCGCTCCAAACGGGAAGTCCATTTTCGGTGTGTTGTCTTGTAACAGTTTTGCTACATCGGAATCGGTTGGAGCACTAACGGTATGTTCTGATTTCCGAACAACATTATCGTAATACTGCCAGAAAATTACCTGTGTGATTTCGATGTCATACATCGCATCATGTAAGGACGTGTCCTCTGTTACGATGTTGAGGAACTTTGAAACCGTACCGAGTTTGAAGTTGAGCATGTCCGGTCTGATACCGAAAAGCATCGGTGTTACAAGTGTCATCACGTCGATATGATTCGAAAAGAAGTATGAGAAGAAATATTTCTCACCACATCGATTGAACCATGCGTAACACATATCTTTGTCGAATTGTGAGTTATAACCGACAAAATAATATTTGTCACGCTTATCGAATTTGTTGCAGTGTTTGTCGAGTACGTTGCGGAATTGTTTGAATGCTTCTGTTTCCGGTTGGTATGTGGAAATCTGTTCCTCACTTACATTGGAGACTTTTAGTGCTTCTTCGTCATACTCACAACCATTCCACGGCCGCATTCGTAAGTTTACTTTTTCGAGCAAACTCCGGTTGCCTGTCTTCAAATCAAGCGCAACTATTATCATCGACAACTGATGTATGCCATGTATATCCGGTTTCGTACCGGTTGTTTCAGTGTCGATAAAACACAACTTAACGATTTGCTGTTGTGTGATACCGTTTATGTTTAATGCCATTGTTCTTTTGAATTATTCTTCCGTAGCTAAACCGTCAGCAAGCAACAAGTTTTTCCGTTCTTGTGTCGATTTGTCGAACCATATCTTCAACATTTCGTTATCGACAGACGGGTCATAGTTGAATTTGATTAGTTTTTGCTGTTGCAACATTGCCGAGTAATTTTCATCGGAGAGACCACCGAGACCCTTGCAATATATGATGTCGAGATTTTTATGTAAACCTTTTTTCTCGGCTTTCTCGTAATCATCGATTGTGTAATACAGCAAATCCTGTTTGTGATTGCGGTGATTCGTTGCAACAATGATTGGTGACATTGCACGGTAAACACGTCCAGCCCGAACCAATTCCGGAAACAGCGTACAGAAGAATACCAAGAACAGACCGGCTATATGGTTTCCGTCTTCATCCGCATCCGAACAAATGATGATTTTACCGAACCGACAGTTTTTGAGATTAGCTTCCGGATTGTTGAAAACCAGACCAAGTGCGGCAATGATTTCGCGTAATTCCACACTTTCTACAATCTCTGCTTTCGACAAACCGATGATGTTCATAATCTTACCACGAAGCAAATAACCAGCTTGTGTTTGAGGATTACGATACATTCTGAATCCGGCGGCAGCAGAGTTACCCTCGAACAACCACATTTCATTCAGCATCGAGTTCTTACCGGTACAATTTATAAGTTTTTTCGATTGCGTCTGTTTGATTGTTTGGTTGAGTTTTCGTAACTCTTTCTTCTTTTGTGCTTCGTACCTCAACTTGTAATAATCGAGTACGCTCGTCAGAACTTCGGATGTATCGATTTTCTTCAAGAACTCTTTCGACAATGCAAGTGTGTACGTATCGAGTTTGGAAGACAGTTTGTCTTTAATCTGTGAATCATAAACCGGATTGATAATGGTAGTGTACGCAAAGATGTTGTAGTTCTTCTCCAAATCTTTGTTGGTCATCATATCAATATCTTTCGATTTGAGTATGGCCTGAATGTAACTGTTTACTTGCGATTTGATTTTGTCGAGGTGAGTACCTTCGTTACACATCGCACCGTTCACGAACAACACATTCATATTGACACTGTTTTTATCATCCGTCGGTACAAGAATGATTCGGTCACGAAGATTAGCAATCGAATAAGAATCGATTACATTTTTCCGTTGGTAATCTGTCATGTACAATGCTGCATAATCCATGAAGTCATTGAATTTCCAAACAGAATTAAGTTGTCCGTTACCGACTTCCGAAGTAAATTCGATTTCAAGTCCCGGATTACCTGCGGCAGCGTCCATGCAACGCTTCTGTACAAGACGGATTAGTCCTGTCGAAAATGCGTTACAGTCGAAATATCGAAAATCAACTTTGAACGATACACGAGTGTAATGGTCAGTTGTTTTGTGAATTACCGGTTCATCGTATTCTTTCATGTTGTTACGCCATGTGCAATCGAACGACTTCTGGCCGTCTGCTGTTTCCACACGGAACCACTCCGAGAATACGTTTGCCAATTTTGCACCGAGACCGTTTTGTCCAACACCTTCTCGCATCTCTTTGATTTCGGGATTCTTCGAAGCGTAGTTACCGGACGAACGCAGGATGCCGAATATCATATACGGAATGTAAAACTTGTATGTCGGATGTTTCTTGACACGAATACCGCCGTCATCTTCGACACACACTTCTCCGTTTTGTTCTACACGTACTTTGATTTTCCGCACACCGAACAGTGAGGTACTTCTACGATGTTCATCGACAGAGTTCGATATGATTTCATCGATAAATTTCAACAACGCATCATTGATTCCGACATCATCGTAATTCATCATCCGGTTTTCGGATGGTTTGTATAATTGCAAATCAACCGGTAACGTGTTGGTTCCACCGATGTAAAGATTTGGACGTTCGAGAATGTGTTCCAAATCTGACATTATTCGATAATCTGTTTCCTGTCCAGCTTTGTCCGTGCTTTGATTGGTCTGCTGTACCATTATTATAATGTATTTGTGTTTTCGAAAATGTATATGTATTCCAGTTCTTGCTATATAGTGCAAATCCCAGAAAATGATAAACACGCAAACAAGTAAAGGGAGTGAGAATTTTACTTCCCACTCCCCTTTCGGAGTTTTTAGTTCCGTTGCTTGATTGGTCGAACTACTTATGAGTTCAAGATGTCACCGACAATATCATCGGTGTCTGCCGCTTTCGATGCGGCCGGTGCAGGTTGGGGTTTTTCAGCATCCTGATTCATCACACTGCCTTGAATTTCCGTGGGAACGGCTTCGGCAAGGATGTCTTTTGCGCTTGCACCATTGATTGTCGTCGCTCCGTCTTTCGAACCGGCTCCGGTTTCGCTGTGGTCTTTACGCCCGTACTCCTCGATTTCTTTCAGAGATTTTTCACGGATAACCGGAACAATTTCTTCAACTTTCTTCCGTACTTTTTTGAGGTACTCCTCCGTTTCGGGTGTGTTACGTTTGTCACCGGGTTCACAATACGCAAAGTAGTTGTGTACGCTGATGTCCGGATTCTGCAACTCCTCAACGAGTTTGTTGAAGAACGGCATAACTTCGGGTTTAACCGATTTTGTTGCCGGGTCAATGTCGGCTGCACTGAACTCGTGCTGCGTACCGTCTTCGAGAGTTACGATTGCACCGTACTGGCGTTTTTCCATCCATGACGATTCTGAATAACCGCGACCTTCTACTGCCGGGCCGTTCGGTTGAGGAATCATTACTTTCTTGCAGACAACGTAAAGGGCTGACGAACCGAAAACGTTGAAGATGTCTTCCGGTTTTTCACCGAGAGCAAGTTTCTTTTCGCTCGGAGAAACTTTGTTTTTGATGAGGTTCGCTACCGTAGCGTTTTCTCCGTAAGACGAGAACGCGAAGATACGGAATTTACCGACTTCCTCTTTGTTCGGTGATTGGAGAATCTGCACGACGCACGCAGCTTGGTTGGTGTTTTTCAGATACTTCTGAATTTTCATCTCGGCAATCTTATCGCCGTTTTTCATTTCTGCGTGCAGGTCGAAGAACAGTTGCAGTACGGGGTCTGTCTGTGCTGAACCGGATGAAGTCCAACGGAAAGTTTTTCCTTTCCGGTCAGGGTCAGGCAAGTTGCGGTACTGTGAACGGTGTGTGATAGGGTCGCCCGACAAGTTCGGCAAGAACTTGATAAGGTAATCACAATTCGGTTGGGGTTCGAAAAACTTCGATGCCCAATCGACACCACTACCGGTTTGAATGTCTTCGGCTTTTGCAACTACATCGTTGAGGTTAGTTCCCTGTACGAGGGCTGACATTAACGGGTTGTTTTCCATAATGCTTTTGGTTAAATTGTTAATGAAAAATGTTTGAAACGTGAAATGAATTTTGTTTGAATCTTGAAATGAACCATGTTTGAATGTTCGTTTCAGAAAACTAACTCATCATGAAACATATAACGTATATCTTTCCCGGTCATAAACCGAGAAAGGTTTTGTTATCAAATCAATCCATGAGATTTCAGATATTCATCGACAGAATTTTTCTTTTCTTGCAATGTATCTGTTGCCACCGTTTCGGCAACTTCATGAACTTCTGATACTGTTTCAGTTGTATCAAGTTCGGTTGTTTCATTTTCGGTTGCTTTGACTTCGGATGCTTTATCAGTTTGTACTGATTCGGTTACTGTTGTGTCTGTCGCGGTTTGTTGGTTTTCGGATTTAGCATCTTCGTCCAACATTTTATTGATTATATCCGATAGTGTTTCGAAAAACATGGGATTGTTTATAAATTCGTATGCGATTCTTTGTGCGATGTTCTTCCGGTTCAAACTGAACATTTTGATTGCGGATGCTAATGAATCGAAGTTGAGATTACAACTCATTACCATTTCCGGTATGGTTATTTCTTGTTCGACCTTTCCACTGAATTGTTTGAGTGTTATTTCTTCGAACTCCGTCAGTTTGTACGGTATGTGTATCGATGTTTCCCGTAAGTTTTCGGGTGCAATGATTTTTCCTTGAAGAACATCTTCGCCCGAAAGGGTTGTGATTTCGGGACTGTTACGCAACGGTTGTTCTACAACCGGTTTTGCAACGGTTTCCTCTGGTTTTTCTATCGGTTCAAAACCGCGCATCAGTTGTTTTTGCTTACTCGACAAAGACTTCTCGACGTTATCCGATTGCACAACCGAATAAAGTTCGTAATCTTCGAGTATTGCATATTCCGGTAATTCCTTTCCATCATCTATCACGAAATAATTTTCTCGTGTTTCGCTTTCTCCGTAAACACGGATTAACTGTTTCGGTGTATCATCGTTCACCGATTGCAAAGATTGTTTCGAAATATAGATTCCAGGAATGACGAAAGCTAATTGTTGTGCCATTTGACGTATGTAATTATTGATTCGAACGTTTATCGGTATGAGTGTTCGCATTAACGTTCGAATGATTATGTACGGAAAGTGCGTCCGCATTATTATCGATGTATATGTTTATCTGTGTTATGCAGTTTTGAATCGATTCTTTCGAAACCGATTTTTTGAGTACTGCATTGAAATCGTCCGTAAGTGAATCGAATTGATCGATGTATTGATGTAACAGGAACTTCAATAACTTGAAATCTCGAATCGTTAAGTGATTGAACAAATCCGGTTCCCATTGGTCGAGCATGTTTGTTTTGATTTGGTTGTACAATCTCAACACACTACGCAAACATGTTGTGTGCAGATTCGTAACAAAGAAATCATTACGTGTGAAAAAACACCAGTTGAACCAGATAATCATCGAATTAAAATCGTGGCATTTCATCACTTGATTCGGCATCAAGTCATCTATCTTTTGTTCGATTTTCTTTACGTAGTTTTTGAAAATCTGTGGGTTGCGTTCCACATCAGAAATGGTATGTTTGTTCCCCACTTGTAAATCGGGCATATCTTACAATAATTTGAGTATGACAGTTATGGGATTAAAGATACGGTATCTATTCGATTGTCAAATGTCGTGCGAATCCAAATACTTCTCATACATTTTTACCTGTAATTCTTTGAGTTTTCGCAAGTACTGTGCTTCGAAAATGTTGTTAGATGATTTGTTTCTTGAACCGTAACCTTGTTTTTGACAACTTTCGCAATATATTGATTTCAGACTGCATTCGTTAAATCCTACATAGATTTCCTTCATGCAGTTGAGACAATACCATTTGATTTTCGAAGTAGTTTTGATTGGTCTTTTCTGACGACATGCCCTTTCCCATAACAACTGAAACGTTTGTTCTTTCGAAAGTTCTATCATTATTCAGTTTCATCTTGACCGATACGTTTTTGTACTTCTACATCTGACAAACCGTTCATCATCTGAAACGCTTCGAACGCAAGTTGTCTTTTCTTTTGCTGTTCCGCTTGTTTCTTTTTCAAATCCCGAACTTCTTTATCGCTCAAAACTTGCAAATCATCCTTTTCATTTTCGGAGAAATCAACAGCCGGAAACAGATTGTGTTTGTGAACGAAAGCAATGTGTAACTTTTTGAGTTCTTTTTGCCATGCTTTCGCATAGATTTCGTACATCAATTTTATTTCTGCATATTCCATCGGATTACACAGAACTGTTTTTGTTGTGGGAGATTTTTTATAGTGCCAAACACTTATATCCCAACTATTCAAAACTTTTGCAACAATGTTCGCAAAAATTCCGGAAAGTCTTATACCGGTAAAAGTCCGTTTTGTTCTTTCTTCTAATTCCAAATTACCAAACTCCACACCACGTTTGGAACAGAATTGTTTGATAAACCATTCTGCATTTTCCCTTTCTCCACCGATACCACGTTTGGTGAGTTCCCAGAGTTTGTTGAACAACGCTTGTTCTTTGGGGGTGAGTTGCTTCAAAAAATCATCGAGTGTCATATTATAAAGTATTATCGAATGTGCATTTGTACTTGACAAATAATATGCAGAATCACAACAAAAATAAAACAACGGTAGTGTTCGAAAACACTACCGTTTGCGAGAGTTAATATGTGTGTGTGTCATGAATGTTATACGTTCTTAACGAATTGTGTCTGGCTTTGCGCTTCTTGTCTGAATTTGGAAGCTGTCAAATCACGATACAGATTGTCTGTAAACTTCACATCCGAAATGTTTTGCCACAACACCAGATAATTGTGTGTTACATTTTCCTGCAAAACCGGTATGTAATTCTCAGCCGTAAATCGTAAACTCTGTTGAGGTCGAATGAGTTCATCGTTCTCAATCCGGTATGTTATCACATCAGACGGGAATATGAACATCAGTCGTTTCAGTGATTTATCGAACCAAACCGCTAACAGTTCCGAAATGTTTTTGTTGAACTTCTCGGATAATTCACGTTGGAACACTATCGAATTGACAATGTTAAATCCTTTGATGTATAACGGTTGATTTGCGAAAATCTTGATTCGAAGAATGTCATCCGAATACTTGTTTGTGTCGTCTATTTTTTCGAGTTCATAGATGTACGCATTGAGTTTTTCCTTGAATGATTCGATGTCGGTTTTCCGGTTTTGAACAAGAGCACCCGTATCAGAAACATTAACGTTTCCGGTTTCACTCAAACCCAAAGTCTGACGAATATCGATTTCCTTTCCTTTCCCTAACGGTTTGGGTTCGGGAACATAAAACGTCATACTTTCGTTGAGACTGTTTTGTATGTCCGGTTCGAATCCGTTAAGGAACTCCCGTACTTTGCGCAAATATGCGTAGTAGTTGTGGTGTTCGTTCATAGCAACGAAGTTGGTATCTTCAATGAATTTGTCCGTGTGTTCATTCATCGAACGCATACTTTCTCCGGTTATCTTCGATGCAAGTTCTACGAATGCGTAATGGACATTATCGCTTTCGAACAGTTTCGTGATATGTGCATCCCTTGACATCGATTCATTTAAGGAACGTATCATTCTGTTGCAGTACAAGATTGTACCGACTATCATCTGTTCCTTATCTCTTATGGTTAAATTATTCTCGGTCATATATCTCGATTTGTACGTTTATCTACTTTGATTTTGAGTGCAGAAACACCACGCATTACGTTATATATGATTGTGGAAACGATTCTGTTACGGAAGATGATTTCCGGAAAAAGTCTGGAAATGAAATTCTCGTAACGCAAACGGTCTTCTCTGTAATTGTTGCTCATGACATGTATGTATTAAACAGCCGTATTGTCCTGTGACATTCCGGCCGAACTTGAACCGGTTGTCATACTTTGTTTCAAGTCGTTCAACTCCGATTTTATCTGTTGCAATGTTTCTGTGTACGTATCAAGACCTTTGAGTTTCAGTATTTCTTCGACACGTCTTTGTACAGAATCTCGAAAAGCATCCGCAAAGTAAAATGCAAACTTCTCGGCTGATTCGTTTATTTTCTGTTTCATTTTCTCGAACTCGGTTTGTCCGTTGTTGTCACCGGATTCGAAGTCCGATTGTTTTATGTCTGGCACCGTAGCAATGAAAGCTGCGGCAGCTCCGTCATAAAATTGTTTAACGTCTATCGCGTAATCATTGTAACGTCTTACATCCGTTACTTTGTGTTTCATTTCCATACATTAAATTATTTTCTGCCATTCGATATTGGGATTTGCAATACCTTTCCGGTGTTGCACATACTTCGTCCATTCCTGTATCAGTTTTTGTGCACGTATTCCGTACATACCACGTGAGGGAATAAACACACCCTTATCCCATTCTCTGTATGGAATAACAGCTATTTGTTTCTGACGTGCTGGAATGTACATTCTCACACAAAATTCGACACCGTATTTCGAAAGAGATGCAATGATTGCTTGATACCGGATTTGAACAGGTTTGTCACGTTTGATGAATATCGAATAACGATACAGTTTCTTGTAAATCTCGAATACATGACAGATAACAATTATTCGAATCTTCGGTGGTAACAAGTGCAAATTGAAACCGAGATTTCGAATACCTTGTTTTGTAACGATTGGGCCGAGCGACAATACTAACGGGAATTGGTCGAACCACGGAAGAACCGATGTATCTTTGTATTTCGGATTGAGATAAGCGAAAATGAACAAACCACCCTGAAACAATGCACGTTTTCGATATGCGTATGTTTGGGGATTTTTGAGTACAGTTTTCCACAACCATTCCAACCCACGTCGAAACGGTTGTCCGGATTTGACAAACGCACCTTTCAGTATTCGAGTTCTCAAACTCCAATACCCCGTTCGAATGTTAAGTGATTGTATAAGTTCGGTATCTGCATCCGATGCACGCGCCGCATCCAATGACCGTTTGTATTTTTGGGCGGTCATTTCCTTTTTGAGTTCGTCGAGGGTGATTGTCGGAATGATACCGTTTACTCTCTTTTTCGGCATTGCTTGTAACTTTACAATATGTATCGAATATTCTTTCTATCTCATATAACGCAAAATGTAATCGAAAATGTTCTGAACACGATTTTCCCATACAAAGACCGGAAAATACGTAACTCTCTGTATATCAATAAGTTAAAAACGGCGCGTAGAATGCCCGTAAAGGCCCTTTTTAGCCCGTTTAACGAGGTCATTTTTCGGGGTATAACCAAGTATCACCCACTGAAAATTGCTAACTCGCTGATTTTCAATGAGTTACGTCTGACTGACAAAATGGCGGATTTGTAACTATTTGATAATCAAGCACTTGAAAATTTTGACTTTGCAAAATTCCTCAACCCCCTCAAATCTGCCCTTGCTTAAAAGGGCTGAAATCAAAAAGTCAAGTATCTGATAATCAGACACTTGACTTTTTCTCGATTTTTGCTCGATATTACAGAGCGTTTGCGGTTTTAATCGGTACCACCTTCAACGGACGACCGAGTTTTTCACTTATCGAAGCGAGACCTTCGGAAATCTCCGTTATCATACTGTTCAACATATCATTAACGGCATTCGAATTTGCATTGCCCGTTTCTGTGTTGGTTGTAGTGCTATTGTTATTGTTGGTAACAACCGGTGTTCTTTGTGCGGTAGATTGATTTGCAATAACCGTTCGCATCTGTTGTTGTGTTTCGGTAATCATTCCCAGAAGTTTGGCGAGTGCTTCCACACATGCTTTCAAGTCTGCGGCCGAATTAGCTTCGACAAGTTGCTTGATTGTGTTGTTGAACATGGTGGCTTTCCCGACATCTATGGTTTTGATTGCCTTACTTATATCGGTTATCTCTTTCGCTGTCTGCGTGAGATTTTTGTGTGCTTTCGACCATTTGTCTTCGTTCGTGAGTACTTCGATTGTCGAACTGAATTTCTCGTTAAACTCATCGAGCGTTTCCGTACCTGTCAGAGATTCTATAAACGATTTGAGAATGTTTACGGATTTTTCATAACTTACATCTGTCAGTTGGAAACCGTTCAAAGTATTCATACCGTCTTTAACTGCATTCGTTGCCGTTATAAGATTGGTACGGAACAAATCGAGAGTTTTTGTATCAGCAGTAGCTATTTTCGATTCAGCCAATTTCACGATTGCATCGACAAACGGAGTGTACGAATTACCGATGAGACCGATGTATTCGGCAGCTTTCTGGTGTTTCTTCTTCACTCTCGGCATGTCTCGAATCATTGCATCGATAGGCATCGTCATCGTTTCGAGTATCTTCGGCATTTGGGTTTGGATGGTTGCCGCATCCTTTTCCAAATCGAATTTCCGCACACTCTTTACTACTAACTGACCGTCTTTCGCTTCGTGTTCAACTATTTCGAGATTGGCCATTTTGTGTATGGAATCAAGCATTTGGAAACCTATGTTTGTAAGTTTCGCAATCGCATCGATTCCGGGCTGTGCATCCTTGATTGTTGAAACAGAACTGTTGATAACATCAGCCATTTTCTGAATGTACGTTGCCAATGTCCGTCCGAACACATCCATTTGGTCAGGACCGACTTTTACTTCTGACAGCAATTTCAACGTATCGGCAATTTGTCGAGATGTTATCGCCATAGGAAGTAATAACAACGCTTTTGCACCGACTTTACCAGCCTTTATGAAACCGATGTCATCATACGCTTCTACCAATATGTTCAAGGCCGAACCGAAACCGGAAATCTTATCCGGTTTGACATTGAGAGCACCTATTACCTTTAACGTTCCGGCAGCAAGTAACGATGTAATTGCAAGAGGAACGAACAGTGCAGATGCGACAAGACCCACTATTATGCTACCGATGTTTTTCGTGTATGCCCATGCGAGTTCTCCGATGCTTGTACCGAATGTAATAATCTTTTCGCTATCGACACTCAATGCAGATATTGCTGCAAGAGAACCGGCCGCAAGCAATGCGGAAACAGCAATCGGTATAAACAGTGTTGCACCGACAATTCCCAACAACGCAAACGGAGTAGCCACCAAATACGCCAATGAAAGTCCGATGATTGATGCACCGAATTTGCCGATGTCTTCAAATGAAATATCGAGTGCAGATATTTTTGAAAGTGAAACAGCCAACAAAAGTGAGGAACCACCAATCAGAACCATCGTTGCTGCACCGATTAAAGCTACCGGACCGAGTGCACCCATGATTCCCGTAACAACTGCGAGACCACCGATTGTTGCTAACAACATACCGACATGTGACCATTCAATACCGGATTGTGCAACTGCTCTCATCGAAAGTGCTATGGCCGTAACACCAACGGCAACAAGCGGCATCATCCATATCGAAGTTTGTCCCATGAGTTTCAGCGACAATGCGAGACCACCGATGAATACAAGTGTTTTCCACATCGCATCCCACGGCAATTCTTTCATTGCAAACATGGCAAGTGTAAGCAAACCGACACCGAAAGCAAAACCGGGTAATCCTGAAGGGAATCCGGGAGCACCGCCCTTATTGAGTTTGTTCGACATCGTAATCAGCAACAGCAAACCACCGATGAACACGAGCATTTTGATAGGTCCGTTCCAATCGATTTCAGACATCGCAACAACTGCGAGTGTCAGCAATCCCATACCGAATGCAAATCCCGGTAATCCCGAAAGTGCTGCACCTGAACCGCGTTTACCGTTCAGACGATTCGACATCGTAATCAGCAACAGCAAACCACCGATGAATCCCAGCATCAACAACGGAGCCGTCCAGTTTACCGCACTCATAGCGATAACGGACAGAGTAAGAACCCCTATTCCCATAGCGAATTTGGGAAGTTCTTCTGCGGAACCTTTCCGTAACAGTTTGCGGTCATTGCTCAACACTTTCGTAAGTCCGTAGATGAATCCCAACATCATAATCGGCGCATACCAATTTACGTAGTTGAGTACAACCATCGAAAGTGATAAGATACCGATTGCTTTTGCAAGCGATGTTATTCCGGTTACTTCTTTCGGTTTAATCTTGTTCATTGCGTATGTAAGTGCCAGAACACTTGCAGCCAACATGAATACGGAAGAAAACTTAACGAAGTTCAACAAAAGAAGTGAACCAGCGATAACAGCAATACCTTTCGACATATCGAAAAGTATCTTGCCCGTTTCTTCATTTTCCGGTACTGTCTTTTTTAGTGTCCATAACAGCAATCCCACATACGCTATCGCAATCGGTGTCGTCGGCAAAAGAGCGACAACACTTAACGAGAGAATACCGGCAGAAAGAAACAGCAATCCCTTACCTATTCCGGAAATCGCGTTTTCCGTAACCGATAAGTTTTTTGCAAACATAGTCATTGATTTCGATAAGTTCTCCAATTTCTTCGGATTGATTTTGGTGAACTTAACGAATATGTCATAGTAACGTTCGAGATTGTCAAGGAATTTCGATGTCATGGCCTTTGACAATTCGTTCAAACTTTTCGAAAAATCTATAACGTCACGGAAATTGAATGAAATCTTTTTCGATTCCGGTTTGGGTTTTTCGTTTTCTTCTTTCTGTTTTACAGCGTTTTTCTCGTACTTGTTTCCCGAAAGATTGTTGGAAAAAATGTTGAATGATGTTTTCTTTTCGGCAATGTCTTTCAGATATTTGAGAACCGAACCTTGAAAGGATTTGACATTTTTGTCATCTGGTTTAAGTTCGGATTCCCGCTTCAAACGACGTTCTTCCATTTCATCATAGAAGTCTGCCATGTATTTTGCATCCGAAAGATATGTGGGCATCATCGCACCGTTTTGTTGCGTAAAGTATCGAGACATCCATTCTGTTATGCTTGTGTAAGACGTAACCATAAATTCTTCGATTCGTTCTAATGTAGAACTCATCAACGAAAGGATGCTTCGTTTCTCGCGTTCAGCACGAAGATACCGGTTTGTCCACTGTTTATCTTTATTTTCTATCGCTTGCGATATGGCAGTTTGCGTCGAGACAATAGTTTCGACGGATTCAGACATTTTGCGTAACAATGTCTGTATGGAAGTAATACCAAGTTCAACCGAAAATTCCTTCTCGGTTGAACTTTGGTTTGCTTGTGCAAGTACGCTCGAATCGACTTGCGGTGATATGATTTCTGCCATAACCCGGAATTAAAATTTCCGTAGCGTAACTTGCATTTGTACAAGTTGTCGTTTCGCAACTACTCCGATTTCTGAAAACGAATTTAATTCGAAAATCTGTCCTCGACAGTGAACCGTCCAACACAGTCTCATTTCATCATAAGCTATGACCATATCGATTTGACCTACACCGCGTTTACCGGAAACTATCAGTGCAACGGAAGCGATTTTATCTGAATGACAGAATATCGTGTAAGTTACACCTTTCTTTTGTATGGAACGCAGATTCGATTCAATCTTGTATCGTAGCTTTTCGGAGTTATCTTGACCAACATTAACGATTTTCATACGCTACACATTATTTATTTCTCGAACGAGAACCGACATTTTCCAATGCGATTCGTTCTTCCGTCAAGTGGTTAATTGTTTTGGGTTGGTCATCGAAGATACCGGTTTCTGCTCGAAGTTCTTCAAACGAACGGAATACGGCTTTCTGCACTTCGTCATTACCTTTGATTTTGTATTCGATGTCGAACATCATCAAGCGGTTGTTGAGGTGTTTGAAGTAAACACCCATGTATGACAAAATGAAGAACTCGACTTTGTTCGTCTTACCGATGAGAATTTCTGCCTTGTATGCTTCCGGTACTTTAACTTCCGTATCTTTTCGAGACAGTGCCTCTTTAAGTTCGATACCGTATTGCGGATTGTCATCGCAGGTGATGATAATCTCATAAACAGCACTCGACATTTTTACGTAATTGAACTTACGCATAATGTACGCATCGAGAAGTTCTTTTTCGTCAAGTGATTTCGAATAATCTGTGGCATACCATTTATCCAGCATCTTAACGATATTCGTTTCCAGCCAGTCTATGGTTATGGGACGATTATTCAGTTGGAATGTTTGATTCCATGTGTAATCGACATTGTTGTACAAATCGATTTTGTATGTTCCGGTAAGTGTTGTTTCCGAAATCGTTACGTACAACCACTGATTGTCACGACCTTTTGAAGTAATCTTCAACGCAGATACACGTGTTTGGTAACGTTGCATGGCTACGTTGTACCGGCCTGTCTTCGATATGATTTCCGCAATCAATGCGAGACCTGTGTTACCGGTTTTTTCCATCATCAATTTGTTTTCGGTAAGTTTAACACCGACCGAGAAGAAATCGACGATAATGTTCGCCATGAAAATATTGAAGTCATTCTGTGTCGAGAAGTTCGAACGATTCACACGTACCATGAAACGGTCTCTCGATTCTTGCGCGTAAACAATCAAATCACCCGTATTTGCATAGTCTGTCGGATTGAGTATGGACAGAATAATGCGTGTGTTTTTGGGAGAGTTCTCCGCTTTGAATGATACAGAATACATCGAAAGTGCTACATCTCCGGCATCGTAATTTTTGGCATTTGCCATGTATTCCAATGTTTGAAGACGTCCGGTCAGTTCGGCAAGTTTTGCCTTATAACGTTCGATTTCCATATTCCGCATCACTTCCGAACCGCTGTTATCAACAGCAAGAGATTCGAGAGAAGACAGTTTTGCAGTGTTCTCATCGATTTTCCGGTTTACAACCGAAATACTGTTGTTGAGTGCAGTGGTGTTTTTCGAACTGTAATGTGCATACACTTCGTTTACTTTCTCCCAAATATGCTTATCAACTCGACGAGAAGATATTTTGTTGTTCGAAAGTTTCTTAACCATTTTAGCTATGGTCTTGATGTCTTGTGGTATGTGTGCGGCAGAGATTTTGAACTGCGGATTTTCGATAACGTTCACTGATGAACCGTCCGGCAGTTCTTTGAGAATTGTTTTACCGACCAAATCGTAATCGGCAATATTCGTGTAAGTACCGGTTACACCGACACTTTGACACAATTCATCGATTACGTGTTGTGCCTGCACGAGGTCGTAATTGTAATCTACGAGAATACCGCGTTTGTCGTAAATCGTTTGACGGATGCGGTCATTTTCTGCGTAGTAATCTTGTTCGAATTTCTGTTTTGCCGCTTGCATTTCCGGTGTCATCTGACCGGATTGTTCTTGTTGAACAAAATACTGCTGTTGAGACACGAAATTTTTGATTCGGTCGCGGCTCGCAGAAAGTTCTTCATTTCGTTTCTCGATTGCAGTTTCCTTTGCGGCTTCGTCAGCTATATGCTGCATACGCAAACGATACTCCATATCTGAAAGAGATTCCGGCACAACAATATCGTCATGCGTTTGGTTCAGAACTTGCTGGTTTTCCATATTTTGTTTGTTATAATAAAATGTTTATCCTGTAAATTATTTATCTGATTCGAAACAGACACAAAACAAAAAGAGTGTGTCGAATCAAATTCGACACACTCGCACGAAAAGTTAGTGTAGTTTGAATGAAGGAAGTTTCGGTACTTTCGGAGTTCCGGATTTGGGAAGCGAAGATTTCGCTTGATTGAACATTTGTTGCGCTTGCTTCATGTACGGATTCTCCTCGTTTTGGTTGTTGTTGTTGTTGTTTTCTTTCGAATCACCGTTTTCAGATTTGATGATTTTTTCCAAACCGATGGTAATGTTGTTCACTTTCCAAAACGGCATCTTTTCGATTTCGGTCTGTGTGTTAGATGTTTTGTAACTTATTAACACACATGATTCATAAAATTCTTCAAGATTTATTTTGGAACGTTGATACAAATCTGTTATGGTTGGGAAATGAATATCATCCGGTTTATCGAAATTACTCAAACAATCCGTTATAGCTGTTCTTACCGATAAACAGTTTCTTCCACCCGCCGGGAAACCGGATTTCGGCTACCTCCTCCGAACCGCAATCGTGTGTGTAGATGAAAGTTTCTTTGTTATCGAATTTGAGATTGTTCGCCAAATCGACGTAAGCCTTCAAACGCTCACCGTCACGAGAAATCTGACGGAATTTGTTTTTGAGTGCGTCGATACTTTCTTTTCCGGTTTCGTACAGGAACGGAGCAACCAACAAAAACTCTTTCTTGAACACTTCTGATTCCTTGTTGCTGTTGTCTCGATTCTTGTATGTGTTCATGATATACCGGAAAATTCTCTGTGAAATATCGAATGTTGGTATGCGGAACACAACGTTACCGGAAGACAACCCCATGTCGAGTGAGAAAGTACGTCCGTCGAACGATTCGAAAATTTTATCTGAAATCGGCCAATACTGCAATGATGCAGCCGTAAGATTGACGATGATTTCTTCCTTACAACTCATGCACATTGTGTTGTATGAAATCGGTTGATTTCCCAGATAAAACTCACGGAGTTTCAACAGGAAAAATACACGGTCGCCGTCATTGATTTCGAGAGACGATACTTGACGTTGTGTTTCCGTATCGATGATGACAACGCATTTCCGGATAAGTTCCTGAATTGCATTGATAATCGACGGTTGGTCGTTTTCGTTTACCGACGAGAAGTTTGCGATTTCGTCTGCGGTAGGACAACGATAAGCGAATGACCACGTGTGCGGGTACAACCGTCCGTTGTGCGGAAGTTCTGAAAGCGGCAGAATCTTGTAACCGTCGATGATTGACGGTGTTGCTTCATCTGTTGTTTCTTCTGCATCTTCGACAACATCCGGTTTTTTGGTTGTTGCGCGTTTGGTCAAACGTTCTTTGTGTTCTTCGGAGTTTACGACATCAGCAATAGCCGAATCTGTTTCGTTCTTGCGTTCCTGCTGTTCGAGAGCGGCAAGTTCAGCAAGTTTTTCTTGTTTGCTTTTCGAAGTATTCATAGTTTTATGGAAATTATTTCTTTAACATTGCAGCCAAAAGCGAACCGGATATTTCTTGTTTCTTTTCTGTTGGTTTCGATGCTTGCGTTAAATGTTGTACATGCACATCACTTGCTTTTCCTTGACGTTTTCGAATGTACATATCCGGTCGTCTCGAAGTATCATATATGTCGATTCCTTGTTCTTCGAGAATATTCAACACCAAACAAGCCTGCTCCCGAAAGTTTCTGATTTGTTCTTGTGACTTCTGCGGGAATTTAGGTTGTTCTTCGATGTGTTCTTTTTTGTCCGGTGCAGATTCTTCTGTCGAATCCGTTTCTATTTTGCGCTTTACGAAAACCATATTCTATTTATGTTTGATACTGAAATTTATAATGCAAAAATCATAAAAACATCACTCTATAAATATGTCACGGACTATAAAGCGAATGTACCTTTCGGACAATATTTTCGGTCATGTAAAAACTTGCAAGTCTTGGTCGAGAATCCGCCGAATAACTTACGTCGAAAAACGTATGGAGAAATTCGATGTCCGGTTTTTCATTTATTAACACCAAAATTTTCTAACAATGACACGTAAAGAATTTACGTCCAAAGTTACGGAGCAACTTATGGCTTCTCCCCGTAGTGCTCTGGCTGGGAACGGGATTTCCGCACCGGTGCTGAAAGCGATTTCGACCCGTCCCGACATCATGAACAAACTCGCAACTTTCCTGTGGAGTACTGTGTATTTCCAGAAAGGTGCAAAGGGCCTGAAACGTGCGGCCAACATGACAATCAAAGGTTACCGGAACTTCAACGAACTGAACAAATCGGCTCGCGCTGATGTCGATGCTTTCGTAAGCGGTCTGACACCGGAAGATGCTGAAAAGTTCAGCAATGAAGACAACATCGTAACCATTCTGGCTTTGCCCGAACAGCCTTCGGAAAACATGAGCACTGCGGATGCAGTTGCAACGGGTAAATCTGTTGCGCTTCCGTTCATGCGTGCCGTCCGTTCCGAATACAAGATTCCCGGTGGTTTCTACATCGTAATCATGTTCGGTGATTCCGCTATTCGTCCGGTTGAAAGCAAGAAAGCCGAGATGAAAGCAACGGTAAACAAAAAGAAGACCGAAAAACGCAAACCTGCTCGAATCAAGGCAGAGTTGCAGCGCAAAGCAAAAGCACGTCTCGACCGCATCAACGCATACCGTCAGAAGTTGCAGGCAACCGCAGCCCGTACGGAAACCGAACTCAACCAGATTACTCGCTTCGGCAAGTCTCTCGGTCTCGATGTCGATGACCCCCGCGCTGCTCTGCTTGCGATGAAAGAGTTCGACAAAGCAAACAAAGCTAATCTTCGTTCTCTGACCGCTGACGAAAAAGAAATGTACGCTGATGCAGTGGCCCTGATGAAGAAAGGCAATGTCAAAGGTGCAAAAGCTATCCTTAAGGAAATCGACAATCCGGCTATCCGCGAACTTGTTTTGGGACAAACACCCGAATCGACAGAGGTTGCACGTCTCGCACAACTTAAAAAGTATCGTGCTGCTCTCAAAGACCTCAACGCCAAAAATACCGGTTTGCTCCAAAAAATCGAGGCTTACACTGCCGCAGGTGATATGGTTCGCGTTTATGAGTTCCGCCGCATGATTAAGCGTAACAAATCGAAAGCCGAACAAATCAAGGCACGAATCAACGCACTTTCTGATATGTCTCTTTCTTCGATTCGTGACAAACGTAAACTGTTGGCACAAACTCACGCCGCTATCGAAGCTGCTTTGGCTGACGGCGACAGCGTATCGGAAGCACTCGAAAAAGCTATCGCCGAACTCGAACCGGTTACAACTCCGGGCGAGCGTCAGCAAATCAAACAGCAAGTTATCTCGAATGTTGCACAGCAAATTCCTATGCAATACGCAGTGCAGCAAGCTATCCAGAATCTTCCCGCACAGCAAACGTCTGATTGGCGCGATGATTTTCAGGATTTGACGCTGGGTGATTTGGCTGGTGATACCAACCAGCGTGTTCGAATGGCCGCAAATCAACGCATTGCTGATATTCTTGCTTCTCTGTAATGCGTCGAAACACCGACAAAAACCGGAGACGAACTTTGTTCGTCTCCTTTTTGTTTTTGTGTGTTTGCAATAAATATACTGTGAAAACATTTAACATCCCAAAATATGAATACTATTGATGTGGTCAAAAGAAGACCATCCACAATCAAACTGTCTTCTCTGTTCACGGAAACCGAGGCACTATCGGAATTGTTCATTCGAACATACTTTGCGTTGGGTGATTCTGCATATATTCAACTCAAAACGATTTTCGAAAGTTCTGACACACAAGAATTGTTCGTTAAGAATCTTTGGAATTTCCTTGTTGAGTACGGTAGCAATCCGGCTTTGTTCGATGCAAGTGTAGAAATTTCCGTAGAACAAATCAAACAACTTACGGATGAACAGCGCAACAAGTTGTGGGCTGATTTCGTAGCGAAATATCGTGTTTTATGGGCGACCAACTCAACACAACGTTTCTACGATTTCGACATCTTTGTTTACGGTGTTGAACTGAAAGCTATGTCCCAGATAATGGACAATTCAGAAATCGCCGTACTGAATAAGGAACCTTACACAGCCGCACTTGTCGATGAACACGGCTACAAAACATTCTTCAACGATAACTTTCCGGTCAAGATTCAGTGGACGTTCGTGAATTACCTGATTCTGAAATGGAAAGAATCGAAGCGTGTTTTCGAAAAAGACCCGGATAATGTTGCATTCGCTGCATTTATCGAAAAGTTGTGTGACATGGCTTTCGTGAACACACAACAGAAAAACACGAATCTCAAATTTATGTACATGCTGATAGCCGCTTCGAAAGAAGTACGGGAAACAGTCAAACGAAATTACGAAGCTGGTTTGTCGGTTCTTCCCGCAGAAGAAACGGTAGAAAGCATCCAGACAAATCCGAGAACTGTCGAGAATATGGACATCGACTACTTTGTTGGGTTGCTCAATGCAGAATGGGGTGTTACGGAAAAACAGGCAGAAGAACGCGGAACATACTGGACGCGCTGGTTCAGTTACGAAATCGGCAAACGATATTGTCGAATCACTACCGGTTCATATCAACAAGCGGGTAAAGGTTCTGCGTACTGTTTCATCGATTTGGAAAACGGTAACATCTACAAACCTGCCGGTTACAAAGCACCAGACAAAAAACATGTGAGAGGCAACATATTCGCTAAAAATCCGCTGGACGGTCTGAACGAACACGGTGTGAACTACTTACGTTAATCGTCCATAAGTCATTCGAAACAGCATCATGCAAAACATGATGCTGTTTTTTGTTTGTGGAGTTTCCGATACATACTTAAAACGGAAAAACTAACATTCAAAATGGATAAAAGAACATTACTTTCGATTGTAAAAGGAGACCCAACTCCGTGCAATTTCGAGAACATTTTCGAGAATGCAGAAGAATTGCAGATTCGTTTGTTTCTCGATGCAAACTGCCGGAAGAAAGATATTTGGGAAAAGTTCACAGATGCAATCGCACTGAAAGATATTCTCGGTGCTTATCAAGCATTGCTTGACAATCAAAAGCTGGTTTTCAAGAAAAACATTCTCGGTATCTCTTCGAAAGCATCCGAGAAAATCATCAAGGGTTATCCCAAAAATAAAGCACAACTCGGCATTTACGTACAGAAATTGGCTGGTGCTGATTTCGAACGTGTGTCGAAATCGCAGAAGTGGTTCAAACCGAACGAACTCAAAAAACTCATCAAAGAGTACAACATTAAGATTCTCGTTGGTCGTCCGGTTTTCCCTGCAAATCTTATCGTACCTGTTGAGGAAGTAGTTCTCGATTATCTGCGTAAGATTGCACCGAAAGGAATACCTTCGAATCACAAACGACCCGACCAATTTATGTACATGGAGAATCGGTCGTTCATCGAAAACTTCCTCGGGGTTAGTGCATACGAAGCAGAAATCATGGGTGATGCAATTTCGTATCACATCATGAACAACAAAGCATTGCAGAAAGGAATCGAAAACATTCTGCCGGAAGCAGAAATGATTCCCAAAGCGAAACTCACGTATCAAGTACTTCCCACGGCAAAACCGGAAGAAAACCCCGCACGTCAGCAGGCACAAAAAGCACAACAGCAAAATTCAACCGCTGTTGTCAATTTCGCACTGACGAAAGTTCCCGGACGTACTCTGAAAGTCAAATCCGAATCTAAACCGGTTCGTGACTTCATCGTAAACAAAGTTTACCAGAGTGCAGAAAACAAACTTACATTTGTTGTTCAGCCCAAAACCGGAAAAGGACGTGGTGGTGAGTTTGTCTTCTACATCGACGATGCCGAAATTCTTCTCAACGGGAAAGACATTGTTGTACCTATCAAACGTAAAGCGGTTAAGTTCCGGTTGAACAAACGTTAGTAAAACTCCGACGTATGGAAATCGAATTAGTGAAGAACATTCCGTTTGATGCAAGCATATCTGCATGGGATTATTCATGCGGTGTTTCGTGGAAAGACTATGCGGAAATGTTCGAAGCATTCAAGAACCGAATGCAAGAATCAGCATACGTGAAAAACGGTTATGATGCAAGTTCTGTATTCTGCGGTGCCATTATTGAAGCAGGAGATTATCTTTCTGAAATCGAAACACTTACGGACTTACAGAGAGAAACAATCGAGAACATGCTGGTAGATGATTACTCGAATTTCGTCATCAATTAACATATCACCAAAAATGAGAGAGATTACAAATTCCGAATTTGCACCGGAAGCTGGTAAAATCGTTATCGTTGAGTTCGGTGCTTCATGGTGTGGGCCATGCAGAGCATCGAAACAAGTGCTCGAAGAATTTTCGAAAGAACATCCCGACGTAGATGTCTGCACTGTGGATGTAGATGAAAACGAAGAACTTGTTTCAGAATATCAAATTCGGTCTGTTCCGGCAATTTTCTTTTACAATGACTGTGAAAAGCGTGCAACACACGTAGGCGGAATAACCAAACAGATATTGGAACAGAAGTATGCAGAAACTTTGAAATAATTTCACTACACACATTTTCGAAAACACTCTCTTTGGATAAATAAATCAAAGAGAGTGTTTTCGTTTTAAGACATCATATTATGCCCACGAAAAATTTCAATCCAACCGATTTAGTTGCGACACCTCAACTTTCACAAGTCGAAGTGCGTTTCAAAGCACCGCTTGAAAAGAACAGTATCGTCGAACGAGTATCGGATTTAGTAAACATAACAATCATCAATCCTAAGTTTTCATACCCGCACAAACATATCTGGGTAATGGAAACTGAATCGTTTTGGTACATCGAAGACCGTGTGGATGAACAGGGTAAACAATTCGATGGTTCAAAATCGTTTCATTGGAAAGAACAAAATTCCCGTGCGCAGCTTCGACCGCATGACAGTACCGCATCATACAAGGTAGGTGACTGTGTGTACTACAAAGGAAAAATCTATCGCTGCATTAAGTACATCCGTGCTGGTTCCGGTACACCTATCTGGGATGAAACGTATTGGGAAGCTATCGTAGGAGAAATCGAAACATACCGTTATTGGTTCTGCAAAAACAATTCGCAAGCATTCAATAACAATCCACCGGTAACCAGAGAACAACCGTTTGTACCGATTCGAACAGAAATTCACAATCCCATTTTTACTGTCATGCTCGGTACTCTCCAACGTGATGCAGAGCGGAATATCGTTACAGACCCGGAAACAGGTTTTCCGTTGTGGGAGAATCCGGATGAAGTCGAGACAGTAGATTGTATGTCTGCGCAAATCGTTGAACCATCGACGTTTGCAAAATTTCCGGATGAAAACTCTCCGTTATACCACATCTACTTTCAGGAGAAAGGTGCTGATTTTGCACCGGATGAAGAAATGGGAGAAGCACAATTTTTGGAAGGTGTAATCTGCGTAAAGTAATCGAGACATGAAACAGTTGTTTAAGAAAATATTTCACGGTTTAGACATGCGCTGGAACCGCATCATCAATGTCCGTACGGATATGGGTGATGAGGCATACCAAAATAGTGAAACCGTAACGAATAAGGGATATGTCGAACAGATGACCACATACGATACGCAAACAGCTATCGAATTTGGTTGTGATACTGTGAAATATCCTGACCGAACACCGAACCGTTCTCCGTTTTGGTGGATGCGCGACATGATTACGTACAACAAATCATGGAAAGCAATCATCGACCAATTAGTACATCCCAATATTAAACCGGTTTATCTTAATCCGGAACTGTCCGCATTACGTTTGGATGTTTCGACTTTGGTTTCTACAACACAATCATACAAACCTCAACACACTGACAAACCGGTACTTCCGCAAAACATCGGTTATGATTGTGACATCTATATCGATTTCACTCAAACCAAACGTAAATTGCAAGACAGTTACAAACATGTGCTGAAACTGACATACCAATCCAAGATTGGTAACACCCTCACAGAACAGGAATTTGTATTGGAACAAACATACACAAATGATTCGTTGCATTACAAATGCTCTCTCAAAAATGCTCCGATTGCAAGTATCGAATCTGCTGTGGTTGAATTGACGTTTGCTCCCATTGAGAAAACGGATGACAACATCGAACAAGACACGCATTTTGTCGATTACGTACCGGAAGAATTTTTCGATACTAATTACAAATTCACGGAAGATGTTACGGAACAACTACGTAATCAGTTCATCGGTTATGCTCCGGTTTTGTGGTTGCAGAACAACGGAACACAACATGTAATGAATGATTCGTATAAATCATACACCGAAATATCGAATATTCTGATGTCTGAATCTGTTGTGGTTCAATCCGGCAATGATGTTATGAATAGTTGGGATGTGCTCGTGCCGGAAGACATGTGGAAAGACTACTTCGTAAGTTTCGATTTCTATACGGCAGAGAAATCTCCATACGGTGCATTTGGTCGTGTGTTCATCAAACAACAAGACTTACTTTTCGATACGGCAGAAGCCGGAGTTACATATAACACACCTAAGATTGTAACTATTGGTGGTGTTCGATATGTTCATCTGAATGCTCCGATTGGTATGTTGTACGGACCGCAATATCCGAACAACTTCCGTATGCGTCTTGTTTTCGAAAGTAAGTATCACATCTAAAATTCGAGACTATGCAATTTTTATCGAAAATACTTCCGTTCAACTTTCAGCTTACCAAAAACATACCGATTGATAAGCGTTTCAAAGTTACGCACATATCAAATGTCGATGAAGAAATACCGCAAGGAATCCGGTATGAGGGGTTGATTTTCATCGCTGCTGATGATGCAACGGATTATCAAGGGAATGAATCGCGTTTCTACACATTCGAGATTTCCAAAGACGAACAAACAAAGGGACAACTCGTACCGGTACTTTTGTTCGATTATCTCAACCGACGTGTCAAACTCGGTATCGAACTTGAACCGTCAGAATACAAACAGATAAACAAGATTCTCAACGAAAATTGTTATCCCGTTCTCGGTACAACTGTGTATCTGTCACCGCTCGATATTGTCGTTCAGTGGGACGGTAAAGCATGGAAAACCATTTGCGGAACGATACACGTAAGTACGGAAGCCGAATACACTTCGATTGAAAGCAACTTCAAAAATCAAGGTTGGACAGTTATCATAACTGACACAACCGGAGCAACTACGTTAAAGTACATTCGAGAAAATCTTGAACTCTCCGACCCTATCATAACGGGAGATACCGTTAGTGGTGTGGTTTATCATCCCGGAGGAGATAGTAATGTATCTCTCGATGATGATTTCTGGAATAACAATCCGGAAAAGAACAGGTTGTTCTTAATAGACCAAACACTGTATTACAACTTCGAAGGCAAACTGTATGCAATCGGAGATGAAATATATGTGTATCGAAAACAGGGTGAACAAGATTCATTGCCCACTGTTGTAGAATCATCGAATCTTCGTACACTTTCACCGCTTGCATATCTTCTATGGGGCGAAAGCGAAGATGCAACGACATCATCAGAAGTGTCAGACATACTGTATTCGACAGACCCTTCCTTAATGGAAGATACCGAAGACCTTTCGCTGTATACTGAAATCGAATGTTATGCAAAAAGAACGAATACGGGAGATTACGAATATTATCTGCGTTACCCGAATAAATCAATCGCTTCCGCAACGACATTGATTATCGTACCCAATGTTCCCATGACAAAACTCGTCCAGCATGGTTACGGTCTCGAAGTATCTGCGCCGAATCATTCCGGTGGCGGTATGATAGATTAACACATGAAATACCGGTTTAAGACCGGTATTTCGTGTTTTTAGCTAACTGCTTGATAATCAACATTTTACACATGCCCATAAAGGCCCTTTTTAGCCCATTTAACGAGGTCAAATCCCAAGTGAGGTATCTATATGTCCGAGGGTGAGATAATCGAAAAGTAATTCATTGATAATCAGCAAGTTACGGAGACGACGATGTTAAGAATTTAACACGTTTTCAAACCCCTTGATAATCAATGAGTTACAATCGGGAAAATGGGCAAAACCGCCGATTGAGCGCAAAAAGAGGCTGAAAAATGCCTTTCTTGTAAACCATTGATAATCAATGAGTTATAGCGTTCCAGAAATGTTATAATCGGGCACGATTTGCACTATATGGGACGTTGAAACATCAGAACATTCAAAATAATGCAATATATGGAAACGAAAATCGAACAGAATCCGGTAGAAGATTCTCAAATCGTCAATCTCTCCGAGGACGGAAAACAGCATGACCATTCGCAAGCTGAATACGAACGCATCAAACGTGAACAGGAATCGCAATGTCAGAGGTAATGCAATTTTGGGTCGATAGAATACTGGACATACTTCCGGCATTTTACGGTCAAGAGATGTTTCTGAAAAACGAAATTTCCGGTTATTGTGTGGTTTACATTCTCGAACACGATAAGAAAATAGTGTTCAATCTGTATCAGTTCATCAGCGAGAACAAGTTTACACACGTACACATGTTGTTCGTAAACGGACAGTATGAAATCTACTTCAAATGTCCGGAAGACTAAACCGGATTCATGCCGGTATCAGTAAGGGAGTTTATGTATAACTCCCTTTTGCTTTATATTATTCTGAACACAGATATTTTCGAACGTTATGCTAATTGATATTTCCCAGAAACAAGAAGGACCGGAATTATCATACGTTGATGAAAATGGAATTATCAAACTGACAACGGTACCGCTCAAAAACGGTTACTATGAATATGTCGTTTGCGATTCGTCAGACCCTCAATGTATTTCCGGACTTCGTTCATTCAAGGGCAATCACGTAAAGAAACAACATGCAAAATATTTCCAGTATCACGCACTGAATGAATTTATCGGTGTCGATTTGGAAAAAGAATATCCGGACGTGCACAAGTTGGTTTCTCCACTTAACATTCCGACACCGTATTCTGTCGATATAGAAACGGAAATCACTGACGAATACGGTTACTCATCCGAAGAAAAAGCGGAAAACCGTGTGCTTTCGATTTCTATCACAGATACTTCACTCAATTCGATTCTGTTCATGTTGGAGAATCCCGACCATCCTGTTATTCTTCCGACAGACAGAAACGAAATCGATTCGGTATTACGTGAAGCACTTGCACATCATTACAACGAATACGAATACGGTTACGAAATACGTATTTTCAAAGATGAACGGGAAATGATTTCTACGTTCTTTGATTGCATCCGGAATTATTTCCATTCGATTTTCGGTTGGAACTACATTCAGTATGACAATCAGTATTTGTTCAATCGTGCAAAACGTCTGAATATCGACCCTCGTAAGATGTCGCCTGTCGGACAACTTACGAAAAAACGTCTTGAAATTCAGAACCAATATATCATGGATTACGAGATACCTCGACACCGAATCGTGAATGATTACATGGCTCTCGTGAAATCATCACAGATTTACCGAAATCTCGAATCTTATTCGTTGAATTACATTGCCGAATTGTTGTTAGGATTGAAGAAAGTGTCATATACCGGCAACCTTCGAAGTTTGTACAAAGACAACTTTCCAAGATTTGTCGGTTACTCACTTGTCGATACGATTCTGGTAATGTTGATTCACAAAGTAACGAATCTGTACAACGGTGATTTTTTCCAGTCATACTACACAAAAGTACCGTACCAGAAAATTTCGCAGAATGCTATTTCCGAAGCACTCGTGTTTAACGAACTTCGACCGAATAACATTGTGTTGTGCGAATCAGAATTTAACCACTATCCCAAACGCAAGTATCAAGGTGGGTATGTTAAACCGCCCACGAAAAAGTTTGCCCGGTCTGTGTCCGGTTTCGATTACAATGCACTGTACCCTAACACTATCATTACGGTTGGTTTAAGTCCGGAAATGAAAGTAGATGCAATCGAAGTAGATGAAAACGGATGGCCCAAATCAATATTGGACAAACAGAAGTGGGAAGCATACAAATCGAAAGGAAAATATTGTCTCTCTCCTATGGGACGAATCTATGATGTTTCCTCTGACGGTCTGTATGTCAGAATCGAAAAGAAACTTCAACAAGAACGTGGCGTGTACAAAAAGTGCAAAGAAGATATATATTTGCGAATCATGCCTGCTCTCGAAGAAGAAATGAAACGGAGAGGATTAAAATAACAACATAATTTTTGATAATGGAAACAAACCCTAATTTTCCGGTTTTTGATTGGTGCAAGAAATTCGACACCAAAGAACCGTACATTTCCACAGAACGTTCGATTGGTGCTGATTTGTTCGTACCGAAATTCACAGATGAATTTGTCGAAGAATTGGCAAAAGTCAATGAGTTCAAAGTTCGAACCATCAAAGGCGGCATAGCTTTTATGGCGAAAACTTTTGAAGACAACATCGAAAAACTCAACGCCGAAAAGGAAAGAGTTATCGAATCGCTCAAAAAAGAATTAGGTGGTGATGAAGACAATCTCGAACGTTCTTTGAAAGACATCGAGGGACGTTACGCAAATGTGCAGAATCTTATTCTGCGTGATAACACTGTTTGCGTCATCGATGACGAACGCACAAAACTCATCATCAACAAATTGTGCATTGTTCCGACAGGTATTCTCATCGATTGTCCGGAAGACTATTGGTATGAAGTACGCCGCAAATCGTCTTCAAACCGTAACAATCGTCGTGTGATGCTCGGCACAATCGATGAAGATTACACGTACTCAATCGGTGTAGAACTCAAACCGGACGACGGCCGGAAAGTCATTCTCACACCCGACGAAAAGTTTGCACAAATCGTTTTTCACAAAAAAGTTTTGACGTGGGGTAACTCACACGAAATATCATACGCAGATTTCATCGAAAAAGATTCGGTGAAAGAAAAGCGCACCATGCGCACAGGGGGCTGGGGTTCTACCAACATCAAATAACATAAGCAATCCCAGCTTATAATCACTTTTCGAAAACATTAAATTTCTTACTATGGCACAGAAAAAAGCAAACACGCAAATCGAAAATCAAGTAGATGAAATGTTCGAAAAAGCCGAAAACATTTCCGATAAGGTAATGGATGAAGCAAGTGTAGAAGAAACGGCTGAACCCCAACCGGAAACCGAACCGAGCGAGACCGAAACGGAAACGGCTGAACCCCAACCGGAAACCGAACCGAAGTCAGACAAAAACAAAGACCCGCTGTACAACAAAATCGTATCACTTCTCGAAGAAAACGGGCGATACGCACATATCGAATGCGGCAAGTACCTGACCGACGGTATCAATCCGAAAGCAATCCACAACTTCTACATGGAGTTCAAGGATTGGGGAGAAACTTCGACAAGCAAAGATTTGGAACTTCTCGATTTGCTCCGGCAATACTGTGAACGTGAGTAAGTTCGACATCACAACGCAACACAAACAAACATTTACATAATCACTTAATAATTTACGTCCAATGGAAAACACTAACATCGTGAAAATTCCGAATTTCAATCTCGGTATTTTCCGCAACCTGCTCGACCAGAACCTCACCGTAAACAAGAACATCATGGTTGAGTTTTCACCGGAATTGGTGAAATCATGCGCAATGTCCGCATCTCGTTCGTTCATGAAACTGTGGACAATCCCTATGGCGAATCTCATCGGTTCTTCTTCGGAAGACGGCGAGGGCGTCATCGACATCGAAACTCTCGATACCGCAGAACTTCCGGAGGAGTTGAAAAACATGCCCGTTTTCAACTTCTACATCATGAAGGGCGACCTGTTCCGAAAGTATATTTCCGTACACAATTCGGAACTCGTCAATCTTGAATTTACTCTGACCGATGCTTCAAACAACGGTTTGCAAGCTGCGACCCTTACCATTTACGGTAAGTCAGAGTTGGGTTCTCCGCTCGTTACCACTTTCACCCTCACCACAGAGGAAATGATTGTGGACCGCATCGAATCTTACGAACCCGTTATTCGTGAGGTAACTCCGTCAGAAGACATGCTCGAAGTCGTTCTGTCTTCGGTGCAGTTGCAGGAAATCAAACGTCTCATCAAACAGTTGCACAAGTCTTCGACCGAAAACACAGCGTACATCACGCTTACGGTTTCGAAAGACAAACTCAACATCTGCGATAAGGTCTTCAACATCGACATTCCGTTGAATGAAACTCTTGTCGCAAAGGTTGAGGAACCGACGACGTTCAACATTCTCAAAACCGATTTCCTCATGCTGGGTAATCACACGTTCACGATTTACACAGCAGGCGATTCACAGAAAGTTATCTTCGTCACCAAATTCGGAGAAGCCATGATTTCCGGTCTTTCGACGAAAGTATCTGAAAATGCAGATTTGGGGTCGGCTGACAATGAAATCGACGGTGTTGTTGATTTCGACGACCTCGATGAGTATCTGGGATAAAACAGTGTTTTCCGCTGAAAGGAGGGGCGCGTCTGCCGGAATTTTCCGGTATGACGCGCCCCTTTTATGTTTTCTGGAATTTTGATGTAGATATTCATGTACAGGCAACAACAGATAAATACTTGTTACATGGCGAACAATTTCACAAAACGATATGATGATTTACGGGATTCGTTCGATAACGCTAATGCCGTAGGTCTATCGACATTAACCGATAGAGAACTGAAACGTATGTTCGAAGAGGCAAAGGAAAGTCTCTCCGAATATGACAACATGCAGCTCACCGTAAAACTCGACGGAAACTCATTGTACGGTGTGTCAGCATCCCAATATTATTCGCTTGTCGATTACGATATTGCAGAAGACATCACCGGTTCTGCTCGACATTTCGCTATTCTCATTGACATAGCGATAAACAAATTTTTCTCACATTGGGCAGATGAACCGTACAAACAAGCAAACATCGAACGTGTTAGGAAATTCTATCCTAACATCGCTGACATCGAAAACTTCAAGAACTACAAACGAGATACGGTAAATGATTTGTGCGTTTACGGTGATACTGATTCTCGGTATGTAGATATTTCGATGATACATGATTTGTTGTATCTGAATACACCGGACGGAGTTCGACAGGCGCAATGGCCGGACACATCAGAAGAAGGTAATGCGTTGGTGGCTCGTTTCGGTGAGTTTCTCGCAGAGAATTACATCAACGAAATCATCGCAAAATCTCTGAAACGTGACATCGAATTACGTGGGGCAAATTCCGGTTTCTTACGTATGGCTCATGAGGTTACGTCGAACGGTCAAGCAGTATTCATCACTCGAAAGAAATACATTTTGCCGCTTGTTTGGAAAGACGGAAAAATGTTGAAGCAACCGAAGATGAAGCTGCAAGGAGTAGAGTTGAAACGCGGTGAAATGTCGAAACGTGTCAAAGCCATAATCGAAAAACTCGTGAAAAAGTTTGTGCTTGAAGGCTTTAACGTCGAACAGATACGTGGTGAAATTCTCAAATTGTACAAGTATATCAAGATGCGGCGTGACATGGAATTGATATTCCGCATTACTGCCGTTACAATGGACGGAATCACATTCGATGAGAAACAAGATAAATACGTAACATCGAAATCGCACATACAATCGAAAATTGCTTTGTCATGGTGTAACTTCATACACGAAAACAATCTGGAATCCCGTTTCAAACAACCGTTCGCCCGTCAAAAAATGTTGTATTACTATACTAAAAAGGGTGATGTTATGGGAATACCGGATGATGTGGACATTGCAGAAGTTCCGGGATTGCCCGAACCGGATTGGGACAAGATGATTAAACAAACACTTGTTAAATCAATCATGCGATACATTTACGAAGACAACAATTTCGAAGATGTAGATATTACGAATTTCTTGCTCGGTGTGAAACGGTTGTCACTAACAACACTCGGCAAATCATAAATTGTATGGGATGCAGTGACAGTTTGGAACACAATAACCATTATTTTTACGGCCGCACCTAATACGATAAATATCACAGGACATAATATGCGTGAGTATAACACGCAAGTATTACTTACAAAAGCATAACAAAATCTTAACGGATATGGCTGCAACAACGCAAAATTTCGAAACATCTTATTCCGGTGTTCTTTCGGCTATTCGGGAAAAAATGGAAAGCGTTAAGACTTGCGAAACTATAACGGGAAATGAATTGCTCGGAAAAGCGTATCGCAGTCTCAACGAATCAACAACGCCTATTCTCGATTTGAAAGAGTTCACCACGAATGCTGAAAAGGTAGCGGAAGATGATGCTACTTTGGCAGACATCGTAAACTTCTGCAAATCCAAAGTAAAGACGGGAGATTTGAACTTCCTTATCAATCTCTGTAAAGAAGAACATTTCAAGGAGATGAACCGGATGTATCATCCCTCACCCGAATCGACGGTAGAAAGTTTCAAAGTGATGTTCACTGAATCACCTACCGTTATCGAACAAGGCATCAAAAACGGTATCTTCGATTCGATGAAATCGAACTTGCTCGGTGTTCTCAAACAAGAACTTAACGAACAAGACAAGGAAGAACGTACCGGACAAATACCGTCACAGACTGTTTCGGAACAAAACCTCAACGAATCAGTCGAATCAAAAGGTAGTCTCATCAAGTACGCACCTATCGGTGTGAAATTCGAAGATGCTTACAACAACGTTGTGCATCTCATGGAGAACAACGTTATCCGTTTCAATGAGGAAAACGGTACTGTTCACTGCCTTAACGAATCCGAGATTAAAGACTTGGATATTCCGGTTTCGTACCGTAGGCTCATGACCGCACTTACCCAACTGAAATACAATCCGCTGAACGAATCATTTACGTTGCGCGAAAACTGGGATTTCAATTTGGTATTGCGTGACGGTGTTTGCACTGTGAACGGTAAAGAAATTTCTGGTAACGACATTAAACAACTGCTTCTCGAATCTGTACAGTGCTACGAAACATTCCCGGGCAAAGTTGAGGGATTCAACAAACTCGCTTACATGCGTGACGCAGACAATATGGTCATGCTTGTCGAGAACTTCAACAAATTGTTGAAGTATGACAATCTCGAAACTGTGAAGAATCTGAATGAATCTTCATACATCATCATAGACCGTCGAAACACTGTTGTCGGTCACACTCCGGCTATCGTTTCCGCACACAAAATGGGCAACACCCCCGAAACGAACAAGTTGTTCGAATCATATTCTGCACTTAATGATTTCTGCACATCTGTACTCAACGAATCAATGGGTGATTTGTTCGCAAAACAAATCGAAAGCGAAGCAAAAATCGAATCAGAGCGTAACGAACACCTTACGAAACTCAACGAAGACATTGCCCAGCTCAATAAGGTAATTCGTGATGCGGAAGATGTTCGAGCAATCGCAGAAGAGGGAAGTCCGGCACGTCGTGAAATGGACCACAAACTGCACAGATTGAATGAATCACTTCGAGAAAAACTCGAACAAGTAAACTATTATCAGCATGAGTACGGTAAATAAACCGTACTCATGCCGGTAATTTACCGGTAAACCAAAAGTGTTATGAGTACAGATGTCGATATAATAAGAAAACGTATTGCGGAAGGTTCCGAAACAAAAATACTTTACATCAATCCACACAAAATGCGTAAAGTTTGGGATGAGTGCATGGAAAAAGGCGAATGCTCTCCCGAACTTTTGCATTATTTTCAGTTGATAGCCGAAAATTTTTCGAAAGTATTCTGGTACACAAACGAAATCGACCGTTTAGCTACTATCAATCATGCTCTGGCGGAAGCGTGGATAAATTGGAAAAAGTTCGACCCCGAACGAACAGAAAATATATTCGCGTTTTTCACGACTTGCATAGCGAACTGGATGCGACAGTATTACAACCACTTGACAAAAAACAAGGAACGTCATATATCACTCGATGCGTTGTTGAGTTCCGTAAAGCGATAGTATTTCTGTCATCATCAAACGTATAAATATAGTGCGGACATACGTTCGCACTATTTTTTATATCGAATAAAACGGAACTATGTCATTACTCAATCCGGTTACAGATAAATTTCGCGTGCAGCTTATCGGTGCTTTCACGGATGACATTTGCGAGAAATACAATAACTATTTGTTCTCAAAAAATGCACCGCTGAAAGACATCGAAGAAAGTGTGTACGAAACAATCGTTGGTTGTACAACTCCCGGTTTCAATTTACCGACAAGTACTATCACGGGTGTTTCGAACGCTGCATCCGGTTCAAGACCGCAAACACCGTCCAACACAAATATCATCGTGCCACAGAATGCACCGATGTTGGAAACTTATGAAAGTACGACTTTTACGTTAAATTGCAGGAACAACACTCTGAACTACATGTTCTTTTATGAGATGTTCTACTCCAATTACAATCCGGGAAACGAATACAGATTCATAACGATAGTTCTCGACATTTACGATAGTGCAGAAATACCGATGATGCGTTACAAATTCGGTAACGCCTTTCTTGTTGGGATGAACGGTCTCGAACTTGCTACGAATAACAATTTCCGTGAAGCAAGAACAATCGACTTACAGTTCACGTTCAACCGTTTAGATGTCGAATTTATTATTCCCGGTTTCAAAATGCCGGTAATGACGATAAACCTCAGGTAACATGTTGGAGCAAGATAATTTAGTATTGTCAGAAATCGAAGTACCTACATCTGACATACAGCGTGCGAGATATGATGTCGATAACATACCGATTGTAGCTACTGTGAAAATCACGGAAGATATGGTCGGTCGTCTTGATACGTATATCTTGCGTCAGTATTCCACACTCGTACCGTTACCGATTGTTCTTGATTTCAACGGTTATTCCGATATTTCAGAAGTCAAAGCGGGTGCGGTTCTGTCGCTTCCGCACTTGTCGTACGTCAACCGGGAAATCAAAATCATACAAGACATCAATGACGGAGATTACGAAGTTCCCGGAATCAACAAACATGATTACGATAATCTCTCGAAAGAGGAACACGCCGCAACAGTTCAAACACAACAGTCCAAAACTGCTACATCAACAAAAACCACAGCAAATCCGAAACTCAAAGTTACAGTAAACAAAGTACATGCGGATTTGTCGAAAGGAACTATCACGTTCTAATTACAACCTAACATAATCTTACCCATAATGAACACCCCACAAGAAATACTTTACGAGATTCTCAAAAAGTTCTTCAACGACAATATCAATCGAGGATTGTCATGGTATTCCGTTTGCAATGCGGTTTACGCACAACGTATGCTGGACCGCAAAATCATGTTCGGAGATACCGAAATTCTCGATGTGTTGAGACAAATGAGAGAAGGCGGTTACATAAGCGATGAACCGGTTGGTAAATGGAGATGTAAATCACAAATTCCGGATTTCGTCGATTACAACTTCCTTGTGACTGTCGCTTGTAAAGATTCGAACATCAAATACTTGGAGGATGACAAAATCGATACGTGGAATCCCCAATTGATTGATGTTCTCAAAACAGAAAACAAAAAGTTACGGAAAGAAATCGATACACTCAAAGCAACGATTGACGAACTGAAACAGAACAAACCGATTACGGAAAATGTTTCAGAAGCACCGGATGGAGAATGTTTATGTGTACCGAAACCTGTAAGGAAACGTAGGGTCAAAAGAGACAACAGAGAATTTTCCGCACGAATACTGAAACTCGTTCTTGATTATTCAGATACAGAAATGCTTGCATCTGATTACGTAGATGCTTACGAAGAACTTTATGGGATTCCACAAGACATACAACGTAGGGAATTTAATATCAAAGTTTACAACTTTCTCGTTTACAAAGCAAAGAACGGTTCTCTTGTGAAAGTGAAATCCGGTTTCTGTCCGAACGAAAATACCGAAAAAGAATTACAAAAGTTATTGGGCAATGGCGTTAGTTTGTAAGCCACAAATCGAAGTAGATGAAATCGTTCTTGAAATGGACGAACAAAACGAACAAGGTGCGAAAGACATCATGCGTTCGTGGGGTAATCTCATGCCCGTTATCAAAATTGGAGAACATGTTTTATCTGCTGGTGAACTTACATACTTCGAATTGAATGTGGGTATCGGAACCGTACCCAAATTCACTATGTCCGTATATGACCAATCGTTAATGATTCGAAAGAATCTCAAAGACGACATCGACAAATGTGTGGTGTTTATCGGTTTCAAAGATTGGTACATCAAATTCAACGGTATCATTCGAAATACGTATTCGGAAGCCGGAGACGAAATCCTTACTCTATCCGGTGAGTTACACAATGATTTGTTGTATTCTGCAACCGAACAAAAATCGTACAAACAACAGAACATTACCGATATTCTTACGGATGTTTGTTCCATTACAAAGATGGGATTGTACACTACGGACAACAAATGGATTAACACCGAACAGGAACAGGTTATCAATACCGGTATGCACCAAATCGATTTCTTCGAATACTGCATAGAACATTTCACAGAAAATCTATGGTGTATTGACCCGTTGTATCACTTTCATATCGGAGATGTTGAGGAGTTACGCAAACGGTGTGAATCCGGTGATTTGGATAAGTACACCCTTACTAATTCCGGTGAACAAGTACCCGAAACACCGATAATCTTCACATCGAAGATATACCGAGAAGATGAAGAAAAAGAGAACGAAAAGATACAAGTAGATTTCTACACGATAAATTCGAACTTTACGGATATGTTGTTGCGTAACCATTCGCAAATGTACATCAATGACGAAGAACACGAAATAGTTACGGATGCAACACGCGGACTTGGAACGCAATTCTTTAACACATATCCCGGTAACGGTACGGATGACAATACAGGGTTTGTTGCGAAAGTTAATCCGTTGTACGAGGAACGAGTAAACAAACTTATTGGTGGAGTACTAATCGAACTGACATTGAAAAACTTGCTGTTTGAAATTTCACCGTTCGATGTAGTCGGTTTCGAATGTTATCTGCCACAGAACAACGGAGAACCGATGAAACTCGATGAGGAACATTCCGGTAACAAAATAGTAATCGGTTACTCATACTATTTCGAACGTCCTGTTTCTCAAAGAGACAGACTTCCGTCGATAACACAAAAAATACAACTTATCTGAACAACATAAATACCATACGGAATATAAGTAAAATCAAACATAAAATGGCAACAATCAATGTACTTTCCGGTTACAATCCGGCACAAAATAACGGTTCAATACCGGTTAGACCTGCACAGATTGCCGAAGTTTACACGAATGTAATCCGTCAATTTCTGAAACGTGCGGATGTCCAAAACGGTAAAGCTATTGCATACAAACGTTGGAATGCAACAACAGCAACTTTCGAAGATACCCCGAAAGGAGTTGGCGACGGATTATCAACAACCGGATGGTGTGTGAGTGCTTCATCTGCATTGCTCAATGACCCCATATTTCAAGAAACACTCACGTTTCGAAAAGCAAAAGCGAAACTCGTGTCGATTGACATACAGGAACGTTGGTACGGACATTGTTACAACGGAACACAAAACAAATGGCATACGGCAATTTTGTTGAACGAATCCGGTATTAACCTGATTATCGATATTACGTGTTCGCAGTTCTCATCGGATTTCATCAACAAATGGGTTTGGGATTTTCGTACATGGGAAGCTACTTTCCGTTCGCAGTTCGACCGTCACGTACTTACTGACTGCGAAGACAATACGTTGTCTCCGGCATCAATCAAGAATTACACGTTCGGTCTTAACCGGGACAACACCGTAGAAGAACACACACGTTATGCGAAAATCTTCGATTCGTTGCATGACTGCATCAACATAACGGATTCAGAACGGAGATTCCTTACCGAATTTTTCCTGTACAACTTCAACATCATCAACGAAAAGATTTTGTGTGAAACTCTTACCGCTGGTGATTGCGATTACATCGAGCAAGTAAACAAACTTATCGAACGAATGCCGTTTAAGAACATGAAAGACGGCATAGCGATTTTCAGATTCTCGAACAAACAGAATTTGAAAAACTGGCTGTCTCGAATGTTGAGCGAAAGCGCACTTCCCCAAAACACAATCGTTACCTCTTGCATGAAGTGTGCGTGTACAATGGCCGGTATCAGAGAGGAACAAATCAACGCAAAAGCAGAGCCGAAATGCGAATGGTATCTTGTGATTAACTTCGAGAACATCTTCGGTGTTGATTCGAATTTCTTGGAACTTGATTCCGTATATCTTCCGGCATTTACAGGTATCAACATTGATTTGGAATCTATCCAAAATTCCGGCAAACGAGTAATGGAACAGAATCCCGAAAACAATGTGTTCGACAAAGAAACAAATACTATTTTCTGCACACTAAAATCAACCATGTAATGAAAGTACTTGTCATAATCGGTGAACTCCAAAAAGTAACGGACAAATTCGATTCCGCTGTTGCATGTATCACTGACATATTATCGAAACTTGGTGACGCACAAGATACAACCGTTATATGTGTGGAACTGAAAGAATACGGTAAATATGCTTACAACGACGGTAACGATGTTGTCGTGAAAGATAATTTACGTTCTAACGGTTTCAATCCGGTTGTACGTGATACAATCCGAAAGAACAAGACATACCGTGAAATGCTGATGAATGGCGGTTTCGCACCGTATGAACAACGTGTTCTCGAACCGCGTCATGAACTGAAATACGCTTCATTGAAAATCCTGTCGTTGTTCGTTACAGAAAACAGTGATGCAGCAACAACATACGGGATTACCATACCGCATGTAAACGAAACTGTCGAAGAAAAGATAAAGGCATTCCTTACTAAAAACGGTATCAAGTTCAAAGAATACGTGAACACATGGAATTACGAACTGCGTATTTCTATGGCAGCTTCGAACTTTGACCGTTACAAGAAACTCGCTGACAAGTGTTGGCAGAAGTATCTCACTGACAACCGGAGCAAGTTCGAACACTATATGGATTTGGTTGAACAAGTCGATACAACACTTGTCAATCCGAATGCCGGTAGAACTAACTCTGTTGTAAATATCGATTCAAGCGCACAGAGTTACATGGTGAACATGTACAACAATTTCTACGTGTTTGACATTGATACAGAAATTCAAGCTATCGAAATTCTGTTGTCAGTTCAGAACAAACCGGAACTTGTGCGGGAGGCAATCTCCAAATACAGAAATGGAATAATGGGCAACATCGGCATAAACAACAAAGTTTGTGTTCGAGCAAGTGTACTTCTGAACGAAGAATACGAACGCATCAAGAAATGACAGAATATTTGTACAGGTGTTGTTCGTTTGAAGAAATCGAACAATACATCAAAACCGGTAAACTTACACCACTGAATTACGGTTACGTTTCGTTGTCAGAGAATCAAGAAATCGGAGAAGTTATGATGTCTCCGTTACACAAACTGCAACTCACTTTTGATAAACAGAAACTAATCGAATTAGGTGCAATAAAAGTTGAGTACACTGCAAATTGGATGGCCGCTCATCATGACGTGTTCATGAACATAACCGATAACACTGTGGTTTCTCTGAATACGGAAGAATTTGGAGAAGACGACATAATGGGTACGGAAGGGTATGAAGGTGCAATCAACAAAATCTACATAACCGAAGAAAATATCACAGTCGAAGAAGCAATCGGTAAGTGGATGAATCTGTACTTGTAATGTTCGACATCAAGAAACAGCAACTAAACGAAAATTCTCGATACAAGCAGGGTTATTTCGACAGATATAACCCTGCAAAATATCGAGGAAAACGACCGATAGTTTACCGGTCCTCGTATGAACTTGCATTCATGCGAAAAATGGAAATCAACAATGCTGTTGAATGGTGGTCATCTGAAACCGTCGTAATACCGTATTTGATGAAAGTACGGAAAAACGGTAAATGGGTACAAGAACGTCACAATTACTACATGGACTTTACGGTTCACTTGCGGACAGGAGAAACCATACTTTGTGAGGTTAAACCGTCCAGCTTTGTACCGTTAAACGAATCTCAAATTTTCCGCAATCCTGAAAATTACAAAAACGCTTGCAAGTGGAAAGCTGCGATTGCTTACTGCAAAGCAAACGGTTTGCAATTCCGGATTATAACGGAGAAACATTTACAGACAAAAATTTTCTAACATGAACGTTTCAATATCGAGAAATTATCTCAAACAACTAACAACCAATAAGAGACCGTTGATATTCATTACAAAACGTAGTGACATGTCATCGATTTCCGTTGAGGTTTCAAACTTCGATGAACGTCTGTATGACAACATGTATGAGTTCATCGAAGACTACGTTACCGAAATGAATACGTTGTATGATGAAAAGAAAACGAAGTACTTCTTGATTCTCGACACGAAAAATTCAGATTGGTACGAAATCGAAGACAGCGCGGGTGTTGCTCTTTCTGGTATGCACGACATGACACGTGCAGAACGTAACGGAGTAACAGAAGTAATCAAACAATATCCGGATTTAGCTGCATATCTTTCCATTTGACATCCGTTTTTGTCATATTAAATAATTTTCGAGACATCCCAGAATTTTCTGGGATGTTTTGTATTTGCTTGAATATCAAGTAGTTACAAGGGCCTTGAAAATTCGGGCGACCTGCGGACTGAATCAGCAAAACTGAAAAGTTAAGTGCTTGATTATCAATCACTTAACTTATTAAAAAATTTTAGAAAGTCCGTTTTCAGCCGATTTTCGCCAAAAATCCCGTAACTCATTGATTATCAGCAAATTACATTTGCTCTACAATCGAATAAGTACCTCGTCCGAATATCAATAACTCACTTTGAAAGTGACCTCATCAAACGGGCTAAAAATGCCCTTTACGGGCATGTCTTAAATCATTGATTTTCAGTAAGTTACGCAGTTCCACACTTCATCAAGCCGTTTTGAGTTCGTTTTCATCATTTTCCACACTCAAACCGGCATCACACATAAATATCTGGAATTTGCGGTATATCTGAAAACGCTGGGAAAGCACAATAATTTTATGGCAGAGAATAATTTCGATGAACTAACGGCTAAACTTCTTTCATCCAATATAGAAACATCTACAAAAGTAACGGAATCAGAACTCGAAGAATTTCGTAACAGATTGGTTGAGAAAGAAAAAACGGTCGATATATTTTCATCAGCAAACAAAGGTTACATCACCGCTCTCGACATTGATATTTCGAACAACGCAACGAATGATATTGTCGAAGAACGTGTAAATCAACATATAAAGAAACGTGTACGATTTATTGTAAAACGGTTGAAAGAAGACCGGAAGATTCAAAACAATACTGAATCGACGGAGAATCTTGTTTCTGACGAAGAGTTTAAAACCATTACTCAACAGGTAACGGATGATGACGAAACGAAAGTGTTCCGGCAACAGACTGTTGAAAATGTTCTGTCACAGAAAACCAACTTCGGAGAGATGCGAAAAACAATGGAAGGTCTCAATGACCTCAACGAATTTTCTGCATCAATCGAAAAACTCGGTTTACAAAAAGTCGATAAGTTTCTGACATACGAAGCAATCGTTAAACTGTCATTCAAATACAACAACATGTTTTTTGAAATGATAGACAAACGAAAGCAATCTGTACAACAATCTATCAAATCATTAAAGGAAAACAATTCATCGATAGAATCTGAAATACCCATGACATCAAACAATGGAATACGTAGTTTCAATGTTAATAAGGTTTTACAGACTATGGATGAAATCTATGATGTTACAAAAGACATCGACGACATCGAATTGTATGAACGTTTCAACATGGAAACTAACATAGAATGGTCGCATCGTCTTTCGTACATTTGTGGTAAAATGGTTGCGAACGGAGACAACTTTACTAATCCGGTAAATGAACATCGAAACTACTCGACAGGTCTCATTCAGTCACTCACGAAACACAACATCATTTCAAACAAATTGTTGTACACGTTACTCGGTGACGAATTTGTTTCGACCAATAGAATAACGGTGTACGATAACATGTACGCCAATACGAAGACGAACAACAAAGTTTACGTAACTCGAACATTGGGTGAAATATTATTGATGATAACTAATCCCAAACTGTCTTCGATTTCAAAAGATTACCGTAAACAGTTGTACACATCTTACAACGGTACTCGTCCGTCATCATCTGAATACTACACATGGTCCGGTTTGCAAGTATTCGATATTGACTTGAAAGAATGGGTTTCAGAGAAAAACGGTGACGTCGATAAATTGAAGAAAGCGATGTTCGAAAAGCTAACAGATTTTCATTGGTTTCTTTGGATATGCAAATCATCATCCGGACGAGGTTTGCACATCTACACCAAAGTAAGTCCGGCACATCACATCTACAACACACCGGAAGAAAATGAATACGTTTCTCGATATTGGTACACTGTTTCTTACGTTACCAAACTGAATATCGTTTACAGTGTTCTCAATGCGTTATCGAAAGAACCGAACAACGGAATCGAATTTGATGATGTGTTCGAGAATCCATACGTTGATAACACTGTCGGCCGTATCACTTCCGGTATTCGTATATCATACGATGCTGAACCGTTAGTGAATCACAATTTCATCGATTTGCATCCGGCTGTTCTTCTCGGACAAACATTGGCGGGTCTTTCTCGCAAAGAGATGAACGAATTGTTTTTCCGTCAAGATGATTGGGAAAACTTTACGGATAACAACATACGAAAACGACAACCGAATTACATCAACACACGTTGGATTCATTCGATAAACGAAGAACTTGCTGTTGGTGATTTGAAAACATTCCGTTCCAAACAAGAAACGGAATCAAGTGTCGATATGTCAAAGTACATCACTATCGGAGGTGATGCGACAGAGATTACACCAATGGAAAGACGGAAAATCAATTACGTTTCCCGTTACAACGTTTGTAATACTCTTGCGGCATTGTTCGGCAAAGACGGTTTGGACATTGCACACATCTTACTTGATTCGAAAAGATGCGGTAACGTGAACGAAATCAATTCGTTCTATTCATGTGCATTATCGAACAAGAAACAGCCGTCAAAGTTAGGGTTGGAAATTCTCAAAGAACACGGAATAATCAAAACTGTCGATGAACGTGTTACCGAAGTTGTTGAGGAAGGGTTCAAATTCGATTTGAAACGTCAAATCGAAAAAGCAATCACAAATGAGATAGTACCAGTTGATTACGAAATGAAAGACAACGAATTTCTTTCAGATTACGGTAACGAACTTCGTCAGAGAATAACAGGTTCGAAAATCAACATCATACTCTGTCCAGCCGGAGCGGGTAAAACGCAGACTATCCTTAGGTGGTCGAAAGAGGGCAAACGAATCTTGCTTGTTCTTCCATACATTTCTGTTATTAAAAACAAAGTCGAAACAGACAAAGACGTAACAGATTTGTTTGATTGTTTCTATGGTTCGAAAGACTTCCGGGACATAGAATACGGACGTAATATAGTGACAACCTTCGATAAATTCTCGCGTGCAAATGCAGAGAAACTTGCGCACATGTTCGATTACATCTGTATCGACGAATCGCATCTTTTGTTCACATCATCATATCGTATCGAAACTACTTCGAACGCAGTCAAGCGTTTGAAAGAGTTGTACTACTATTCATCAAATGACCCGTTCGCAGCAAAAATACTTTTGTTTACCGGAACGAGTACGGGCGAGTATGTGCACTTCTCGAAAATCGGTAACTTCATAACGTTCCGCAAGAAATCACACACGAAACGTATGGAGTTTCTAATTTGTGATGATACATTGGATGCACTTACCAGATTAAGTGCGAAAGCTGCTGACCTTATCAATACCGGTTACAAACTGTTGATACCGACGAACAAAGGAGAAATCTATTCCGAGAAAGTAATCGGTATGGTCGAATATCTTCTGGGACGTAATGTCAAATACGGTTACTACAAACGTTCCAATTCAGAAGAGGAAATCTGCCGAATGATTAACGAACAGAATACGGTAGGTGATTACGACATTGTGTTCTGTTCAAACTATTTGTCTGTTGGTGTCGATATTGTCGATAAATGCGAATTTGCATCGATTTATCTCGGTGCGTTTTCCGGTTATGAAATCGAACAATTCAATGCACGAATACGTCGTACCGGTATTCGTTCGGTTTATTGTTTGCCGACAAATGACAGTAGCGGTCATACGAACATTCTGTTAATGGAAGAACCGAATTTGGTGCTGAAACTTACGGATGAAGACCAGCTGAAATTTATCGATGACAAATCGATTGCTATGAAAAAGCAAGATGTTCTTGCACAGTATGACCCAATCACAAAACGGATAACAACTCCCGGATTTGGTGTGGTCAATGGCAAAATCGATTTCAGACTGGAAGAATATGAGTTGGTAACATTCGAAGACAAATTTACGGAAGTCATGACGCATCCAATTAAGGTTGCTCGTGAACTTGCGAAATACGGTTACGAAATATCCGTAAGTACAGAGTTCGAAGGTCTTTCGAAGACAGAACAAGAAGAACTCCGTAAAGTCGGTATCGCATCTGCACGAAACGAGAAGATTCGAAAACACACATTGTTGGTCGGAACGTATCTCGATTTGATTCAACAAAACACATACATCAACACAAACGGTTTGGAGTTTGTCGGTTTAATAGAATGGATTGCGAAACATCCGGACAAGATTCAGGAAGACCGTGATTGCGACAAATTCGTGTATGTTGATTGGGATGTGTTCGCCACACCACAAATGGTTTTTGTACGTTCGAAAGAAGCACTCGATAAGATGCTGAAACCAGCACGTCATTTGATACGAAGATATTCCGTTAAACGTTGTATCGACATAATCAGTGAATACGTGAACGAAGACGGTGTGTTATCCATTAAAAAGTTTCAACGTGCAATTAACTTGTTGAAACTTATCGACAGTTCTGATGCCGGAGAACTTTCGGAAACACTTATGGTGATGATGAACAAAATGTATGAATTTGTCGATACATTCGAATCATCACCAAACTACTACATGTCGTATGAGAATTACCGTACAATGGTTGATAGCTTCACCAATCAATATCTGGAAATGCTTGGTATCACTCTCCACACAGAGTATGGTTTTCAGAAAGTACGTGATTCGATTACAGAAATGTTGCAAGACATCGCTACAAAATCAACATCCCAAAAAGGTGTGCGTTTTTCATATAACAAGCTACCGGAACAAAACTCATCTGCTGTGTTGAATCGTAGAAGTATCGATACACTTGTGGAAAACATGTTCAAACTCAATTCAACACTTATTGATTCCGAAAGCAAAAAGGTACGCACACGTCATATTGTTTTGGAAAAGCAAGAGTTTTAATAATCTTTGGGAATTTGCATTGAATGGGAAAGTATGGGAAACAACATAGATGAAGTAATCATACCAGATAACAAAAACACGTTATCCACACAAGAACAGGAAAACGTTATCCGTACCACTTTCGGTACCTCTGCGTTACCGACAAAATACGTTGCTGACCCTCAGAAATACATCGAAGATACAATATCGAGAATAGACGGTTTCGATGTTCGTTGGTCTTCACTTATCACAAGTAACCCGATTCTGTTTGAATCGATTGATTACTTACGTGTCAAAGCATACGTAAATGAAACAATCACGCAAGAAGAAATCGAAGCATACAAGCGAGGCGACCTCAGGGAGTGTTACGCTACGTTCGATAACATGTTAGTTTGCAATCTCAAATACTTCAATCGTATCATCAACTTTTGTACGATGATATTTGCACACTACATCCGGTTAGATGACGATGAAGTAATCACAGAGGGTATGGAAAAGTTACCGTATGAAGTCGATATGACACCGACAAAAATATGGTGCTGTGCCTTATCAAGTCCGTCATCTACGGTGTGGGAATTGCAATACGCATGGGGCAATCCTAATAATTGTGTAGCCATCAAACCTATCAAATCTTCGACAAAATCAGTGCTTGAAGTGTCATGGCACAGATTATATCGTAATCCGGTCTTCGCTCGATTCACAGAACTGTCTGCGTTGCGATGCGGCACTTACGGATTTCGTACAACACTACTTGCCGACATCACACCGAACAATACACTGTCCCGTGTTTGTAAGAAATTCACGTCTGCATCCGTAGCACTTTCGGAAGAACAACTCGAAACGATATGGGATTATATTGTCGAATCAAATGCGGTTCAACAATCATTATACAACGCACTTGAACGATGTATGATGAAATTGTTTAACAATGATACTTTGATGTTCGGTGTGTATGTGTTTGCAAATGACGTGTTTATTCATACGGCAAAGTTTTCGTTGAGAATCCGGAAAGATGAAAGGGGAAAACTTTCGAAAGAGTACTTATCGAATAGCTATGAATGCTTTGCTGCCGAACCGATATTAGCTGAATCAGTACGGGAACAGATAGCTTGGGCAAAATACGAATTGCCCGTAAAATTCCAGTATGACAAAACCACACTCACTTCGTTACTTACTAACATGCTGAACAATGATTATCACAGCATTACATGTTTGAAACGAATGAACGAATACGGTGTAGTTTCGAGAATACGATTTATGGGAACGTTCAACAATGTAATCATCAAAGAAGAATTGATGAAAAACAACAACGTTATCAAATCGTACCAAAAAGTGTTGTCGAAACCGAATGCTGCCCGTTACATAATCGATAGAGGTTATTACATCTTTGGTTTGAATGATGACGTGTACAAATTCATGTCTGTCGAAAACATAAACCGTTCAAACATCACAGAGCATTATTGCAACTATGCCGTACCTGTTCTGAAATACATGTTTGACATTATCACACAGCATGTGAAATCAAAGAACGACATTATCGATATTATGGTAGCCGGAGACATACCGGAATATCGTCTCAACAACCGTAATATCAAATACACATCCCTTGTCAAAATCGAAGCACGACAAATGATGAATAACATAATGTTGCGTCACCAATCATCGGCTGGCAAAAAGACATATTGGAAAGTAATCGAAGATTAACATATAACTCAAAAATAACATGAACATACTTTCATTGTTCGACGGTATATCTTGCGGACGTGTTGCGTTAGAGCGTGCCGGAATACCTGTGGAAAAATATTTCGCATCTGAAATCGAGATGCAACCTATCCAAATATCGAAGATGAATTGGCCGGACATCATACAACTCGGTGATGTAACGGCATGGGATGCTTGGATTCGAAGACTACCTAAAATCGATTTGTTGATTGGTGGCTCACCATGTTTCGTTGCAGGCACGAAAGTAATCTGTAAATCCGGTGTGAAAAACATCGAAGACATTGTGGTTGGTGATGAATGTCTGTCACATGACGGAGAGTATCATCGTGTGTCTGCAATCGGAAACGAACTGAAAAAAGTTTGGGTGTTGAAAAATCCAGCATTCAATGGATTCGAGATATATTCGACAGAAACTCACCCGTTCTATGTCTGCGATGTTTCAACCGGTAAGATTTCGAAAAAGCCTTTGTGTGAACTTACTGAAAATGACTTTATCGGTTTAAGAAAGGAATACGCATTGCCCGAACAAAACTTTCTTAAACTCTATCCCAGAAACGAAGAATACAAAGCTATCGATTTTTGGGTGAAAAACAGCACCATAGTAAATACGGAAACGTATGCTATCGTGTACAACATCACTGTCGATGACACTCACACATATTTTGCCGAAGGAGTATTGGTTGGAAACTGTCAGGATTTGAGTATGTTGGGTTCCCAACGAGGTCTGGTTGAGGGTTCCGGTACTCGTTCGTCTTTGTTCCACACCATGAAAGCAATCTACTTTTGGTTGCTGAAAAACAACAATCCGGATTGCCATATTTTGCTCGAAAACGTATTCACCAAACCGCAGTGGGAACAAGCAATTACGGATGAGTTGCGATTGGCTGAACGAATGGGTGACGGTTATCAGCCGACGAAAATCAATTCAGCATTAGTATCGGCACAAATGCGTCCCAGAAATTATTGGGCATCTTGGCACACAACGGTACCGGAAGACAAGAACATCAAACTGCAAGACATTCTCGAACACGGTTTTGCATATCAAGAAAAATCGAATGCGTTGCTGAAATCTTACACAGGTAGTTCGGTTATTCATTCGTTCAAATACAAGGTAAACACTCTCGTTGCAGAACTGGCAGAACCAGATTACAACAATCACGTAAACAACAAAACATTGAGAGCGTTTCAAGTAACTAACGGTTACGTTGAGATACCGGTTTTGAATGCTCTAACAAGAATCGGTACAAGAGAGTTCGAGAAGTATCATTTCCCCGTTACGTTGGATGACGGTTGGTACACGTTCCGTGAGTTTACCGCAAAAGAAATGGAACGTCTGCAAACTTTACCGGACAACTATTGTAAAAACGTTCCGTTGAAATGGGTACAAGAAGCTACTGGAAACGGATGGACTGTGGATGTGATTGCGCATCTGTTCCGTGATTTGGTGAAACAATATCCGCACTTCTTACAACCATTACACAAATAGTCATCAAGCAATCAAACGGTAGAAAATCATTTATCGAATTTCTACCGTTTGCTTGTTTCATAGATGTATATGCACTATAATTGTCAGTGTAACAAAATATCACAATCATAAACATTTTTCGATTATGTCACAAATCAAAAAGCACAAAACAATCGAGATTACCAAAATGATGCAGGCTTACGCTGCATCTTCGTCGGAAGAACTCCGGTCTATCTTGGATTTGTGTATCGGTCATGCACCGGAACCAAACCAGACAGATACCATACGTGTTTCGGATGAAACATATTCTATCGTCATGGGAATCATCAACGATGAAAAACATGACATTACTGAAAATGTCAAAGTCATTTCGAGAAAACGTATGCTTGACATTACCCGTAACGTCCAAAAACTTACGGAAAAAATCAACAACTTTCCCTGTATCACAACCGGTAACGTAACGCTCAACATCATTTGGAAATACGTTACCGACATTGATGCGGCCTTACGTAAATGGGGTGTTGAGTTCAAGAACTACACGGTGTTCCGAAACACCAACAACGATTTGGTGTACTACATCAATTCGGACATCATCAATCTCATTCATGAGTTCGAATGCTTTACCGGTATTCCTGTGGGATTTTTCGAAGATTCTTTCAGAAAACGTTCGGTAAGTGTCATTCGGAGATACGTAACACGTGTGGGTCTCATTCAGCAACTCATGTACACATACAAGCATGAAAGAGCATCGAATATTGGCCGTATCAACGCTGCACTTCTTTTCGCTCCTCGTTCGAACGACAATCAACACATTTATCTGAACAAGTTCTTCGAGCACGAAATGCAACGAGAACTCGACGAGTGCCAGAAATACCTCAACTCTCTTGGCATCAAATACGGTGATAAAACCATCGACATCGAAGACAAAAAGAAATATCCTTGCAATGCGTTCATCAGCAATCTGACGATTCACACCTTACAGCGACCGGATATTCTGTTCGACGAGTACGGTGAAATCACGGATTTCGGTGTAAACGAAATGCGTGGAATTGAAGAATTTTTCTTCGATGAGAAATACGACAGAGTTATCGAAATGCTTTCGACCTATGCACTGCCGTATGATGCAAACTGCATCCAGTCCGTACTTGCTACCTTCAAGACACTTGTGGATGAGGCAGAATCTCTCGAAGACATGGCGGTAACGTTCAGCAAGAAAATCGAAGACACTCCGTTCGCAAAACATCCGGAATATTGTTTCCTCAAAGAAACTATTTACAGCGATGCAGAAAATCTGTTGGCGTTGTGGCAGTTCACGCAGGATTACATTTTCGCTGTGTACGTGGCATATCTGTATTCTATTAAGGATGATTCAATCGAACAAGTATCGATTGAGTTCAACATCAAAAACTTGTTGGCAGATGACATCGATAACTGCGATGACGAAACGAAACGTAACAAGTGCAATCCGTACGGTGCTATCGAAGTAGAAGAGGATGAGAAACCGGACGATGATTGGTGTGATGATGACTGTCACCTGTGTTCTGCACGGAAACACTGTCATTGTCACGACAAAGATAACAAAGTGAATATCGAACACATTGTGTCGGAACGTCTCAAAGACGGTGTGTTGAATGTGTACCGTGCGAAAGCCGGAAAAGACACAAACATTATCGATGTAATCGAAGCGTTCATCAAAGAAATCAACAAATGATACGAAACAGTTTCGAAGAACAGTATGTGGAAGCACTTGACCGTGTTTTACACATGGGAATCGACACAGGCGACCGGACTAAAACCGGTCGCCGCCGTGTCCCTAACGTGCAGTTCCAAATCAAATGCAACAAGTCAAATCCCAACGAAATCGAATTACCTGTTCTGAACGGTAAAAGAGTTTTTCCGTTAATGGGATGTAAAGAAATGTTGTGGATGTTGTCCGGTGACACGAACATCAAACGTCTCGAAGAAAATCATGTAACGTATTGGCGAGAGTGGGCCGATGAAAACGGCGACTTAGGGCCGGTTTACGGTCATCAATTCCGTAACATGAACGGAGCAGACCAACTCGCATACATTGCGGAAAAACTTGTTCGAGAACCGATGAGTACACAAATGCTCATCAATTTGTGGAATGCCGCAGACCTTCCGGAAATGGCATTACCGCCGTGTCATTTCTCGTACTATTTTCAGGTGTTGCCCGATGAAGACACGAGGAAAAATGTTCTCAATCTGCATTTGGTACAACGTTCAGCCGATGCGTTTTTGGGAGTTCCGTACAATGCTATCATGGCATGTTATTTCATGCAGCTTATGGCAATAGCATACGGATTTGAACCGGGAACAGTATTCTGGACTTGTCACGATTTTCACATTTACCACAATCATTTCGACGCGGTAAATCGATACATGTTCAACATCAAAGAAGACGCATACAACACATGCGGCGTAAGTTCGCGCCTGTATTTGAATGCTGAATCTATGAAAATGCTTATCACACAATATCCGTATGAACATCCCGTAGCAAGACTGGACAGATTCATCACGCATTCTTTCGATGTGCATTTCAAGAACATGAAAGTCGAGACGCCAGCGGGTTACGGTGTGATTGCGGCTGACATAGCGGTTTAGAAATTTCTCGAATCAGAAATAAATTCACATTTGTTTGGTGCATCCTTTTCGATTCAAAATCGAAAAGGATGCTTTTTATTACTCTCGAAACATTGAATCTACGTGCATTTTTCGAGACAAAAATCACGTAACTTATTGATATTCAGCACTTAACTACGGGGCTGAAAATGCCGAATAGGGCAGGGTCGGGTAGGTTGTCTCGGAATGACCGAAAATTAAGTGCTTGATAATCAATGAGTTACAAAATCGGGAATCGGTCAAAAACACGTAACTCATTGATTTTCAAGTAGTTAGCATTTTTAGTCGGGTGATACTCTGATACCCCCTTGAAAATGGCCTCGTCAAATGGGCTGAAAAGGGCCTTAGCGTGGATTCTACGGCCTGTTTTTCTTCACTTAACTACTTGATAATCAATAAGTTATGTAACTATTTGATTTTCAACACGTTACAAGCGAAATTTCGCCCCGTAGAATGCCCACAAAGGCCCTTTTTAGCCCTTCTGACGAGGCCATTTTTGCAGGGTACATCTATATACCCCCATGATTTTTCATAACTGCTTGATTTTCAAGCACTTAGCGATTTTTCGGGATTTTGGCATTTTGTAACTCATTGATTATCAAGTACTTGACTTTTCGGCGGTTCCGAACCCCTTACCGAACTTGCCTGCTAAGGCCATTTTTAGACCCATAGTTAAACACTGATAATCAATGAGTTACATATTTTTCGATTCAAGACCGGAAAATTCTGTCTCGAATTATGCAACACAAAAATATGTGTTAGATACGTAAACACATAAAATATTCATAGAATGAAACACACAATTATTCACACAGCGGACATACAGGTACAAGTCCGGGAGAAGAACTTACGGTCCTCATACGAACACTGTTTATCGAACATCACGGAACATCTCATCAAAACAAACGCCGACATTTATGTTGTTGTCGGTGATTTGTTCGAATATGCACAGAGTAATGATGCCGAGAAATCAATCATGTACGAACACCTTTCGAAAGTGTTGTCACTTGATTCAATCAAGGAAGTCGTTATCATGTGCGGTAATCACGACATCGAAAAAGAGAGGAAACGGATTGACGTACTCGAATCGGAAAACAGTATCAATACTTTCTACAATCTCATCCGTGCGCTTGACAAACGGTATTCAAACAAACTCACGTATCTCAAATATTCCGAACTTCGTCCGTCGATTGCAGCACCGAATCTTGTGTGGTGTCCGTTCTCGCTTGAAGACAATATGGCTTTACGTGGTAAGGAAATCAGTATCGAAAGCGGTAAGAGATACATTACACTTTTCCATGACATTCTGAAAGAGTATGCGTTAGAAGCAAAACTTCCGCTTCGAAAAGAACGCATGGAATCTCTCGTATCTGTTGCGGAATTTCCGTCCGAACACATATTGGCTGGTGACATCCACGTAAATTGGAATTGCAACAACGGTAAACAGTTCTGGTACCCCGGTTCTCCGATACAACGTAATTTCGGAGAAGGTACGTATTGCAAAATCGCGGACAAATACATCGTTGTCGATGCGGAGCGTAAATCATTGAAACATTATATCTTCGATGACGAAACACTTTCGTTCGAACAGCAACCGGATTTGCTCATGCAGGATTACGTATCTTACATCACAATGGAAGTGATGCAACAAGCATCATTCGAACAAGCACGGGATGCAATCACCGAGATACTGAATCTGCAACAAGTCCGGTACGGTCTTAACCAGACATTCATCAAACTCAAACTTTCGAATCTGTTCACCGAACATGAACTCGAACTTCACAAACTCATTACATCGATTGCAACGCAACAAACCACAGTACCCGTAAACATCGAGATTGCGTATAACAAATTCGTACAAGCAAATACGGAAACGAATGTCGATAAGATTCTCGGTAATGAAACAGTCGAAGCTGATGCGGCATCTGATAACATCGTGAACAGCGAAGCATCTACCGTTGAAACACCGGAAGTTACGGCTGAAAGTCTCGTACTTGATTCGACCAATCTACGTAAGTTGTTCTTGTATGTTCTTGAACAACGCATGGAGATTCTCATCAAAGAAAATCCGGGTCAAACAGATTTCATCGAGAATGTTTACAAAACAATCGTGGAGTTGTTCGATTCAGAACTCGAACAATCTTTGGGAGATACGAAGAAAGTGTCTATCCATTTGCAATCAATCGAATGCAATGCGTTTCAGATTCTCGGTGCAAACAAAATCAATCTCGACATACCCGGTATAGTACGGATAACAGGAACTAACGGTATCGGTAAAACCACACTCTTTTCGATGTTGAGATGGGCAATACGTGGACAGTTGTATGAGGGTATGCCGAAAAACACCGTCAAGAAAAACACGATGCTTGTGTTCAACAACAAGCAACCGGACATCGACGAGATTTACGTGAAGTTCGTGTTCACTCTTAACGAACGTGTAACGGTAACAGTTATCCGTACTGCATCAAGAACGTGGAAAGCCAAAACAACGGATGAACAAAAACAATCGCTGAATTGGCAGGATTACGTTTCCGGTGTTACTACAACACTAACGTTACAGACTTCATCCGATAAAGGTGAACGGTCTTTCAACGGTGAACAAGCACAACAGTTACTCGATTCTTGGTACGCACAAACACCGGAAACGATTATGTTCTTGAATCATTCGAAGATTGCATCGATTCTCAATACTGCACCGAAAGAACTCAATCAAACAGTACTCGATTTCATCGGTGTAGATTATCTTGAAGTGCTCGAAAGTCGTTTGGATGAAGTGAAAGATTCGCTGGCTGTTGCTCGACCGAAAAGAAACCGGGATGTGATTCTCGAAGACATTCGCAGTACTGAACAACAGATTACTGATGAATCAAACAATCGTGTTCAGTACGAAAAAGACTTACAAGCGTTACGCGAAACAGCGGAATCACAACAGAAAACAATCGATGAAATAAGTTCTGTTATTGAGAACTACGGTAACGTACCGGAAATGATTTCCGAAGCAAATGCGAATCTTAAAACCGTTAGTGATTCGATTGAGTATTTCAAATACATGGAACGCAAACCGTTACTTGAAAAAGATTTCGATGTTCCCGTAGAACCCGATACATCAAAACTTGAAGAAGAACGGGATGCTGCATCTAATGCTATCACATCACTTACGGAAGATAAAACCGGATTGCAAAAGGAACTTGCCGATACGGTAAGTGTGATAATCGCAGCTTACGATGAAAAGATTACCAAAGCACAAGACGGTATCAACAATTACCAACATGTCATAAGTGAAAAGCGTGCAACCTTAACAGTTTCGGAAGAACATATCCGGAAACTCAAAACAAATCTGTCTAACACTATTTGTCCAACCTGTCATCGTCCGTTTGCTGATGACGAACAACATGCGGCACAGCGAAAAGAGTGGGAAGCAGAAATCGAGATGTACGAAAAGGGAAACGAAGAAATCGCAAAAGAGATAGAAGTTTTCGAAAGTACACTTACCAATCTGCAAAAGGTTATCACCGAATTACGGAAGCGAACGAATCTTGTTCACCAATACGAGTTCGAACAGATAATTGCTGTTGAGCAATCTCCGAAAATCAAAGAACTACTCAACACCGCTATTGAAACAACCGGTAAGATAACGGCAAAAGACAATGAGATTTCCGAACAAACACAGAAACGTAATTCCGCACAAATAGACTTAACCAACATCATCAATGATTACGGGAAGCAAGTAACGGAATACAACCGGAAACTTCAAGAACTCAATGCGGAGAATGAACGGATTCAGAAAGAGAACGAAACGGTCGATGAACACAACAGAAGCATCGAGAAATTCAAGATGCAGAAAGAACAAATCGAAACAACCATCCGTAATCTCACAGAAATTCAACCGAAGTATTTCGAAGCATTGAATGCCCGTAACATTTACAAAAACAACTTACAACAAACGAACACGGAAATAGAGGGAACATCGAACAAAGACCGGGAAGCACAACGGATTGTAATCGAACAAAACAGTAAGTTGTCCCAGCTCAAAGACGAAGAGGAAGCGTACACAAAATATTTCGTGAACAACACGATTTACAAAATCTACGACCGTCTGATTAAGCAAGACTTCAAATCGATTGTGTTCGAGTACTACCGGAACTTCCTCAACAACAATCTGAATAACTTGTTGGAAGAACAGAATTTCAAATTGTTCTGGAATCACAACAACGAACTCTATATGATAGACTTGCGTAACGGTAAGTGTTCGTACACTCCTGTCCAGCTTGCGTCCGGTATGGAAGTTTCATTCTTGGGATTGTCTCTCATTTACACCATGTCATGTTTGAACATCAAGAATCACATTTCCCATATCTTTCTCGACGAAATCGGTGGTTCTCTGAATGACGGGAAGAATCTCAATTATGAAGCGAAAAACTATCAAGAGTTGTTCGTTTCGATTCTGTCGAAGTTTACCAATATTACAATGTTCATAATCGACCACACGATTAAGAACATGTATGAAACGGTAACGTTTGAAGTGCAACCAACCGAAAGCGGTTCGAAATATGTGGAACTGTAACTATTGATTATTTTATATGTGAGCGGTCTTGCATGGTGAACAACCACTGCAAGCCCGCTATTTTATTTCCCAGAATTATTTGCACTATATTCTATGTTGAAAATTTGAAACAGATAAATACATTATAACATTTCTGAATATGAGTTTTGCACCGACAATAATTGTTTGTTCACGTAAGGAATTACAAACCAAATACGCAGAAGCACTGAACGCTCGAAGCAAGCGTGGTTGTAACATAATCGGTTGTTTCTCATCACATGATGCAGAACTCGCGGATAAGTGGCGTGATGAATACCGGATTACATCTGTTTGTTTCGATGACGTTGATACAACAAGAAGTTTGAGCGGTTATTTAGACGAGAAAACAAATACGTTTTCGTTCGGTCTTCCTCCGAAATGTATTTTGTTTGATGACAGACACGCACAAACCATTATTGATTCGATGAAGAACACCACCAATCTGTTGAATTGGATTGTGTTTTGTGATGTCGGTATTTCCCGTTCTCCTGCGATTGCTGATTTCATTGCAAGAGTACTTTCGAAAGCATCTGGCGATTGGCGAATCCATTACGGATTTATGCTGGAATACGCATATAATGTTCACCCCAACGGTTTAGTCGTTTCGACACTCAACAAGTATTTTACCGAAACCGTTGAGGCATTGTCTAACAAAATCGAAAAATGATGACACAACAAAATGAAAGACCGAGTTACGCAAAATCTTCGAAAATCGAAACTTTCGAAGAATTTATTCGAGAATCGAAATTAAATAACAAAGCGACAATTTGGAGAAGAACAGCCGAATGGATATTGGTAATCTTGTTGTTCTTCATCATGTACAATGTCGGTATCGCATTCAAACTGGATAAAGCGAAACATCAGTTAGCCGAACAACAAGAAACAATCGAAAAGTTAGAGAGAGAACTAATTGAAGTTCGACAACACAATGACTTTGTTGCAGAAGTAACGAAACCCATAACCGGTTCATCTTTGGTAGAACTCATCGAACAGATGAATATTCAACATCCCAAAATAGTAGTTGCACAAGCTATCATCGAATCCGGTCATTTCAAATCAAAACTGTTTCAGATAAACCATAACCTGTTTGGTATGCGTAAAGCATATCAACGTCCAACCACACGAATACCGGCTGACATAGATTTCTATTTCGAATCTTATGCGTATTACCATAATTGGCAGTACAGCGTTTTTGATTACGCATTGTGGCAATCATCATTTGCTCGAAATCTTTCTGAAACAGAATATCTTGATTTGCTCAAACGAACATACGCCGAAGATGACGAATACATCTCGAAAATCAAAAAGATTATTTCCGGTTGTGATTCGGCACAAGATATAATTATCAAGTACGACTTGTAATTCCCTAAATAATATTAGTATGCAAAACGAAAATGTTTCAACCGGTAATGAATCGATATATCGGGAGAACGTAAAACAGTATTTCAACGGAGACCAATTAGCGGCTGACGTATGGTGGCAGAAGTATCGAGCAGAAAACGAGATACATCCCATACAAATGGTTAATCGTCTCACGGATGAAATAACCAAATACGGCCAGAAGTGGTTAAGCGGCTGTTCCCGGATTGAGAAAGACCTTTCCGAATATGGTAAGGAACTATTCCTCAAATACTTCGATACCAACAACAAAGAAAAGTATTTGCGTGATGTCGTGTTTAAGAATCTCGACGGTTTCAAACGTATTGTGTTGGGTGGTTCGATGAACTCCGGTATCGGCGCAAACGATTACTCATCGCTTTCGAACTGTTTGGTGTTAGGAGCACCGGAAGATTCTTATGCCGGTATTCTTTGGAAAGACCATGAATTGGTTGAGTGCATGAAACGTCGATGCGGTGTTGGTATTGCACTTGACAATATAAGACCGTCCGGTGCTCGTGTGAACAACCAATCGAAAATTTCAAGTGGTGTTGCACAATTCATGGAACGTTTCTCGAACACGACAAGGGAGTGTTCACAAAATGGAAGACGTAAAAGTGTTCTTCGTGTTTGCTAATAAATTCATTACGAAATAAGTCAAACATCATTTCAAACAGAAAATTACTATGGGTAACAGAGTATGTTTTATGACAAAAGAAGAACTTTCGAGTTATCTTTCAAAAGGAATGTCATCACGACAAATTGCATTCGAAAAAGGTATTGGGTATAAAACTGTGTTGTACTGGATTAAACAATATAGTTTGCAAACGAATTTCCCAAAATTGCCACCCCTTCATCTTGACAAAATCGAGACAAAAGAGTGGGCATACTTTATCGGATTTGTATGTGGTGACGGAAGTATTACTGAAACAGAAGTCGTCGAACTAACATTGGCACTTAAAGACAAAGAAATTCTTGATTTTTTTGTCAAACATCTTTTCAGTGGTAGTAAAGTACGAATAGACTTGACAGAAATTCCTGAACAAAGAAGAAAACCGCAAGCAAGGTTGATTCGAAAAATTGTAGGTATCAAAAAATTTTACGGTAGACGTTTGAAAGAAGACCGTAATTTACCTATTGTTTCTCCGCATTTAGTGCGTTATCTTGTTATGGGATTTTTCGATGCAGACGGATGTATAACATGGGGAAGAAGAAAAGACCGCAATCGTGTTTGGCAAAAAGTTATGTTCAAAAGTTGCGGACATAGTGCGATGGTCTCACTGCAAAAAATTCTTCTCAAATTGAAAATTTCTACAAGAATGTCTGTTACACAAGGAGCGTATGTTTTGGAGTTTTGTGACAAACATGAAGTTCTGAAATTTTTGGATTGGTTATACGCTGACAAATCTTTCATCGTACTAAAAAGAAAATTCGAAAAATACAAGGCTCTGCGTCTTGAATTGGGTGAAAACGAGGAAGGTGCAAATTTGGGAAATTTGCAATAATCTCGTGGCAAGGCCGGAAAGCATTTCCGGAAGCTGTACAGACTACTTGATGTTTGGTAATGCTCCAAACGTAATACAAGTTCAGTGCCCAAGCGTAACACAGGATTTATCTGTTACGTAAGAAATAGTCGAAATAATGGGAGCCTTAATGCAATCATTAACTTGTTTGCATCCCGACCTTGAAAACTTTATCAAAATCAAACGTGACAAGACAAAAGTAACCGGTTCAAACATATCCGTAATGATTACGGATGAGTTTATGAAAGCTGTCGAAGAAGGTACGGATTTCATTTTACGATTCCCGACAGACAAACCAATACCGGAACACATCAACACTTCCAAACTCGAATATGACGTGTTGTTCTATGATGAAGTGAGCGACATGTATTTCAAACGTATCGACGCAGAACGAATTTTTCAAGAGTTCGTGCAATCGAATTGGGAAGGAGCAGAACCCGGTTTGTTGTTCGCATCAAAACTGTTGGACTATTCTCCGGATGGAGTTTATCCGGAATATCGCTTTGTATCGACAAACCCCTGCGGCGAGCAACCGCTGCCCGCTTACGATTGTTGTCGTTTGCTTGCACTGAACATGTCCGGTTTCGTCAAGGAAGCATTTACAGATTCTCCCGAATTTGATATGGACGATTGGTACCGTGCATGTTATGAACAAATGGTTATCGGTAACATCATTGTCGATATTGAATCGGCATATATCCAACGTATCATCGACAAAATCGAGAATGGTGACGGCACACAAGAACTGAAAGATTTCGAAGCGAATATCTGGAAGAAAATCAAAAAGATGTGTGACAGCGGCCGTCGATGCGGTTGCGGTATCATGGGTCTCGGTGATACATTGGCGATGATGAATCTGCCGTACAGTGTGTCTAACGTTGATTCGAATGCACTCATCAAACGTATCATGGAAACAAAGATGCGTGCTGAACTTGATGCAAGTATCGATATGGCTGTGTTGAGCGGTGAATCATTTACTGGTTACAATCCGGCTTTGGAATCTCAGGAAAGTAATGCGTTTTACGCAATGTTGCATCGTGAATTTCCTGAACAAATGAAACGTATGTGGGTTTATGGCCGACAGAATGTTTCGTGGAGTACGGTTGCCCCTACCGGTTCCGGTTCGATTCTCGGACAGACGACAGGCGGTATTGAACCGTTGTTCATGCCGTTCTACAAACGTCGCAAAAAGTGTGTTCTCGACACAGACCGTGTAGATTTCGTCGATGTGGACGGAGAAAAGTTTACGGAGTATTTCGTGGTGCATGTTCCGTTCATGAAATTCTGTGAAACAAAATTCAATGTGCAACCGGACCATTGGCATAACATTACCGAAGAAGAACTGCAAGAGATGTTCCGACAATCTCCGTATTACGGGAACACCGCTCCCGAACTCAATGTGGATGACCGTATCGGAATGCAGGAATTGGTACAGACGTACACATCATCTGCAATTTCTTCAACCATAAATCTTCCGGCTGAAACAACACAGGAACAGATTGCCGAAATCTATCTGAAAGCCGCAAGACACAATCTCAAAGGTGTTACGATTTATCGTGACGGTTCTCGCGGAGGTGTATTGGTTTCATCAAAACAGGAAGGTAAGTCAAATTTCTTCGAAGAAGTAAAAGCACCGAAGCGACCGGATGAACTTCCGTCAGAATTGCATCGAATCAAGTATAACGGTGATGATTACTGTGTTATCATCGGTTTGTACAACGAAAAACCGTATGAGTGTTTCGTATGTTGTATCGATGATATGCCGGAAGATGTGAAGTTCCCGATTAAGGGAACGACTATCAAAATTTCGTCCGGTAAGTACAATTTCGAATCTGATGAACTTTCGATTCAAGACATTCAGATTTGTGACCCTGACCAGAAGATTGCCGGATTCTTGATTTCGGATATGATGCGACATCGTATTCCGTTGAAACGCATCATCAAAACAATCACGAAAACGGAATTTCTCGTGACCTCTTACTGGACGAAGCTATCGAAAATCATCGCTTCTTATATACCAGACGGAGAGTTTTCGGGTGAGTACTGTCCGGATTGTTGGGAACTGTACAAACAGAAAGTACCGTTCCGTTATGAGAACGGATGTTGCATTTGTCCGAACGGACACAGTAAATGCTAAATCGATTTACAACATGCAAGAGTGACGGAAATATTTCCGTCACTCTTTTTAACGAATGAACAATGAAACATTTATCCAAACTATTCTTAGCCACTCTTGGTATGGTTTCGGCTTGTCCGGGAATATCACGAAGTCAGTACTTCACAAGACAGCAGTTAGATGATTACGAACGTCAAAAGGAACAGCAACGTCGATTAGCACAAGAAAATCGAATGAAACGTGTAATTGTCGATTTGTGCAAAAGCAAAGTGAAACTCGTTACCGACGAATATATAAAAATTGTGTCTGTTGTAAACGGATTAGAAGTGTACAAATCGACAAAGACAAATCCAAAGAGAGTGTGGCAAGACTACATCCTGTTTCTGTTCGGTATGAATCTCGAAGATTTGGAAAGACACAAAGAATACATACTTAAAATCGAATAGGTTATGGTTGTAATTGCTTTGCTTACATCTGTTGCGATAGTTGCAATCTGCATCTGTTGTTATGAGTTGAACAAACGTATGTTGAACAACCATAACCGAATCGATTGATAGAGTTGTGTTTATGTTGGAGTGTGCATGTTCAAAACATGCACACTTTTTATTTTTCGAAAACTTATACATACGTTCAAGATGCACTAAATAACATACACAAACCATTGCAGAAATGATAGATGCCAAATACAATCCGGAAGGGTATAGTCCGTTAGATTATTTGTCGAAGCACATAAGCAAGTACAACCATATCATTATCGATACAAGGGACTTTTGGTATCAGCCGAGATTCAACAATTACAGTGTCACACTGACTGACCATGCGATAGAAACAATCGAAAGAGAACCGGATGAATATCTGTACGATACCGAAGAACTATTGGCAACTATCATCAGATTGAAACGAGATACCGGTGGTAATTGTGGTTGGCGGTATCTGCAAATGAAAGCAAAACCCAGATTTTTCGATACGGAGAATTGGATTAAGTATATCCGAATCATGAGAGTATCGAATGGGAAATGGTTGGTTTACAATAAGCATCTCAAAGAATTTGTGTTGCTTCCCAAATGGTGTTTAGCAACACCGAATCTCATTTTCGAAACACACAACAAATAACATATTATGAGTACTAAAAATTTTCGGAAGTTGTTAGCAGATAACAGTTTCCCACGTGTAGTAACCGCAGAGATTGCGATGACGTATGACGGTATCATCGGCATCGGTTCGAAATTGTTGTACAACATACCGCAAGACATGGAACGTTTCGTCCAGAACACAACCGGTAAAATTGTTGTCATGGGACGTAAGACATTCGAGAGTATGGGATGCAAACCGTTGAAAAACCGGTTTAACATCGTCATCTCTAAATCGATGTACCCTGAACACAAACGAGATACCGAAACAAATACGGAATTGTTTGTTTGTGCAAACATCGCAAACGCTATCAATTTTATCGAGGGAATGTCTTCTTGGAAAGACAGACAAATCTGTATCATCGGTGGTTCTCAAATTTACAAGATGTTCGAGCCGTACATCAATCAATGGCATGTAACGATTTTTGAGAACGAAAACGAACAAACACTGTTAGACCGTTTGGGTGAAGACATTAGGCCGGACATAGTGCGGTTCAAACCGTTACTTCAACTCATGAACGATAACAATCTTGCCATACGGAATGTGGATAGAATGATTCCTAACAACATACGGATTTGCTTTGCAGACTTGTATCGGTCTGAATATGAAGAGGATATGTGTTAAACATATCCTTTTCTTGTTCGATAAATACTATACGGAAGATAATTTCGATAAGTAAAAATAACTAAAATTTCGAAACATGAAAAAGTACATTGGTTGGAGCATCATTGCTGTTGTGATTGCCGTAATTGCTTTGGGCAGTTGGGTTGTGTATGACAGCCGGGATTACTTCAAAGATTTGTTCGAAGCAAAACGGCAGAATCTTAACTTGCGTTCAGAGCAATCTGTCGATTCTCTTGTAAACGTGATAACAGAGAAAACAATCTACATCGATTCGTTGGAAACCGTTTTGAGTTCGACCGGAGAACTTTCGTCAAAGAAAGAACAAATCTACGAACAGAAATTCAAAGACCAACAACAAACAATCACGAATCTCCGGAATGTGATTGAACACCAAAACAGAATGTTAGATGAACTCCGCACTAAATCCAATTAAAAATGTCTATCAATCAATTCAAGTGCGGTTTGTTCAAGATTGTAATAAACGCATTTTCTGACGTATCAGATTCGAAACTACGGCATCATTTAATCGGTGAACTCATGATGTCATTTTTCCTCGTGATGTTTATGTTTGTTTTCAAAGCAATACTGGGCAAAACACATGAGGGATTATGGTTTTATCTTTCCTTACTTTGTTCGATTGCTCTTGTGACGTTAATTGCATGGTATAAGGAATACGTCTGTTCACCGAAAATAAGAAACACGAAACCGGATAAACATAAGTTTTACGATGTGTTGAAAGGAAGTGCTTCCGTTGTAGTTGTGGCGGTGGTTGTGTTCATGAACTGCACCCTGTTCTGATACGGAATTTGTAAGTAAGCAAACCGAAAGACCGACATCATAAAACTTGTCGGTCTTTTATACTATCCCAGAAAGTGCGGTATATTTAACAGATTAAAACATGACTAATGATAGTTGTAAAGTATTATATCTGTATTTCCGAAACTTATCCGTACACAATGCAATCGGACGGTGTATGTTATGAATTTTCGACATACATCGAAGATGAAGACCCAGCAAAACTGAAACGTTCGAAGAAACGCAAACAAGAATTGTTTGACGCAATCAAAGCACTTGTAACAGAAGCAATCCGGAAAGAGTACAAACATTACTTGTGGTGGAAGTTCAACGTATTCGATGTTAACGCAACATTTGTGTATGGTATCGACAATGTTTGGAACACTAAATTTTTCTCTTAAAATCGAAAACTTATGATTCTACGTGTAGTTCATCATAACGCAGACCCGGACGGAATCATGTCCGCAACACTTGCGAAATATCTGTATCGAAAAGATAACCTTATGTTTCTGGGATTGCCCAGACAAACCACAATCGAATTTTGTGGTTACAACTACGAAACGAAAGCTGCGTGGATGAATCTCGCAGATATAGTACAATACAAGTTCGTGTTTATCGACATCACACCAACCATTGAGTGGCTGGAATCTGTGAAAGAACGTATCGCAGACAAAACTGTATCGGTACAAATATTCGACCATCACCACCTCAAATACAATGACATTCTCGAAACACACATTCCGGTTGAATATCATTTCTCGGACAGATGGTGCGGTTCGAAAATCTTTTATGATTGGATTCATTACACATTGTGTAACGGTGACGAACAAACCGAACGTCAGATATACAATGACATCGCGTATTATCGAATACACTCTTTCGTTACTTATGTGGATTTGTACGATACATGGAAATTCGTAAACGAAAACACATACGACGAAACAAAACGCAAAGAGATAATTGCAGTGAATGAGTTCCTCAACGCATTCGTACCGGATGAAACTTTCCGTAACGTGATGCTTCATTACGATTGGGAATCCATTCTTAGAACGGGAAACATTTTGCTGCACAAGAAAGACACCGATTGTCTTAACCAAATCCGTAACATGTTTATCGGTGACGGTATGATTGTCATTACCGGTTCAAGTTCGTACATGATACAAGAAGCAATACAGAAATGCACCGATAAACCGATGTTGCTTTTGTTTGTAACGAAGAAAGACATATTCTCGAACGAAATCAATTTGTCATTGCGGAGTGCTGTACCAAACACGTTTGACTGTGCTGTTGAGGCTCGAAAGTTCAATCCCACCGGCGGTGGACACAAAGAAGCTGCCGGATGTACTGTGGATGTTGAAAAATTCAAAACCACACTTGAACAGGTAAAAACATTCCAGCAAGAAAACAAAATAGACCTCAACAAATACCGTTCACGCATTGAAAAGTATTACATCGAAAATTTAACAACAGAAGTATGAAGCACACGAACCAGAGGAGATTGCTCGTCAAACAAATAATGGAACGTTCCGACGGTATCAAACCGTACATCAACAAACGAACGAGAACCGTTTCAGTATTTGGTGCCGGATGGGTTGATTGGGATAGGTTTGAAATTGTAATCGAAGAGGAATTGGGTGCTTGGGGCACCGATGTTTTGCAGATGATTGTGGATATGCAAAACGATTTGTCTTCGAGACTTTATGCCCAAAATTCACAGCAGAAAAACACATCTCGAAAATTTAGACATAATAAAAGTCCCAGATAATTTGCATATCTCAAATATTATTTGTATATTTGTATATGCAAGAAACACAGTGATTGACACTTAATTGTTTTGTTTAACTAACATTTAACCATTTTTAATTCGATGACACAAACATTAAATTACGGTACGAACGTGGAAATTGTGACCACAGACCATTTGGGAAACGAAGAAACCATTAACCTTGTGGTTGAACGAGAGTTGAAAGAATCTCAACCGGATAACAAAGAAGCAAAACGCAATCCGTGTTAGGATGCTACTTTTACGACAACGTTAGTGGAAATCCCCACCAATCACTGTGTAACATGAAAAGAACAGATTACGAAAAACTCGGTACCTGTTACGGGCGAATCTTTGTTCGAAAATAAAAATTCCAAATTACCTTAAACCATTTCAAAAATGAAAGATGTTGCAAATGCAGCAAAGACTGCAAGCACCGAACGAAAGTCCTACAATCGAAAGAATCACAATCAAGATGACAACATCGTGATTCCCAACTTTCCGTTGTACAACAAAACGTTTTTCGACGTAAAAGAAATTTTCAAAAATTATCTCACCTTCACAACGGAAAGTGAATTGCAGGAACGAATCGAAGATACTGCATCCCTTTACGAACAGGTAAAGATGACACCGGAACAGCACCGGAACATGGTACTGCAATTCTTGTACGCTCGACATAAAATCGAAGAAATGTGGAAAGATGAGAAATCCCACAACTTCATCAAACATCTGTTAGTTGCATTTGCGAATCCCGACAAATGCACGACAAACAAAATTAACGAAGCACAAACGGGCAATGACAAGAAATGTTCCGTTACGGGTTTCATCTGCATTTCGTCCGAGGAGATGAAAGAAGCATACGAAGTGTGGGAAAATCTGTACACAACTCTCAATCTTGCTACGGTTCCCGTAAACAAGATGCCGTCGAAAATGTTCAAGTACATGTGGGTATCTACCAACATTGATACGGTAGCTGTTTACTCATCTATTTCGAACAGAGTTATTTCGTATGCTACGTGCAGCGCACTTCGAAGCTATCTCAAAGAACTTTGCGAACACTTCAATCCGGAAGCACTGCAAATCGTAAAACGGATGATGCAGGAGAAAGGACATCTCCCGTATTCGGGCAACAAGAAAAACCAAAAACCGTACCGAGTTCACATGAGCAAAATCAAAGACAGTGAAAACGGTAATGTTCTTGCGTCTTTGAAAGAAAAGATGTTGAAAGAAACAGAAAACTAAAAATCGATATGAGAGCGGATTATCAAAGTATGTCGCTCGATGAGTTGCTTCGTCTTTATGATGAAGCAACTCTTTCGTATTATGGTGACGGTGAAGCCATAATGAGCGACGAAGATTTCGATGAGTTACGGGAGTGGTTGGAAATGTTTCATTATGAGAATCCGGAAGTACAAAAACGTCTTAACGGTATCTTCTCGGATGAAACACAACACACTGAAACCGTATCAGATAAAACCGTCATGCTTTCGTTATGCAAATTCAAAATGGAAAAGCATGACGCAGTTTCAAAACTGAACAAGTTTTTAGACTACCGGAAAGATTTGTATCGTGCACCGAAATTCGATGGCATGTCGATTAAAGTAGAGATGTCTGACGGACGTATCGTGAGATGTCAAACCAGAGGTGGACAGGACGTTACTAACAAACTTTCCATGCACAGACACATACAGAAATGTCTGCAAGATTTTCCGGACAAACATTTCATTCACGGTGAGTTGCTTATTCGAAAAGATGTTTTTCAACGTTATTTCAGTGACGGTGAAGAATACACGTCTATTCGAAATTGTGTACCCGGTATTCTTAAAACACGAGAACCGTTCGAAATCAATGAGTTGTTGGATTTCGTACCATGCACTGACGGCATCAATCCGTTAATAAATACATCAGTTTGGCACCGGATGGAGAATCCCTCACTTGAACTGTATCGTCTTGCATCATATCTCGAAGAACTTCGTAAACCGGATTTCCCGTATCAAGTGGACGGAGTTGTTATCGGTTACGTTGAGGAATCAGGTGTTCAGCGAATCAAGGATAACTATCCGTTGAACATCGCAGCTTGCAAGTTCCGCAACAAATCCGTTAAAACACGAGTTATCAACATTGAATGGGAACAGAAGAAAACCGGTAAACTCACTCCCATACTCATTGTGGAACCGGTGGAATATGACGGTACAATCTGCCGTAAAGCAAACGGTTACAACTTCGAAAACTTACGAATGAAGCACATCGGTTTGGGTGCGGAAATCACAATTACAAAAACCGGAGACATCATACCTGTTGCGTGCGAAGTTCTGAAACGTTCTGATGATATAAAGATGCCGGAATGTGAATACCAAAAAATCGGTAAGCATCTGGTAGCTGTGGACAAAGAAGCATCGACGCAATACAAATTTGTTCTCGGACTTCGTATGTTTCAGATTGACGGTATCGGGCCGAAGATTGCGCAACAAATCGGTACTGCATGTAAATTCGATATTGTTGAACTGTTCAATCCCATGCTGAAACCAACAGTACGTGACATCATCGGTTCCGGTGCTGTTTGGGAAAAGTTCCAACATTTCTACGAAATCAAAAATCTGTATCTCGACCAACTTATCGAAATGTTACAGTTTGACGGATGCGGTAAGATTTTGTCGAAAAAGTTTGCAATGATTCTGTCTAAACAAGACATGAACACGCAAGGCATAAACAAAACCGTACTTTCTATGGTTTGTCGTGGTGAGGGATTCCAGCGAATAAACAACGCTGTCAAACAACTCGCTACATACGGTATCAAAGTTCTCAAACCTATTGCAATCGATGATAGCGTGATAACGTTCGAAATGTCGAATGCACCTGTTTCCGGTATCACAAAGGAAGAATTTGTGAAACGTCTCAAAGAAAAGATGCCGAACGCTATCCACACAACTCTGACAAAAACAACAAACTATCTCGTTGTAGATACGTTGAGTGCTACATCATCGAAAGCAAACAAAGCGCGTAAATACAATATACCGATGATAACGTATGAGGATGCGTTAGCCGGTAAAATGAAAACCACAAAAGATTCGAACTAACTAATAACAACATGAAACGAATTGCATTCCCACCGCGTACATGGATAAAATTTACTTTGAACGGTATGGTCTGTATCGGTATAACCGGTTACAGAGAGGATGAATCGTTTCTGGTTATGAATGACAAGATGTATGTTGCAGAGGTAACATGGGAACATGTTTCCAAATTCAACGTAACAAAATTGGTTTTCAAAAAAGAGGAAAAATCTGATTACGGTAAAATTCTGGGAATGTACCGATTGCCGAAAATGCCGTCATGATTCAGATACACTTCTGCAATCCCAGAAATGCAAACATTGGTCAAAATGCACGCATTTCTGGGATTTTTCATGCAAAATAGCTAACTACTTGATTCTCAACACTTTACACATGCCCGTAAAGGCCCTTTTTAGCCCTTCTGGTGAGGTCAAATCCTGAGTGAGGTGTCTATATGTCCGAAGGGTAGATAAGCGAAAAGTAATTCGTTGATTATCAATGAGTTACGGAGATGAGTTATTAAAAATTTTTATTAATAAATAAACCCCTTGATAATCAATGAGTTACAAACGCTGATTTCGACAAAACCGCCGATTGAGCGCAAAAAGAAGCTGAAAAATGCCTTTCTTGTAAACCCTTGATAATCAATAAGTTATGAGGGTCTGAATCTCTCGAAAATGTCGGCAGAAAGACCGGATTATCATGTTTTGAGATAGACGTTTTCGAATGTAAACCGGTGTATTATAACTTTATGTTGTTTTGCAATATATTTTCATGTGAGAAATGAGATGTTAATTTTCTCATGCAATCCCAAAAAGTAGAACACACTAAAATTTTGAAAGTTATATGGTTTCACATTCTTTTCAACCGTCAGAAGCAAACGTACTCTCGAAGATAAACGAAGGGTACACAACATTCGATGAACTGAAATCACAAGTAGGTTTTTCGGAGAAAACTCTCAATCAAGTTTTGGAAAGTCTCATTTCCAAACACATATTGGAATACAACAAATCAACGCAAACTTACGGTTACACGGTTCCCGTAAACGGCGAGAAAATTATTCTCGACGGTAACTTGTTGCTTCCGTGTACTGTACTGCGTTATCCCACATACACTTTGGTTGGTCGTGGTCTGTGGTACAAGTTTCCGGCTGATTTCGACATCAACAGAATTATCTGGAATGTGAAACTTCCCGACACAAAAAACACTTCTCTCGTACAACTCATAACCGAATCTGTTATGAAAGAGAAGAAAGCACGTATCGTTCAGCTACCGGAATACAAGAATCTCGTAAACAAACTTGTACCGTATTCTGAAAACGTGATGTTCAAAATAAATGTGGTCGGAGAAGAAGTAACGGATGTATCAATTATGTTCAAGAAACCGTTGTCGGTTGCAACAGAATCGATACGTGTCGAGTTCCGGGGAATGTTTGTTCGTTCCGAAATCAAAACAGATGAATTGATTAACGAACTTCGCAAGGCAGTAGGAGAACGGAATTTCAAAAATATTCACGTCAATCGAATTTATTCGTTGTCTGATTTCATCTTCTCCAACAACGAAATCCCATACGCATTCAATCCGCAAACACGTACACTTTCGTATGCAAAGATAACCGGAATACGTGGTTGCATCGAGATAACATATTATGACATGGACGTAAACGGCGACATCGAAAAAACTAACGTAGAGAAGTTCGAAGACAGCAATGCCGGTATCGGTAAGTTACGGGAGTTGTTTGAGAAATACGCTCGTAAGATTGTCGAAGCCGAAGATTTCATGGTAGAGTAATCACATCAAAAACGTTAGTAGTATGTCACAAAGTATGTTAGAATCTCGATTGAAATTCGAATACGAAAAACAAACAGATTGTCCGATACCGTTGTTCGAAAAATTCATGCAGAATTTGACAACGGAATTAACCGACATCATCAATGAAAATTCAGCAGATGATACCGTAGAAAATGTGGAAATGCTTTTCACAGAAACCGGATTCATTGTGGGAAATACAGTTTATTGCTGTCTCGACGAAGAAAATGAATGTGTGAAATACAAGTTTCTCGGAGACATTTCAACCGGTAATGATACGGTTAAACTCGCTTGCGGAATCTTCAACAACATAAACAAAGTCACAGCATTGGTGATGCGATACTGTGATTTCCTGAACAAAAATTCTTCGGTCAATGCAGATGTTCCGTACATCGTAGTAGATAAAGCACTGAAATTTCTGACAGACAAAAACAACATCGGAAAAACATGCAAATTCCGGTTGCCGTTGGATGAAAGAATTTACGAACTTAAATCGGTTGCAAAACTTACGGAAGTTGTATTGCGTCTCACCATCAAAACTTCGTATCTCATCGAATTTGAGATTCAGAACTTCTTCAACAAAAACGAGAAAACGTACTACGAAGATTTGGTAAAGGGAGAAGTTTCGACAAACAACATCGAAACGTTCATCAAGGAATTGTATTACAACGGTAGATTAGTGAATTATGGAAGATAGTGCAACAACCACAATGAATCCGGATGCGTTTACGTTTTTTGACGAAAACGAAACGGATATGACCGATGCGCAAAAGATAGAGTGCATCAAAGAATCGATACGTTCTTTTCTCAAAGAATATCCGATGATACGTGCAACCGATACGCTTGTGTTGGTTGTGTTTCAGGCATTGAAAAATATGCTTGTCGATAAAATCCGGTTTGTTGCTGTCGAAGCACCAACGGGAAGCGGCAAATCAGTTATCGGATATTGCATGGCGTATTGTTTCAACTACTGTTTGCATACCATTTACGGTATGGATGGTTCATCATATTTGCTGACATCTTCGAAAATGTTGCAGAAACAAATTCAAGAAGATTTCAAACGGTTTTCGTTCGGTGAAGACTATGCAATGTTGAAAGGAACAGCGAACTATCCGTGTACGTACATGTATTTCGAACAGTTAGCGGCAGAACGTTCTAAACAGAAATTGCTGGGTGCGGCAGCTTCCGCATTTGCTTCGTCACAGCAATCCACAGTCAAACCGGATAAATCTACGATTACATCGTATGACAAACGGTATTGTATCGGTTGGGATGCGGACAGGAAAAACTCTCTTGCATGTTTCCCGACATGTCAATACATCGTGAAGCGCAAAGCTGCATCGGACGCTATGTGCGCAAATCTCAACTACTCGTATTTTCTAACCGTACTCAATGCGTCAATGAATCCGTATTTTGCTATGCGGAATTTAACCATAGCTGATGAGGCACATCTCATACCGGACATTGTTTGTAACATGTTCTCATTTGAGATAAGTGCTGCGACAGCAAGACGTGTCGGTAAAGTGTTGAGGGAGATTCGAGACACAAACAGCAAAGACCTTATGTGGGGCAGTGATGCCGATAGGGATGTGGAAATGCACTTACAATTTTCCAGACTTATAACGGAAGTAGATGAGTGGGACACGTTGTTTTTACGAAGAAACACTACTTTACCGGAACTAATCGATTATGTTCGGTGGTGTAGTGATGCGAAGAAAACAATCGTTTCATGGAACAAAAACGTCACACCCGAATTTAAGCTGAAAATGGGTGGGTTTATCGGTAAATTCGGTGAAGAAGAAACAGATGCACCGTTCCCGAAACCTGTCGAACTCGAAGAACTTGCATCACGACCGAATGATGTATTCATGAAATACGATGAATCATCAAAGTACGGAAAATATATTGTTCGGGATTTGCAGGAACGTGAATTGGTACGTAACAAATTTCTTTCGAAAACACAATTCTGTTTGTTCTTGTCTGCAACCTTAGGGAACACAGACCAATACGGTGAACTTCTCGGTATCAGACCGGACCAATATAAGTCATATCGCATGGAACCGACTTTCGATTACAGTACGTCACCGATTTACCAATGTAATTGTGGTTGGCTCACCTACAAGAATTTCAGTGACAATATCGATAACTGTTTGGATGCAGTGTTGTATATTTGTCATGTACTGCATCCGGACGAGAAAGGAATTATACACACTTCGACATTCTCTAATGCAGAATTGCTGAAAGAGAAAATCTTCGATTACATGTACAAATCTGATAACGGTAAATTTCCGGGCATTCAAGCATCGAGATTCAGATTCTACCGAACACCGCAGGAAAAAGATGCGTGCGTGAAAGAGTTGAAACAATCCCAATTACCGCTTGTCATTGTCGGCCCGTCATTGTATGAAGGTCTCGATTTGAAGTATGACGAAGGACGTTTCAATATATTGCTGAAAGTTCCATATCCGGGAATCGATGACTATGTGCGTGCGAAAATGGAACGCATTCCGTTTTGGTACGAACGTGTCACGATTGAAAAAACCATACAAGCAATAGGACGCACCAATCGTGCAGTAGATGACCGAAGCACGACATATCTGATAGACAGCACATTTTCGAAAATTGCACCGAAAATGCTGGGGTCTAAAATACAAGAACGTCTTGAACGAAAATATCTCGAAGTGCCGCAAACCAACAGTAAACCGAAAAAGATGTATTCGTTTGAAGCGCAGAACACAAATCAAAACACATCTGTTGATGATTTGTGGGGAGATGACTTACCATTTTAATACTGGAAAATATGTTACGAAACCTGATACATCGTTTGTACTATCGGCTTTGTGATTTATGGCTCGATTTCAAAACGGCTATTCTGCATTTGAAACAACGGAAATGCAAACACGAATACAAGTTTGTGCGCAGAATACAATATGATGCGGAAACCGGTTACAGTATGGTACAACGTGTCTGTACGAAGTGCGGGAAGATAGATTTCAAAATTAACAGAGTTGCAAAGAACTACGGGAGAATCAACAAGAATTTACCCCGTTGGCACCACAACATTTAAGGTATGGAAAAAGACATCCAAATTCGAAAACTCGTTTGTTTGTTGGAAGACGAAAACGGAGATTCGTATTGCGTTAGTTTAGATGAAGAACATCAAGTATTCGCACAACTAATAGCTGGTATGTGTTCGAGAGTGAAACCGTTAATGCCAATCGAACCCGTGACTGTAAAAGTTGTTAGGAAGAAATCGTGAAAGAAGAAACCGGCTTAAACATTACACACATCTGCTTATACCGAAAAAAAAAGAAACTATACAACCCATACAGAAACCGGATTTTTTACCTACCATAAAAAACATGGGATATACGGGTGATTTTGCTACATATAACATGTATTGTGGTGTGGGATATGCGAATCTGTTCGAGATAAATTCACAATCAAATTATCCGCAACTTGTTTTTCGAAATAAGTACAGTAATTACAATAACATGGCTTTGTTGTTTGTCGGAAATAACAATGATTTTGTTATCCGCACTTATGACAATACAGATATTGACGGAGATTATTCAAATATGTCACACGTTTACGATTTCCGTTTTAATGCAGCATCGAAAACTTTCTTCTTTTCTGGAAGTAGTGGTATTAGTGGTGGAGGTTATATCAAAAATGTTGCGGACATTTATTTCACATCTGACAAACGTTACAAAACCAATATTCGTTCGATTAGAAGCAAACCGAAACTTCTTTGTCTTGAAGCAAAACAGTATGATTTGGTGTCAGACAATAACCGTTACTCTATCGGTTACGTTGCACAAGAAGTCAAGAAATTATGTCCGCGAATCGTGTCTGAAAATTCTGACGGATATTTATCGATTTCTTACCGGGAATTGCATACTTTACTTATTGAAATGTTGAGGAGAGAAAGTAACAAACATTCGAAAGAAATACAGAAATTGAAAAACCGTTTAACGGAATTGGAACAAAAAGTAAAACCGGCTTAAAGCCGGTTTTTCTTTGTTTGTGACTTTAATTGATTGAGTTCTTTTCGAAGTTGTTTCACTTCTTGTTTGAGTGCTTCTATCAACGCTAATTCCAATTCCCTGTACGCAATCGAAAGATAACCGTTCTTGTCTTCCTGAACAAAATCCGGTGCAATTTCTTGAACTTCTTGTGCGATGTAACCTATCTTGTGTTCTTCGGTATCTTTGTGGATGTAACTTTTCAGTTTGACATCGAGAAGTCCTTTGGGAACTATGTATGATTTGATATTTTTCTTGTATCGTTTATCAGATGTGAAGTAAATGTCTGTTACCCCACGTATGTAACCGCCTACTTTGTCAATGTTACTTTGAGAAAAACCTAATTCAATAGAATTTGTGTTCGCGTTAAAATCAACATAGAAAAATTTTAACCATTTATTTGGTACGTTTTGAAAACCATTGACATAAGATTTTTTTGCATTGTATAATGAGGCTAACCTTACTATATTTGGATTATCATATAATGTATAAAGTTCTCCCAGATTAGCGTAACTTGCATCTCTTATGTTACCAAAATGCAAACCTCTTTCTCTTGTTGTTTGTTGTGTGGTTTCATCTAACAAAACCATTAAAGGTTGTGTTGCACGTAAATTTTGTGTCAGTTCCAAAATTTTTGTGCCTGTATAATTTTTCCCCAACAGATTAAAACCAAAATCAGTAGGTTCGAGCAAATGGGCAAAATCACCGGGATTATCTTCAACAAGAATACCGTTGCTCCCTACATTTACTTCGATTTTACCTGCACCTGTTAAATAGTTTGGTGCTGTGCTATGAAAATATTGTTTCGAATCAAGCGAGCCATCGCCCTTAAGGAACTGTGTATTTGTACCGTTTTCCACATGAAATTTCGATGCTGTAACACCACACAGAGCACCAGCACCATTATAGAAAAAATATCCAGAAATCGGATTAGTAAGATTTTCTGATGTTACAGATTTGTAGTTGAACAGTACATCCAATTTTGAACCGTTACCATAATCTGTCGGAAGAAACCGCCACTCATTATTTGCATAACGTGTCATAGTTTCGGTTTTCTTCACGTAATCACTCATCACAAGATTACCGGAATGCCAAATTATATTTTCTTTCCAAACAAGATTACCAGAAACATCTGTCGTAAGAATATTTGAAGGTTTTCCTCCCGCCATATCAAGTATAGTTATAATGATTTTGATATAATTTTACAAGATATTTATCAACATTCATCAGGAAGATGATATTCATTTTTGTTTCGATGACTTATCAATATCAAGTCTATGCAATATGTGTGACGTGACAAAACAAAACGTTATGGCAAATTTACCACAAATCATAGGTGATATTCCTGTTCATTCGATGCGTAAATTCTTTGTTCAAGTAAAGGAATTACATTCGAACATCATCAAACGAAAAGAAATCACGGAGAATCTGGAAAGTCCCAAAAATGATTTCAATACAGAATCGTCAGCACAAGCAAATCAAGTATTGGAAATGTTGTGCAATCTCAAATACACAAAAACACTTGTGCTTCTGAACAACTATTACACAACCGTAGAAATAGATTTGGTGAATGAACGAATAGTGTTTATTCAAAAAGACAAGAATGTTACTGAAAATTTCAAACTATCTGTTTGTATCGAAGAAACACAAGACCTCATAAATGATTACGGAAATTACTCGCAAGAAAAGTGGGAATATCACAGAAACTTTTTCGAATACTATTCGATTTACGCAAGTAATTTACTGTTCATTCGTGGTGTTATTTGCGAATTTGTCAAAGAAACAAAATTCATCGAAAACCGTCTGAACATTTATAAAAACATAGTATGGAGCGAGAAACTAAAACAAATGTAGAAATGAAGCGAGAAACCAAAACAAATGCAGAACGAGCAAACGCATTCCTGACATACGTAACGCCTACAATCGAACAAATTTCGAGATTGCGTGATGTAGCACTTGACTACACAAACAAAACAAAGAAAGCAATCAAACTTCTGATGGATGTTTCGAATCAAAATTGTTTTGAAGACAATGAAATACCGGAAGAAGATTTCTCGAAATGGGATGAGTTTCGTGTAGAAATGCTATCAAGACTTCATATTTTTTCATACAAGTATGGGTATGAATCGTTTGAAATTATGTCCGAAACACAAAGGTTCCGGTTTTTGTCTGGCAACAAAACAGAACATACGGAAAATTTCGCAGACAAGTGTTTCGACCCTCGTTATTTTGTCTATGTAATGTTGGCAAATCACATGTATCGTGATGATGTGGAAACATTGATACATACCCTCGAAAAGAGAACAGAATCTATCGGAACACTGATAGACAATTTGCGCATAATCAAAAATAATGAATGACGTAATCACACCAACCATAATCGGGCCGAAAAAGATAGTTTCGTATTATAAATCCGGAGACCCAACACGAGATAAAAGTTGGGTTTCGAAACTTACGGACATAAACATCATAAGAACCAAACGTATAACGGATGAGTTTATTGATATATGTCTGAAAAATAAGCATCGGATTTACTTGCATGTAGAAATATCCGGTATGGGACAAACCATATTTGAACCGAATATTCCTTCTGTAAAACAAATACGAGACAAGATTATAGAACTGATAAAACGTGGTTTCCCACAAAAACAGATACTTATCGTCATCAATCCAATACTGCAAAATGATAACGGATTGAATGCGGTTAAATTGCTTTTGCGAATTTTTACCGAGTTCAAACCGTTGTACGTCCGCAGAATGCGGTTCAAACTTTTGCCGTATAGAGAAATCGATGAGAAACCGGGAAAATTTACGATTGCAAACAACAACATATCGAAACGTCCCGAAGTACGTCAAAAGATACACATGTATCTGTTCAAAAATCCGTCATTCTTTCGAGATTACTGGAATCTTGTCAATAAATACAGGGGTGTTGTGCAGATTGATACCGGAGATGAACCGCTTATTGGTATTACGGAATTGATGGCGTTCGGTCTGAACAACAAAAACGACGACGGAACACCGATTATCCCTTACGAGAACGGAAATCGTTCCAAACCGTTGGTAAATATCATTTCTGCACGCAATCCGGTACGTTGCCAAAACCGTTGTTTACTCTGTCCGTTCAGATTCTAACGGTTTATGTTCGAGAGAAATTGACACTACAATGTTCACTCTGCCTGAAAAGGGATGCCTCACACAGTGAGCATCCCTTTTTAATGAAAATCTGTGAAAAAATTCTTGCAAAAAACTTGCATCGTTCGGTTTTTATTCTTATCTTTGTGTATCACAAGAGGATGAAAGAAATCTGTTGAGCGAAAAATTTTTCAAGGAAAATTCACGATTCTGGATTTTTCCCTTATAGACCGGAAAAATTTGGGTTAGATAGTTCACAACAGATAAGTAAGAGTTTGAACATGGAAACTGAAAGACAACCAGACGCGATAAATCTTTCGGAAATTGACTGGAACAAACTTTCAGTTTCCGAATTTAGAAGTCTCTCGAAAAAGTTCGAAGAACGTGATAAGTTACTCAAATCACAGAAAGTTCGAAAGAAACGAGACAACGGAGAGATGCGGGTTATCAAAATCGATAATGTTCCGTACCAAGTTAAAAATACTTTGGTGAAGAAACTTAAATCGATGAAATCCGATAAAGCAAAACAGAAAATTCTGGATTCAATCCGGAAAACGCACCAACCTATCGAAAATATATAGGTTTGTCACACAAGAGCACACAACCATAATATTCATAATCACTAACATTTCAAAAACATTCTGTTATGTCAGAAAAAGTACAGAACGCAGAGGTTGAAAAGAAACCGCGCGTTAAGAAGGAACTCACCGCAGAGGACATCAAAGCAATCGTAGCCGCAGCCGACGTCATCGAGGCTATGGGCGTATCGGCCGAGTTCGCTAACTTGCTGGCTCTCGCTCGCAAGTGGAACGGAACCGATGAGGAAACTCTCGCAGTAGCAAAGGCCGCTTGCATCGAGGCTATGGGCGGTTCGGCAGCTCTGAAAGACTACATCGACGGTGGTTTCGCCGCTGACGTTGAGGCTCTGGCCGGTATGACCAAGCTGGCTTCAACGCTGAACAGCATCCGTTCGTTCTACGCTCGTCGCAAGGCCGTTAAGCGTATCAAGTACGTGAACGTGAACATCAAGACCGAGAACGGTCCGGAAATCTTCAAGGTGAACGTCGAGGCTCTGAACGAGGCCAAGAAGATTGCTTCGCAGGACGAGCGTCGCGAGTACCTGTTGAACCACCCCGACACTATCAAGGATTCTGTCGAGAGTTTCTAACATCACGTCTCGCAAGAGATTAAACTAATCGAAAACCGGTTCGGTATCAGGTGGTTTGCAGTACTGAACCGGTTTTCTTTTTATTGGGTACGTGGCCAAATTGGTAAGGCATCTGACCGTTAATCAGAAAATTGGTGGTTCGAATCCACCCGTTCCCGCAATTTACATTCGAATATATGGCTACGTTGCAAGAATTGCGTACAAATCTGCAAGAATCCGGATTTGTACCGCTTATCAAAGATACGACACCCGAAGACGCATACGAATACTTTCGTGATTTTTCAGACGAAAACAGACCGGATTACAAAGTTCGAATCACCGTCGATGTAGGTGTGATTCATCCCAAAAATCCCGAATCTAAACCGGAAATTACCATCAAAAAGATTTACGAAAACGGTCAGGAATCTGAAACCGCTAATGTTTGTATTGACAACGTAAATATTTTCGATGAAAATAGATGTGGCGTCAATGTTTGGAAAATGATGATTGAGAATTTCTTGAAAGTTCAAAACCAATAATACATACTTTGTACACACTTAATCGTACAGAGTATGGACATCAAAGAATATGTTGCCAGACTGTTTGAGGAAGGGTTCTACGTTTATCCCAAACCTTTTCAGTACAAGATGATTCGAGAAGAAGACAACAAAACAATCGTTGTTGATTTATCGAATTATCCGGACGTGAAAGTCGAACAGCACACGGAAAGGTGTCAGAGTGGTCGATTGAGGTAGTCTTGAAAACTATTGGCCGTAACAGGTCCGGGGGTTCGAATCCCTCCCTTTCCGCAAATTTCAGCAAATAAAAAAATTCTCAAAAAATTTGCACGTTCCTTATATTTGAGTTATCTTTGCAGTAGATATAACACGCAAGTAAGTTGCGCATGATTGAGGCATGGTGTAATGGTAACACTCAACTTTTTGGCAGTTGCATTGTAGGTTCGAATCCTGCTGCCTCAACTAATATTGGTATGGCTGAAATGGCGGAACTGGAAGACGCGCAGCACTCAAAATGCTGTTTCCCGAAAGGAAGTAAGGGTTTGATTCCCTTTTTCAGCACAGCAAAAAACCGTAATACGTCTTATGGCGTGTCCGGTCGGTTTCCGTAAGTATTACGGTTTTGGTCCGGACGAAGTAATACAAAATGGTCGGCATCGTGTTTTTGAAGTCTCGAATGTGAATTTCCACCGCAGACGTGACAACAATCAAATTCAGATGAAATCGACAATGGACTTTCTTACAATAAAGCTAATTGCTGTGGAGATGTTGTAAGATAACGGGATAAGTCTGGTTTATGCTCGTTTGAGATAGTAACTTTGAATAAGCCCTAAATTAAACGTACACCAAGCAAGTTTGAGAACACCCGGAACCGCTTTTTAACGGCAAAATGTTGTTAGTCTTGTTCATCGCGTGTATAGATTGTGTAGTTTGCCGCATGGTACGCAAGTTAGAGAACGTCATGGAGGATTTTTGCACAATCATTTTAGTCCGGTAGTTCAGTGGTAGAATATCTGACTGTCTATCAGAGGGTCGCGGGTTCGAATCCCGTCCGGACTGCAATAAACAAATTTGTGTGATGTGAAGTACGTAAAACTTTTCGAAGGAATCGACATAGACCCTGAACGATTGTTGGTTTCGTTTAATCCGAATCACCAACGAAATGTTAATACGGGTGATTTGTATGAACCAAAGCCTATTTACGACAAAATAAACGGGTGGGATGTTGTGTCGATTTTCGAAAGGAAGTATAACAAAGAACGTCCGAATGACAAAGACGGAAATCCTTTGGTTTATGCACTTAAACAAATTTACGGTTGGGAGTTCGAGAATCCTCAGCGAGATATTCCGGCACTGTTCCGTAGATTTGTTGCCATTGCACACAAAATTGACAAGTCTTATGACACAATTATAACCGTTCCTTCAACGTCATCTTTGAATGACAAATTCACAGATAACATGGAACGAATCATACGAACAAAACATAGATTGTTGGGTTTGTATGAAAAAATGAGCAAAGATGATGTGTGGATGACTTGTATCGATTTCGATTTGGCCGAAGCAGACGGAATTAGTCGGGATAAACTGATTAAAATTTTACGTCTGTGTTTCGACAAAATGCCGAGAAGAATGTTTACATACAAAACAATACCTGTTCGATTCCGCAAATACATAACGCAATCATTTGAATTTGATGATTTTGCCATAGGTGATGCGGATATGATAAATGACAAAAACGTGTTGATTTTGGATGATACAATCGCAACCGGTAAAACCGTCAGTGAAATTGCAAAACTTACGGTCGATACATTCTCACCGAAGAAAGTAACGATTATTACACTATTCAGTGCGCTACATAAATAGTCGTGAATCTCGATTGATTTCTGCCTGTCAGTCTGGGATTTCTTCTAAAAAAGCCGGAGTAAATCCGGTATATGGCGGGTTCGTCTATCGGTTAGGACGCGAGATTTTCATTCTCGAAAGACGAGTTCGATTCTCGTACCCGCTACAACATTTCGACGGGATTCATAATGTTTTTATAAATTTTATTTTTCATCGACAAAGAACAACCGGAGTAGAATTTTTCGATAGGCAATCGTTATTCAAATATTGGTTGTTCTTTGTTTTTCTTAAAATCAATTAAGCCAACTTCGCATAGTGGCCGATTGCACCGGTTTTGTAAACCGGACCTGAACAAGGCGCGACGGTTCGAATCCGTCAGTTGGCTCGAAATTTGTATATAAGTGCCAAATCTAAAACATTCTTCTTTGATGAGGCGATTACTTCCAATATTCATGTACATATTATTCCCAAATCTGGTCCGGGCGTACTTGTGCGTATGAAATTGTTTAGTAAACTTGCATACAAATTAGGACCATTAGCTTAAGGGTGAAAGCGGCCGGCTCATAACCGGAAGACTATCGGTTCAAGTCCGGTATGGTCCACACAAAGACCTCGTGGCACAGTGGTAGCGCATATCACTTTTAATGATAGGGTCGAGAGTTCGAATCTCTCCGGGGTCACAACACAACAAATAACAATTAGATTATGGAACATGTCACACCGGATTTAATGAACCGTTATGAAAACTGCATCATTCGATGATTTCATAGATGAAAAGATAAAGGATTTTTGTGCAGAACTTTCCGGAGCGAGAATCTGCATAGATAACGGCAAAATATGTTTCGAATGTATTCGGGCCAAGTACTACCGTTTATCAAATTCAATACTTTTCACACATTCTGACGGCGTTTACGTCATTTGAGCAAATGAGAAGTTCACTTTCGAGAAAGTCCCGCAACAATTCTTTGCGTAAGATATATGGGGATGAATAGTATTGATTGGCGTTAATTGTGTACCACATCGACAGAGAGAAGCAATCTATCTCTTAAATCTACGGTTGCAAACAACAAACGGCAAATCTCAAATTTCGCGTGCGACGAACAAGGTTCGTACCACGCTCGGTAAGGTTCGCGGCGTAGTAATGTCTTTGGCAGCTCCGGCTCCCTCGGTTGCTCCTGCAGCGTAACCATACCTTTTGCAAAAGTTTGTTCCTTTTATAGGATAGGATGATGCCCGAATGAACATCCACGTTTCTTCCCATATCTGTACGAAAACAGAAATGGGTGGTGGAAGCGAATCCGGATTAAAACCGGTCGCCCCTTGTTTTACGGAGTTTTTCGCAAAAACTGTCCTATGTCGTAAAAAGTGTGGTATGGGATGACGAGCAAGACACGGGGGGCAGCACCCCGTCATCTCCACCAACAGGAGACACATTGAAAAATGTGTCTCCTTTTTGTTTCGATACATACAGAAGTAAAAATCTAACAATCAGTTATCATGCCTGCGAAATCGAAAGCACAACGAAGACTTATGGCAATGGCTATGTTGTACAAACGTGGTCAGCTTGATTCGAAATACGCATCAGAAGAGGTTAAACGTCTTGCGAAATCAATGACAGATGAAGATTTGGAGAAGTTTGCAAAAACAAAACAAAAACGTTTACCCAAATACGTAAAAGGTTCAAAATACCGGACCAAAACAAACAAAGCAAAAAAGGAAAAAGAAAAGGATGCTTGACGCATCCTTTTTCATTTCCGGTTGAAACCCTATCGGTTTACTTTTGATTTATGTAATCCCGCATGACTTGTGCCGGATTCAGTCCGAATGCTATACCGAGTATTGCCGTTAATTCAAAGGCTGTATAACATTCACCACTTTCGCGTTCTTCTGCCGTAAGTGATTCTGCATATTCACGACAACGGCGCAATGCTGTTTGGTATATGTTCCGTTCTTGTTCTGTCATGGCTTTTAGTTTTTGAAAAATTCTCTTTTGAAATCTTCGAATCGTTCCAAATCATCCGAATAATCGATTTTCAACTTAACGACATATTGTTCATCTAACACAATAGTAGTTACGAATCGTTTTCAAGATAAATTTTGCGTTATTAGTTCGGTTAAATTCGCGTGTTGTTTTAGTACCTTGAACAGTTTCGAAAAGTTTACTTTCGAAATAGGAAGGGTGTTTGCATTTTTGAGTTCTGCATTGGTTCCGTTTGCGGATGCAAACCACATAATGTTTGCATCATGTTCGATTGCTCTCTGAATCGTTTTGCTAATCCGGATTAACTTCGAAACTTTCTGCACAGGAATTTTGCGGTCATTATCCGCCCTTGCTATTGTCTCGAAGCGGTCAGCCGCATTCGCTTCGTTCTGTAAAAACTTGAAAGTGTACATGTCTTAATCTTTTGATACACAAATATAACAATTATTTTCGAGAAAAACAACACCCCAGAGCATTTTATGAGCATGTTTTTCTTGTCCACCGGTACAACTTTTCCACAGCAAAGCTGCAAAGCAGATACCTTAGTGATTTCGAATAACCCATTCTCGGAAGATTGTACCGGTGGACAAAAAATGTTCATCGGGCATGAAAAAATGCGCTTTCCGAAAAGCGCATTTTCAAATGTTGTGTGGTGATGTCAGACGCGGGATTTCTGAATGCTTTCAACGGCTTCATCTATCGACATTTTGCGGGTGACTTTACCGATTTTGACTGATTTGTTCGCCCAATACAGAGACCGAAAAAAACGTGTGATTTGTACGATAAGCCACAAATCGAAAACTAATGCGTATTTGGCTGCATATCCCAAATACCAAACGGATAATGTTTTGTGTGTTTTCATGTAACGATTGACGTGCATACCGACGAAACCGATGCACCACAATACCGCAACAATCAAAACCAATGTCTTTAAGGTTGTCATTATATCGAATTTTTAATTTGTTCCAAAATTGGGAAACACCCCCACCAAAACAACAAAAGCCAAATAAATCGGGGGTGTTTCCCTGTGTGACTTTTGCAGTCATATTTTAGGGGCGGTGTTCCGCTTCTACTTCGAGGTTTCGGGTATTCAACACTTGCAAAACCTGTAATTCTCTGACGTTCCACAGCCGCGTATCGTCACCGACAAATTTACGTTTTGCAATCATTGTCTCAATTGCTTTGTTCGCTGCGGCAATCGTACCGTACCGTTGAGGAAGTACGACCTTTTCACCTTCGGCCGTTATTGCTCTGATGACAAACGGACGTGTTTCTGTTTCTTTGATGGCTTTCTTTTTCATTGTTGTTTGGTCTTGTTTTGATATACAAATATACAAATAAATTCTGAAACTACAAATTTTTCTGATACATTTTTTCGCTCATGTGCAGCAGTATTTTTTGTCCACCGGTCTAACTCCGTAAACAGAAATTCCCAATACATCTATACACATATTTCTGTACATGAATTTTTCGAGATTTCTAACCGGTGGACAGTTTTAACATACTTGATTCCCAGACACTTACGGCATATTTTTCTATCTCGAAACTGTCAATTCCGATGACCACCGCCCGCAACAACACTCTGTAATCGGTACGGCTAATTGTCCACCGGTATAACTTATCGAAACAAACATGCACGTATAGTTGTTCATGAATATTTCGGCAACGCATTTATACGGATTTTCACCGGTGGACAAATGCACGAACAAAGCAAAAGAAACAGCACCATTTCTGATACTGTTTCACTTCCGATGTTTGAGAGATTACAGGTTTTCGAGAATAGCCTCAACCTTTGACGTTTCAGTCTTTGTCTTACGCGGTTTGCGTGCAGTTTTCTTTTTCGGTTCCTTTGCGGGTTCAGCTTCGACCGAATTTTGTACGGGTTCCGTTACGGGACTTTCAGCGATTACCCGTGCGATTGCGTTCAACTTGTTTCGGCGAGACTTACCGATTTTTACCTTGTCGAAATCAATGACCTCATCCGCAGGTTTGGTCTTTTTCGGTTCGGTCTTCATTCGCTTCGATTTTTCGGTCTTCTGCGTTTCGGTCGGCACCGTACCGATGACGGCCTTAGTTTCCTTGTCGATGCCGTTGGTCACGAAACCGAGTTTGTTGTAAAACTCCAAGAACGAAACGAACTTTCTGTTATTGGCTTTGACTTCTCGAATCCTATCTGCGGGAGAGAGTTTCGGGTCAAGCTGGTAAGACAGCACTTCGCGTTGTTGCGTTCCGTGGTAGAACATTAGTTTGATTCGGGCCGATGCCGTTTCGCCGTAGCACTTTGCCAATGAATCGAAACCTTTCAGAGCGTGGTAACGCATCACGGCTTCGCGCCGTTGTTCAGGAGTGAAAAACGACAACTCCAAAACGAACTGTCTTTTGTCTTCTTTGTTGGCGGTGACGAGCAACACCTTGAACAGACTTTGTGCCGTTTTGCTCTCGGCCGTTACAGTCTTCGTAGCTTCTACTTCCTTTGCGATTACATTCTTTTTCATGGCTTTGTTGTTTTTAGTTGTTGTGTTATTTGTTGTTGTTTTGTTGTTTCTTATCTCATTTCTACACTACAAAGATAAGTGTTATTTTCGATATTTGCAAATTTTCGAGCAACTTTTTTCGAACTTTTTTCGAATATTTTTAGTACTCAAAACCTGTGTACACTTCTATTTCCGCGCATACTTCATTCGGTCTGTGACAAATGACACTTTCGAAAATGTTATGCAAAATATCTCGGTAGTCTTGAATCATTTGTTTTGTCGGTGTTACTTTGGCCAAATGTTTCGTAGTTGGCCAATCGGTAAGACTTGAAATTGCGTAATAATTACTGAACACCTCCAAACCATTTACGTATAACTCATAAATCAATTTCCGACGTAAATTTTCTGATTCACTATCGATTTTTACACTTTCGAAATTACGGATTGCGCGTTTCAAATCGTTTGCCCACTTTCGATAATCACGTACATTTGTGTTTACGTGTTTGCAATAAACGATATATGAAAGGTGTTCCGTTATCACATTAACATACCCTTGCGTGTATTTCAAATAGTGCTTTCTTTTTACGCTTTCGAAAAGCGGGGCCAGATTATCCATTTGCCGTTGTAAAATCTGGCCCGTTTCTGTATTATTTCTCATCCCCAAAATGTTTCAACAATCGTTCAGACATTTCTGTATATGCTTCATTCGAGAGCAATTCCTGTTCCAATCTTATGTGCAGCTCGCAAATTTCCGCAAGTGATTCGGCGCAAGATTTCATGTCGATAAGTTTGATAATCTTCTGAATCTTCAAATCTTCGTACTCATCAGAACGTCTAACGACTAACATTTCTTTTTCGATGCGGTTGATTTCTTTATTCAAATTCGAAATCTTTCCCGCGTACTTGTTGATGCTCGTTTTCATTGTCTTTGTGTTTTTAGAGTTTACCATTCTATTACGTGGTAATGTTATTCCCACAACACAAAGGTAGCAAAAGTTTTCGAACTTGCAAACTTTTTCGAAAGAAAAATGATGTTTTTCTGAAAATAATTTTGGGACTGTCCACCGGTGTAAATGTTCTGGGAATCCCATACAGTACAATCGGTCAGGGTGTTTCGAAATATGTGTTTGACATGAAGTTTTGCCGGTGGACAATTTTTCGATACGTGCAAACAAAAAACGTGTCCCGTAAGGAACACGTTTTCAGATACTTACTTATGTTTCTCGAACAAGTTTTCTACTTCATACACTTTGTCCCAATCGAATGTGTGTCGCGGGTCTTTCAAACTCCACAACGCGCTGGTTACAAACCATTGCGCAATGTTCGATAAATTGGAAAGCGTGTAAGCATCGGTTCTCGTCAGTATTTTGATAGACCGCCCAACCATTGCAATACTGGTGAAACTATGATAACCACCGAAACCCGTACTTGTGCATTTTATTTTCAGAGGTTTAGGAAAATCGATACTTTTACAGCTATCAATGTAAAGAACATTGTAAAGTTGGTGTTTCAAATCACTATGCAAAATTCCCATATCAGTTGTGTTTTTACAATCCACGTTCAGACCAACCGTGCCCAATATCCCAATGCCTGTCGTATTGAAATCGAAACGATTCTTTGGGTATATCGAACTCAATAAGGATAAGGTCACGCAATATTCGTTCGTATTTCTTATACCATTTACCCACATAGCAAACGAAAGTTTGTGTTGGTATGTCATAAAAAATTCGACCCCTCGGTATCATTGTCCAATCTCCGTAAAACGGTGATTCTAACAAACCTTTGGCACGTGCTTTGCGATATTGTTTCAACCAATAATCCTCATGCAGTCCAGAACACATTATTTTGTCTCCGATTCTACGAGCGTCCCGCAATTCTTGTTTGGTTACATGGACTAAATCCAACTCTTTCTCATCGAACCAAAATATACCGACATACGGGTCACTATCGAATAAGGTTTGCATCATATCCAATAGTTGTTCGTGTTCTTTTTTGGTTGTCTCTTTCATATCTCTTTCTTTGATACACAAATATACAAATAATTTTCGGGACTTGCAAACATTCCGCACAAAATATTTGATGGCACATATTTGTTGTCCACCGGTCTAATCAACTATATCAATATTGGTAAGGGTGATGTATTGCACATTCGAAAACATTGCTCTGTCTGGGATTTCACCAGTGGACAAAAATTTAATGACCGATGACCGATGACTATACAACAACAAAAAGCCTGACCCCTTTCGAGGTCAGGCCGGTAACGTTACCTTTTCGCTTCTGGGAAAGCGGGTTTAGAACGTTTCAATTTCGTTTTCGGGAACATACGGCGTACCTACTTTCATGAGGTATTCGCGTGCTTCCTCTCGGTTGCTCATTGCAACGGCTTCGTTGAATGCGCGAACGGGAACGTCGTACAGTTGGCCATTGATGTTGATTCGCTTCGTGGGTGCGGCGGTGTTGATTGCACGACGCGGTTTGTACTGATTCTTTGCGTACTTCAAACGCTCGATTGCCTGCTGCATGTCGGCGAAGTTCTCAATCTGCGAACCGATGATGTTCTGCAAATAGTCTTCACCCGTGTACCCTTCCGCATTGGCTGCGGCATAGATTGCCTTTTTGATTTCGGCACGAACGGGTTTCACTTCCCACCACTTTGCCAACAGGAGCATAAGCGGATTTACAGCGATGTCGGGATTTTTCGTACCGAGTTCGGCGATTGCTTTCAGACCGCGAGCGATTTTCGGTTCGCGCTCGGCGTCGTACTTGTTCGTCGAAACTTCGGGCGAGAAGTACGGGGTCGGGTCGGTTTTGGCGAGCCACTCCATGTTGTCGTACTGGGGCATTTCCACTTCTGCCGTGTCCACACCTGCGGTGGCTTCTACGTTTTCGAGACCTGCGGCCAAGTCAGCTGCACCTACTTCGGTAGCGTTGATGACTTCCTTCGTTTCAACTGCTGCGTTCTTTGCGTTCTTTTTCATGACTTTGTTGTTTTAATTGGTTAATGAATTTGTTGTTTGTTGTTTGTTATCTCATTGTTTGTCTCATTTCTACACTACAAAGATAAGTGTTATTTTCGAGACTTGCAAATTTTTGACTAATTTTTTTCGAGTTCTTTTTGACGTTCTCTCTTTTGTTGTCTCTCTCATTTCTACACTACAAAGATAAGTGTTATTTTCGAGACTTGCAAATTTTCGAAGAACTTTTTTCAAAGAATTTTCGGTGCTTCAAATTTCAGTATCTTCAATTTCTTTGTCCGATTCGAACAGGCGGACACCTGAATAAATCAACAGGCCGAACAATCCCCAACCGATGAAATCACCGAAGTAACCGAACATATCGTGCATGAAGTCACCCAGCGGGCAAAACGTTTCGAAAATCACAATGCCGATGAGCACTGCAAAAATCACTATCCATTTTGTTTTGTTCGTTTTCATGTTTCTTATCTCTTTTTGTCTGTGACAAAGATAAGCATAATATTTCAACCGTGCAAACAACGGCACAAGTTTTTTCGAAAAATCTTGCATTTTTTATTTCCCAGCGCACACACACATATATATAATATAAGGTATGCAGTGCATGAAAACTTGTCCACCGGTCTAAGTCCGTATGCAGATTTATACAAGGCAAATACCTTGCGCGGTTTCGAATACGGGTTTCTCGAATGCTTATACCGGTGGACACAAAAACATGCTCCAAGCGCATTACAAACGTGTTTTTCATCGAAAAATTTGCAAATCTCGAATATTAAGTGTATATTTGCATGTCAAAACAATAGAACAATGGCCAATATTTTATACGTACACGGTTACGGTTCGGATAAAAACAGTACAACGGGCAAGTATCTGAAACAGATACTTTCACCGTTCCATAACGTGATAACAAACACTTATGATTTGTGTAACTTCGACCGAGCACAACACCAAATAATGACGGATGCAAAACGTTACCGTTGCGCCGTTGTTATCGGTTCATCATTGGGCGGGTTTCACGTTCTTTCATTAGCTTACAAATTTCGAAAGGTTGTAATCAATCCTTGCATGTTGCCCAGCGTCGAAATACCCAAAATCGGTACACTCACCGATTTGCAAAAGGCACGTTTCGAAGAGGCAGAAGACAATCTGTATAGCAATATCGATGCGGACGACCGATTATCGACCGTCGGTATTTTCGGAAAACAAGATGAGTTGTTTAATTACCAACAGTTTTTCATCAAACATTATTCGGCAATAAATTTCCTGACGACCAACGGCAAACACCGTCTTAATCTTCGACAGTTGTCCGACACAATACCCGTTGCAATCGAAATGTTGCCGAAAGTAATCGGTTGGGACGACGGCGGAATGGCTCCGCTGATGCAACATTACATCAACGCACCAACAACCGACGAAGCAACGAAACGTCAATACATGAAAATTGTGTACGACATTTTACAAAAATCCTATGCGTATTGCGGTGGAATGGCTACCGTAACACGTCCCGAACATTTGTTAGAATTTGATTTCTGGAAACTGTGCAGAAAGAACAATCGAATCGTTTGTGTTGCCCTGTACAAAACGAAATACGGCGGTCGGAAACTGTGTTACGCTGGAACAGACGGAACAGAACAAGGCAAGGACGAATTTTTGAAACTGTTACGGGATGACATAAAATTGGCAGACCGAAAAATGTGGAGTGAAGTTTCCGATAAAATGGAAAACAAAATACGTAAGGAAGGTGCTGTCCCTGTTCCCGCTGAATTTGTGGTTAAGTTGTTCGGCCCGCGTAAGGCCAAAGACATTGCGAGAATACACAAAGACGGCTACCACTATGACCGCGAATTTACCACACTCGACGAAGACGGTAATTTGAAAACAGAGTACCACACAAAAATATGTTTCGGAAACATCGAAGGTATTGAGGTACAATAATTTCAAACACAAACAAACAAAATGCACTCTTTGGGGTGCATTTTTTCTTCGAAAAATTTTGCAGTTTCGGAAATTTGTTTTATATTTGTGTAGTGAAAGAAACAACAACAGATAACAACATTAAAACAACAAAGCCATGAACGAAAGAACAACATCATTAGAGTACTTGAAAACTCGTGAGCAAAATTTACGTGATGAGTTCGCAAAGAAACTTAACGAACTCAAAACGGTAGAGAAGTTTTTACAACACACTACCGAGCGTCCCCGCATCGATTGTTTCATAAACACATTCAAGAACGAAACAACCGTACACTTTACGGCATTGGACATACTGGATGAGTTGAGTTTGGACGATATTCGTTTCCTGATTCGCAAGTTTCCGATTGGAAAGAATTTCGAATACAAACTGCGTGACGGTATTATTTCGGTTCCGTATGATATTCAAGTACGTTACAATCACAACCAACACAAAACAAGTATCGTAATACAGTTCTGCCCGAAAGATTTCGAAAACACAACTTTCCGAATAGAGTTCAGCATAAATATTTTGGACAATGATAAATTGGACACCGACAAACGTCCTTTGTCTCGGTCAGAATACGATAATCTGGAATACAAAAACATGGGATATGACAAACTACAAAAGATTTGTGTTCCTTTCATAACTCCGAAGTATTTCCGAAACGCATACATCACATATCAAGGAGGCGACATGCGGTGCACTGACAGCGTAACTTCACAGAACGTTATCGATATGATTCTGAATAACTAACGAACAGGCCCCGCACATAACGTGTGGGGCATGTTTTTGATATACTATTTGTCCACCGGTAGAAACTCTCAAAAATTTCATGTACAAATTTTACTGAACAACTGTACTGCATAATTTATCCGAGAAAGTTGCACCGGTGGACAACAAATTTTATCCGAAAAAGTTGTTTGAAAATTTGCATATACCGATTATTTGATGTATATTTGTATATCAAAAAGATAACAACAAAAGCTATGAAAAAAGATGAAATGTAAAAACTCATCGGTGACTTGCGTCGGGAACTTGCTGACCAACGCGAACACAACCGAAAGTTACGTGAACAAATCGAAAGCGAACGAGAAACTTTCCGCAAATCTCTCGATGATGCGCAAGCGGCTTTCGAAGAAAAACAATACAGTGAGTGGCTGAAAGCAAACGGTAAATTCGCTGAACGTTTTTTCGAAGACATGGTGAACAAACACTTATCCGTTGTTACTTCATGTGACTACGGTGGAGAAATCGAAACATCATTATACTATGATGAAACGGTGGTAACGTCCAGTTCTGATACGGTCGTGAATCATCACAACGGATTAGAGGAGTAATGAAACGGTGCAGCTTAGGGATGCACTGTTTTGTAACAACCACTTGTCCACCGGTATAGATTCTCGAAAATTCTATGGTCAGATTTTTCAATACAGTATTACACGAACAAATCCCAGAAAAGTTTATACCGGTGGACAGATAAATACATCAGTTGTGGATTGTGTAGTGTGCAATCACGAATTTGCAAACTGCCCCCCCCGATAAATAAACAAAGAACACAAAACAATACTAATATGGACAAAATTTCTGTTGAAGATATTCTCAATTCAGAATATTTTTCAAGATTCGACTATCCCGAACATGCTTTGGCTGCATCCAAAGTATGGGGTTTAACGCTCGAAGAGGCTTCGGAAATGGATGAAAACCGTACCGAATTTGGTGCGGAATACTCACATCCTACCATAAGCGGCGAGTTTCTCGTTATCGAAGATTCCAACATCGACGAGGCTTTCGAAGCGTATGAAAGACAGATAATTACGGAAGTTATAGAACCCAAACTTAATGCGGCTGATAACGGTACGGGCGACCTCATGGCTGCTTTCGATACAGAATCGTACATGCGTGACATGAAATTTGAAAACGGTTACGGTGTCATGAGTTCATGGGACAACAACGACCATGAAGAATACATCAACGATACGCTGTATCACGTATTCCGTAACAACTAAAACCGGATTATCAACAACATAAAACGTTACGACAATGGAAGAAAGAATTATTACATATTACGCAAAATCCGGTGACAGTATCGAAATTCCCGAGGAAACGATACACGAATACCACATAACACCGGAAGATGACCGAGAAGCGTTCATCGATGAAATCTATCCAAACTTCTCCGCACAGGTTGAAGTTATGTGTATACCGGAAGAATGGGGCGAAGATTCCAAAGGTTATTTCCACTCTATACTCGGTGAAATCGAAGCAAATCCGGAAGATTACGACATCGAATTTACCGATGATGAAGATGAAGAAGACGTTTACGACCGTCTTGTTTCAGAATTGTCATGGGATGAGTTCGAAAAAATCATGGACAAAGAAGGTGTCGAATCAACCTATTCGACAAATGAATCCCTTTACGCCGCAGCCGTTCATTTCGGCCTGACAATCAACGAGGCAATGTATGACTGTCCAGAAGTCGATGAACACATCTTCGAATACGGGAACAAACGTATCATGGTCGTTGATTACGATTTCGACCCGGAAACCTATCTCGATGAAACACGTCCCAACTGGAAACGTGAATACTATGAAGACAGGATTCAGGAATACAAAACAAATCTCAACAACGATACTTTGTGGGATTACATCGATGAAGACAAACTCATCGATTCAATGTCGGGCGGTTACTACGATGACATTTACGAATTCTACTGCGGTACATCGTACAACACAACCGAAGTAAACGGTATGAGATTTGAAATCCGCACATTCGAATAACAGATGATTGATTGATAAACAAACGAAAACCGGTTGTTCTTTCGAGAGCAACCGGTTTTCTTACAACCAATTCAACTTTAACTATATGAAATAGACATAATAGTTCGATTGGAGAACGCTTTCCTCAACCTGTCCGTCAAGGAAATCGATACGTATGCAGTTTTTCGTTGTCGTGACTGATACGTTTACAGATGTGTAGTTTACATCTTTGACACAAACCATAAGTGCTTCGGTTTCCCAAACTTCGCTTTGATTTCTCGTGATTTGTATGCAGTGAGAAGCCGGACGACTAATGGTATAATGTTTACCTGTATTCGGGTCAGTGTATGACATATCCGAATAAGTCGGTAACGTTGCGGGTATGGAAATCAAGTTCTTCTGTTTCTGCAACTTTTCGAGCACTGCATCCACAAGTGCTTCAATTTGTATGTGTTCCCACAACCAACGAACAGCGTCTTTGAGATTCCGCAGATACTTTACGAGATTCAGCCAATTATTGTTCAGCGTAAAGAAGTTCGATTTAGTCGAGGTCTTTACGTCTATTTCGTTGCATTCGAAATCCGGTTGCTCCAAAAATGTTTTAACTTCTTCATTGCTTTCGAAATTACGTGTCAGAGAAGTTTTAGCCATTCTCGGTGCAGCCATAAGCATTACGGGTTCGGTGCTTTCATCTGTATCGCTGTTTTTGGGACGGATGAAATTTTCAGAAAGACCGGGTTCAAAGAATCCGTTAGTTGATTTAACAGATGCTTTGACCCGCTCGTTCCGCATGAAGACATTACGTTTGCTCATCGTATAGTCATTGGTTGAAAGATACTTAACGCATTTTCCTCCGCATCTTTTTCGATTAAAGCTAACGGACTTTCTTCGAATGACTGTTCCAATATCTTGTGTCTTTCTTCAATCCGTTTGAAAACTACTGCGGGGGGCGGACAGAATGTTTCTCCAGATGCTTCTCGTTCGTTCGAAATCATCAACAGATATTCCGGGTCTTCATTCCACCGTTTCTGTATATATTCAAACGCACGTTTTAGTTTTTTGTTGTTCTCGACAGCAAACTGGATTTTCTTTTTCAGTGTGTTTATGCGTGATGCAACCGCAGGCTGTGTGAATGTCTTGTTTATTCCTTGTTCGGCGTACATCCGTTTCAACTCATTTGCCATATCGAGTTGGTTATACTGTCCATTCCCCGTAAGCATTGAGTTCTTTTTCCACACGAAACCGAATGTCATTTCAAACAATCTCGTTTCGTAACGGTCAAACAACTTCCGGCCATTAGAACGTGTCTCGCCTGTCTTTACGTCTTTCGTTGTTTCGAACAGATTCAACAATTCTTTGATACTCTTAATGAGTAATTGATAGTCGTGTTTCGATTCCGTGTACTGTTCGAGACTGTCATTCGATTTGGTTACGATAGTCCACAGTTCTCCCTCGTCACGTTGATTCGTTGCCGAAATATCATCGTATGTGCTTTCATACATGAAACTTACACGACCAACAAACGAATCATCATCGGCTAACATTTCCATAAGTTCTTCGCGGTCTGCGTTTTTGAACTGCGGATTAAATCGAATGAAATTGTCAATACGTTTGTTGAGTATAATCGATTGATGCTGGATATGAGATGTCGAAGCGGTTCCGAGAGACACAAGTTCTGTAAAACCGGATTTGATAGCGTTCGCAACAAATGTGTTGCACAATCCCTTAAACTCTATGCACACTTTCGGTTCGGACTTCTGACGAGCAACCCACTTGTTTATTGCCATTGTCAATCCAACCAAACCGTAACCAACGGCTTCTTCGTACATGTGCAGCTTGTTTCTTTTCGAAACAATATTGTATGCAATACCCTTTACTACACGAATGTAAATCGATGCAAGAAGTTCCCGGACTTTGGTTTCTTCAACGGGATTATTGAGGTCGTAATGGTCATAGATGTATTCGCACACTCCGTATGATTCACGAGACAACGCACTGCGTGCCGTCATCAATTCGAGTTGTGCTTGCGAATATTGTTCGAGTAATTCATCATCCTTTCCTGTGAGACAGTTTTTGAGCTGCACCATAAGCGTACCGAGTTTCATATCATAAACTTCGTTCTGTGTGCAGTTGAGCAATTCCGCAATCTTCAAACAAAGATTGTTATACTTGCTCATCAAAATCCTGTCCGGACAATTATCGAATGCTTGTTCATCTTTTACCGTTTCAGTTATGTTTTCATCTATTGAATCGCATTCGAACATAGAATCTTCGTTCTCATCGAATCCGTCATTATCGAACAGTTCATCGAAATCCAGTACGCTTTCGGTGATAAACAAATCACGAAGACGCATTTGTTCGCGCAACTCCCGCATTTGATTAACGAGATATGACGGAGATTTTTCGCGCATCTGCGCCTTGATGCAATCCAATTTGTATTGAGCCGCAACTACTTCGGGAGAAGACTTTCGAGAAGAAGCGCGTAAAATTCGTGAATCAGATACGGAATTTCTCGTACTGTGTACGGACATCATTTCTTTGTAGATAGCGAGTTGTTTGCGGAAATCCGCTAACTCCATTTTCCAATGATTTACTTCATCCCAATCTTTTACTTTCGTAAACTTTTCGATGTTGATTTTGCATTGTTCCAGTTTCGAAACAGTGTTTTTGTAATCATCACGATTGGTTAGTTCAGAAATGATGAAAGAATTTGCATGAGACGTAAGCGATTCGATTGCTGGCTTGACTTTATCCACAACTCCACCGTTATCTGATTTCGTCAGTAACGTGGAAATGCTTTTCTCGATGTTTTCTTTCGCTTTTGTCCTTGCAGAATTTGAGATTCTGCGTAAAGCTGTTCCAGATTTGAACAACTGTTTTTTAATCGAAGTCCCTGATGCTTTCCCATTCGCGTTTTGGGGATTCGAGTTCGGTAAAGCCATACCGAAAATGTCATCGAAATCAATGACATTACCTCTGCCTTGTGTCATTTGATTGAATTTAATTTGTTAGTAATTCTTTGTTGTCATCTTCGAAAGTTTTTGGTTTACGATTATAACCACTTTCCCATTTTTGCATATTCAAATATAGTGAAAAATTCTGACATAAACAAATTTTTGAGACATTATTTTCAAACAAAATAAAAGACCGGATTATGTCCGGTCTTTCATTCTGTTATTAGTTCGATAAAATATTATACCGTTACACTTCTGTATTACTTGCAAGCATATTTCGGTTTGAGTTCGATGTTGTCTGTTCCTGATTCTGTTCGGGAGTAGCTTTCGGTGTGCTAAACGTCGAACCACCTGTCGTTTCACGTATAACCACATCAACACCGTCTTTCAAAAACGAATATGCTTCGCCCAAAGCACTATCGATTTCTTTTTCACTAAAACCAAAGAAATTACGGTTTGTTGTTTTCGTATTAGTTTTGGTCTTGTTTACCGTTACTTGTTTGGGTGCATAGTACATCCGTTCTCGTCCGGTGTTGAACATCATTTCGATACCGGCCCTGTCTTTCGATTGTGCGGGTTTGAGTTTAACCTTGAACTGTATCTTCGTGGGGAATCCAGCATACGAAAGCGAATCTGTTGGGAATGTCACTTCCGTATCAGTACAGATAAGATTACCCACACACAGTATGGGATTGGATGGGTCGCCAATCATCAAATGCCAATACCCTGTTGCTTCATTATTTAACAAAGAGTTCATGACAACAATCGACGGACGACCTACGGAATCGAGTATTTTACCTATCGCAATTCTCAATCCGTTTGTCATAACATTTTTCAGAGCATCAACAGCCGAACCTTGTGTGGGATTTTTGAAACTGTCAAGTGCGGATTTGAGATGGTTGTATGCACCGAACATCAACGTATCTAAATCTCGTGAGTTCAGATACGAAAAGTTTTGGAAGAATTTCGACGGACGTTCACCAACCCAAAATCGAGAACCACCCCAAAATTTACCGTCATTGAAAGTTACGGCTAACACATTAGCCATAATATCTTTCATTGCAAGTTCCGGTGTTCTTCCGTTAATAGACCGCAGATTGTATTCGAAAACTATCTCAAACTCTTTTTCAAATTCGAGACCGACATCCCGTATGTGTGTGGTTATAAGAGAATCGACAGGTCCGTATGTTTTGTTCTGGTCGTGTATCGGGTCATAGTTCAACGCATTACTATCAGCACCACCTTGCATGACATTGGCCGATAGTTCACCGTCGAACCATTTACCGATTTTCTTCATATATCCGGTGAAACCAGATTGGTCGCCCTGCATGTTTGCTTGTTCCATTGTTGCCGTAAGTTCTTTCCATTTCATGCGGTAAGAATATTGCAGCAAGTCTTCGAGTTTGTTATTTGTTTGGTCGAAGAACGTAACCATGCGAGCTATGTCCGGTTTAGGCTGTACGGATTTATCGAAAATATTATCCACACAAGGATATGGAAATCTGCGTAACGTTATCAGTCTGGTTATGGGGAAACCGAGATTTTTGCAATACAAAAAATCGTCCGGGTCATACTGAACAGCATTACCGAAATCCATTGTACACAAATCATAAAATGATTTCGGTGCACGAACAACCTTTTTGTAAAATGTTGCATCGTCAGCATCCACATAACCTTCGGCTGTACGAAGTTTGATTATATGTAATTTGTTCGCAAGCGAACCATACGCCTCATTGTTACCACCGTTCAAGAGGTTTTCGTCCGCACCTCTTGTGGGGTAAAAATCAGATTTTTTCTGGTACTGTTCCGCTTTCGAATAGTAATCCTGTGTTGCCATTTGATATACCTTTTCAATATCTATTCGACGAGCAATTCCTCAACATCTGATAGTTGTTTGAGAAGCTGCGAACGAATGTAACGTGTGTATTCCAACCGTAATTCCTGTGCTCGTTCAAAGTTCGGCCGGACAAAGAACGCATCTACACGGAAAAACATTTTACGACAAATGGAATCATGTTCTCCATATCGCATAACCGTAAATCGTCCATCCGTAAAACCACCGTTAGATGACATTTGCGAAAGTCGAAAAACCTTATCATAGAAGAAACGCTTCTTGACTTCTTCCGGTTCGCAAACGAAATCAAGTCGTATGATGTATTGTTGATTGAGGCCATCGAGATATTGTTGGTCTGCAATCGTTCCTTGTCCGATAAGATAACGATGAATATCATCGACATTCGAGAAGATGAAATGACATTGATTTCCCGGTGCAATCATTGGGTTGTCGTCGTTTACGAGATTGATGTGCAAATCATCTACGATGACAAAACTTTTCGAACTCTGTCCAGCCATACAATTATCAGTCCCAGAAATGCACGCAGATTCGTGCATTTATTAAAAATTATACTAATTTGTTAAAAATTCTTAATTAGCTGTGTATCAAGCACTTACAAAAGATTCGGTCAATCTCGCGGGGATGTACCCCGAAACACACTTTTTAGATTTTCTAACTACTTGATTATCAGCTTATTAAAATTTTTTAGAAATTCTGTTATCAGAATAACAGCGAAAATCGGCCGAAAATGGCGTAACTCTCTGATTATCAATATTTTACTCGTCCCTTTTAAGACACTCAAATTTTCAAGTGATACTACCTATCATATAGGGGGGAGATAATTGAAATTTGGGGTGTTTCTGTGAGAAGTTAATTCTCTGATTATCAATGAGTTACGGGAATTTAACATAATATCGGCTCAAATCTCGAAAATGTCTGCGGATTCAAAATGTTTGCAGTTTCGACAATTTTTCGCTGTGATTCATCCGGTTGCTTCACTCCGCATTACTTGTGGTTTCGTTCACCACAAATTCATAGAGATTCCACACTTTTTCGTCCATACTCCATCCGGCATTCTCTACGCTGTTTTCTCCTGTCTCATCCGTTAGCAACTTATCGATTGCTAACTGCAACTCGGTCAATGACATCGATTCCGTGTATCGTTCTCCCGTTGCTTCATCGATATTTGTTTTCATGACAACCGGAACATAAACGTATGGTTGTGCCGTTATCTGTTCATTTTCGTCTTTACGGAAATCAATAGGTATTGCATCTCCCATGATTTCACGTATTGTATTCAGTATTCGAATATGTTGTGTCGTGTCTGCTTCGATAATTGTTATGAGACAATCCGGATAAGCTGCGGATGTCAGTATGCAGTTAGTCGGCACAACTCCCTCATAGATTTCCGAAAGAAGTGTGGAAAGCAAAACGGACAAAGACTGATTTTCTGCGATAGTCTTTCTCGTGATTTCTCTGTTCATATTATTTGTTGTTTTTCGAAAGTTTCGTATCGTAAATCATCCGGTACATGTAAACCATAAGTGCAAAGGCATCTATCACGTCATCAATCTTCGAGTTGGTGTTTACGGGAAGAATCTTTGCACCGTCCCATTCATCAATGAATGCACGGTACATGTCATCTTTCGTTGCCTTACCTGTTCCGGAAAAGAATTTCTTGTTTTGGTTCGGTGGTGTTATGTACAACACACATTTGGAATAGTGTTTTTCGAGTTGGTTACGTACAATCCATTCCCGAACATATCCTTGCAACATCGTAAGTTCTGCGATAACACGCATTTGATTTGCCGTACTGAATACGGGAGTTATCGCACCCTCAATATTGAAATACACTTCATCCGGTTCAAATGAGGTTATTGCTTCTTCAACGATTTTGCATATACGTTTCGAACAAATCATGGCTTTGATTGTTGCCGTTACTTGTTCGGTTGTGAAATCGTTTGCATCATCCGTAAGCGACAATTCCGTTATGTCTATGTTTGTCGGCATACGGTATGTCTGTTGATTGATTCCCGGTATGTGTTTGGGTTTCCAACCAACACTCTTTCGAGAATTATCATCGAACACCAAACGGTTCAGTGACAAATGTGTTGCGTTGTAATCAGTGAAATACCCAATCGAAATACCTGTCGAATTGAACGACAAATCGAGACCAACAATTATCTGCTTCATACATTATCGAATTTGTACTGTATTTATGGGATTCCGTCATTTGCACAAATACAACGGTGTTACCGGTTTGAGTATGGTATCTGCGTGTTTTGCAAATCATGTTGTTTGAGAAACCGGATGTTACATGGTATTTGTTTTCCGTATGTTCAATGGAGGCTTCATTGTCCATTCTGCAAAACATACATGCTCCTGTTGTAAATCCGGTATGAATAAATGTAGTTGTTGTATAAAGTCCGGTTTGAGATTCCGTACTTCATGCG
>OGLM01000107.1_pt1 | contig 101297 bp, 94 predicted proteins | sample 1572531 | NCBI WGS metagenome assembly OGLM01 (sample SAMEA2581909, study PRJEB24529) | metagenome | biome: Human gut stool | place: China | collected 2011
CATTCTTTTTCTTTTTTGCGACGAAAAGAAAAAGAACGGTTGCAAGAAAAAGAAATACGCAAATCAAAAACAACCCCTAATATTTACTAAAAAAGCCCCTAAAAGGGACTTTTTTAACCAAAATTTTACCAAAACCTCTAATTGCAAATTAGTGCAATTTCATAAATTCATCTCTGAATGCTTGCATCATTTGAGCTGATTTTTCGTAAGCACGTTCTTCGTTTTTGCTTTTTAACATTTCATAAGCGTTGTCAAAGAACATATTTGCTTGCATTACAAGTTCAGGATTTTTCATCATAAACTTAATATCACTTTCAATGTTATCTGGTTTAGAAACTTGAGAACGTCCAAGTGAGGCAGCTTTAGCGTTTTGAAATTCAATATTATCTTCAGAACCTTCTGGTGCTGCTGATTTTTTAGGTTTATCTTTTTTTATCTCTACTTTTTGAAAGCGAATTGCGTTCATATTGTCAACTTCACGCATAATAATCTCCTGTTTATTTAAATTAACCCATAAAATGGTATGTACATGCTTTAAATCTAAAAAAAAAATTTTTTGCTAGTCAAGAAGTTTAACTGTAATATAACTTAATATTAGGTGTATAGATGTTTAGAAGCATTGAAGCAAAGCAATTTTGTATTTAGCTACGCTTCTATGTGTCCTTGCCTCTTGGCGTATTCCTTAACATCTTGCTAAAATTAGCGCCTATGTTATACTAAAAAAGGAAATAGGTGTATATGTTTGAATTTTTTAAAAATTTATTTAACAACAAAGACGAGGAAGAAGAAGATTTATTAACAAAACTTCCAGACAATGTGGCTCTTTTAAACAATCAAGGTAGTTTTTTATGGTGTAATGATGTTGCACAAAAAACTTTATCAAAATTGAAGGAAAATTTTTCAGAAGGTTATATTGATAATGTTTTTGATAACGCAATGGATTTAATCGTAAAACTTGCGGAATCAGGTCTTACAAAGGTTATCAAGGCAAAAACTCCTGACGAAAAAGATATGTTCTTTGAATTTACTGCAAGAAAGACTGAGGAAGGTTATTTGGTGTGCTTTAGAGATAATACTCAAAGCTATAAAACACTTACAAGCATTTTTGTAGAACACGAAAGTTTGCGTAAAACAAACAAGGATAAAAACAATTTCTTGGTTAAACTTTCAGGCGATTTCAGAAATCCGTTGCAATCAATTGTAGGTTTTTCTCAAGCTTTACTTGGTGGAATTGGCGGAGAATTAAACGAAAAGCAAGCAAAATACGTTAATATCATTAACAAAAATTCAACAGATGTTTTGTATTTGATTGACAAAATTTTAGAATTGTCTAAAGCGGAATCAAATTTATTTGAAAAGAAATTAGGCTATTTTGATGCAATTAATGTATTGAATAATGTTATTAAAAACAATGAAAAAGATGCTCAAGCAAAGAATATTGAGATTAATGTAGAGGTAGCAAAAGACGTTAAAAGAACTATTTATTCAGACGAAGCAATGTTGAAAATAGTTTTGGAAAACATTATTGAATCTGCAATAAAGTTTACAGATATAGGTTCAATCAATATTGAGGTTTCGCACCCAGATTTAGAATTAGTAAGCGAAAAAGGCTTTTTACCTGTAGAAAACGCAAAAGAAAAGTCATACATAATGTTCAAAATTGATGATCAAAGTCTTGGTATAAGCGACATTGAATTAGAAAATTTGTTTGAACCTTATGCACAATTGGATAATCCAAATAAAAACAATGTATTTCGCTCAATTGCGTTTGCTACAATTAAGAATATTATTAGAATTATGAAGGGTAACGTATGGGTTGAGCCAGAAGCTATGCATGGCACAACTTATTGCGTTATAATTCCTGCAGAAAAGGTAATGCAATCAGAAAATGAGTGAAGTTAAATTAGAAAGTTTAATAAAATCTTATGATAAAAAAAGAGTTATCGACGGAATTGATTTAACCATAAAGGATAAAGAGTTTTTGGTTCTTGTTGGTTCTTCAGGTTGCGGTAAATCTACAATTTTGAGAATGATTGCAGGATTGGAAGACATTTCTGGCGGAAATATTTATATTGGTGATACAAAAGTGAATAATGTTCACCCAAAAGATAGAGATATCGCTTTTGTATTCCAAAGTTATGCTTTGTATCCGCACATGACAGTTTATGAAAACATTGCATTTGGTTTAAAAATGCGTAAATACGATAAAAAATATATCGACGAAAAAGTTAAAGAGGCGGCTAAAATTCTTAATTTGACAGAATATTTAGACAGAAAACCAAAACAACTTTCAGGTGGTCAAAGACAACGTGTTGCTTTGGGCAGAGCGATTGTTCGTAATCCAAAAGTGTTCTTGATGGACGAACCGTTATCAAACTTAGATGCAAAATTAAGAGTGCAAATGCGTGCGGAGATTAAAAAATTGCACGAAAAATTGCAAACAACTTTTATTTATGTAACTCACGACCAAACAGAAGCGCTTACTATGGGTGATAGAATTGTCGTTTTAGATAAGGGTAAAATTCAACAAGTAGATACACCTACAAATATTTATAACAATCCTCAAAATAAGTTTGTAGCAGGATTCATCGGTTCACCTCAAATGAATTTTATTGATTGCAATATTATCAATAATACGTTGATTATGACAGAACCGATTATAGAATTATCTCATGATATAATGGAGAAGTTGCATAACAGACACTACGTAACAATCGGAATTCGTCCAGAAAATATGACAAATCCGAATGGTAGAATAAAATTAAATGTAAAAGTAGAAATGACAGAACTTTTGGGTTCTGAACAAATTGCTTACTTTAATATCGGTGAAAATAGATGTTCTGCAAAATTAAGTGCTGAACAAAACATCGGTGAATATTTGGAATTAAGTTTAGACAGTAATGAATTTTTATATTTCGACCAAAAGACAGGCGAAAGAATATTATAAGGAGAAAAATTATGAATATTATGCAAGGAAAAAAAGGCGTTATTTTTGGCGTTTCAAATAAGCACGGCATTGCGTATGCAATTGCTCAAAAATTATTTGACGAAGGTGCAGACATTGCTTTCACTTATGCTGGTGAAGTGATGGAAAAAAGAGTTAGACCTATTGCAGAAGAAATGAATTCAAAATTAATTATGTCTTGTGACGTAACAAAAGAAGACGAAGTTAAGGCTGTATTTGAAGAATGTGAAAAGGTTTACGGTAAATTAGATTTTGTAGTACACGCAGTAGCATTTGCAAACAGAGAAGACTTGCAAGGTGAATTTATTAACACTTCAAGAGAAGGTTGGGACTTAGCATTAGGCGTAAGCGCATACTCTTTAGTTTCAATCTGCCGTAACGCAAGACCTATTATGAACGAAGGTGGTTCAGTTCTTGCTTTAACTTATATCGGTTCAGAAATGTATGTTGCAAACTATAACGTAATGGGTGTTGCAAAAGCAGCTTTAGAATCTTCAATGCGTTTCTTGGCAATGGATATGGGTAAAAATGGAGTTAGAGTTAACTGCTTGTCAGCAGGTCCAATTAAAACATTGGCAGCAAGTGGAATTTCAGGATTTGGTAATATGTTAAAAGCTATTTCCTTGAAATCACCTTTGAACAGAAATACAACTTTAGAAGATGTAGGAAATGCAGGATTGTTCTTGGCATCACCACTTTCAAGCGGAACAACAGGCGAAGTTCTATATTGCGATTGCGGTTGCCACAAAGTGCATGCATCTATCAGAGAAATCGAAGCAATGAATGCACCAAAAGAAGCATAGATGCCTTGAGGTATAAATGTAAGGGTAATTTCTATAAGGGCGGGAAAATTTTTAATTTTCCCGCCCTTATTTAATCTTCTGTCATACCACGCAAACAAAGTGCGTTGAGGTTATAGATTTTAACAACTCTATTCAACAGGACAATGAGATTTTTCTGGATCAGTCCAACTCAACGTGGCAGGGCATGTAAAATAATCTTGATTACCTTTATATAATGCCCATGCTGTACAGTATTCACCCATTGATGGGCAAGAAGGATCTCTATCAAAAGTTGTGTTTTTTATTGTTATATTATTCCCATAAGGGTATAAACCATTTTCATTGAATAAAATAAAAGCAAAAACATCCTCGCCTGCTTTACCCGATCCTTTGTTTGGTCCATCAACATCTACATATACAACCCCAACCATTTGATCTGTCGGACAATCACCAGGTAAAAAAAGCATTGAATCATCATCTATAGGAGTGTCACCATCTAACTGAACTAACTCAATTGCAACTGATGCTCCATTTGCTAAAATAAATTTATACCACTCATTATCAGTGTTGATTGTTGGTGGATCATTAGATATATTGGCCTGTATTGTAGATTTCCAACAGCCTGTACTTGTTTCACAATTTCTTTGTAACTTTAAATGAGGAATTAATACTTTTTCAAGGATAGCTTTATTATATTCATGGCTTTCTGTTCCGCTACCATAAGCTCCCCATTTATAAGGACTTCCGACATCATTCATGCTAGCCATAACAGCACCTTGTAAAATATCATAAGTCTTTTTCAGTTGAACTATTTTTTCAGCAGTGCCTGTATTTTTTACTGCATTGTTGACAGTCAAAATAGAAACTGTGCCGATAATCGCAATAACTAATAAAACTTCTGCTAATGTGAAAGCTAATTTCTTCATATTTTTGTCCTCATTTATTCAATAATGTTAGCAGTTTTGCCATTAATTGTCAAACAAGTTTAGTATGACGTAATGTTGTTACATATAATTCTATGTCACCCTGAATTTATTTCAGGGTCTCTGCTACAGGAGATTCTGAAACAAGTTCAGAATGACATTAAGGCTTGTTTTTGTTGAAATATTTGAAACATCGTAGGTTGGGGTTTCTACCCCAACAAAACCTTAAAAATGATTAAACAAATTTTTCTCTAAACTATTTGCGTTAAATCCGATTTCTTTTCCATTAAATTTTACTTTAACTGTATCGGCTGACTTTTCTTGAATTTCACCAATAATTGTATAAAGATTTTCATCAAGTTTTTTCAAATCTTCTTCACTTATTGCGCAAATAAGTCTATAATCTTCACCACCAAATAAGATTGCAGACTTATAATCAAAATTTTCTATTTTTTCTAAATCTTTGTCATAAGGAATTTTTTTAAAATCTACAACGGCTGAAACCTCGCTAAAATCAGCAATTTTATATAGTGCATCAATAAGTCCGTCAGAGCTATCCATCATTGCATAATTGTTTTTTGCGCTTGTTGCAATTGCCTTTGATAATTTATCTGAAATGCTTGGCATAAGATGTTCTTTTACTATTTCTGGATAAGAATTGCGATTGTTATTTAAAAGTAAATTTAGTCCTGCATTGCTTGAACCATGAGTGCCGTTTGTAATTATTTTGTAGCCCACTTTTGCATTTTTTCTAGAAGATATTTTTCTTCCTTTTGTTGAACCAATTGCGCAAACTGAGACGAAAATTTTGTCGTTAGAGCCTGTAATATCTCCACCAACGATTTTTGCGCCGTTAAGAATTGATTTTGCGCCTTCATAGAACTCTTTTACAAAATTTTCATCAACACTTTTTGGTAAAGATAAAGCAACAGTTAAATATTTTGCTTCTGCTCCTGATGCGTAAATATCGCTAAGGTTTACGGCTATTGATTTGTAACCCAATTCAAAAGGTGTTGAAAAATTACGTTTGAAATGAATATCTTCTACCAAACTGTCTTGTGTAATGACAATCCCTAAATCTTCTAAATAAGCGCAATCATCGCCGATATGATTAGAAGACAACACATTTTGAATAATATTTATATAATCAATTTCCTTCATATTTTAATTCTAGCATAAAATATCCGAATAGCACTAAAAAACGGTGCTTTTTAGGGGTTAAATTGTATAAAAATAAAGCCATAATTTTTATATGAAATTTTTAGAAATTACAAAAAAATTACTGAAAATTAAACAAAAAACGAATACAAAATATACAACAAACCCCTTTAAAGAAAATAAAGAGGTTACGCTTATTTGGATTAATAAGGCTGACTAGATATTAATATGCATATTCCAATCTTATGTCACCCTGAATTTATTTCAGGGTCTCATAAATTTTCCAATAACACTGTAGGTTAACAAAAGTAGAGTACCGTAGTAGTAGGTCAGGCATTGCCTGACAAAAATAAAAACGGCGGTGAGATTGAAAATCTCACCGCCGTTAAATCTTTAATACCTCTGCTCAGGCTTACTGCGCCTTCGCATTAAACGGTACCGTTCACCTACGCAACGAAAACTCAACGTTTACGTTGACTGCGGTTCACCTCTCACTACGTTCGTGCCTCTGCTCAGGCTTGCTAGTAACTTCCTTCGATTTTTTCCATTACTTCGTCTGGAATATCAGCGTTAGAATATACGTTTTGAACATCGTCGTGTTCTTCAAGTCTGTCGATTAATCTCATCAATGAAGTTGCTGTTTTTTCGTCTGTAACTTCAATTGTGTTTTCTGGAATTCTTGTAAATTCTGCTGTGATATGTTCAAAACCAGCTTGTTCAAGACCTTCTGAGATAGTTTGTAGGTCTGAAACTGCTGTTAAAATTTTGTATTCATCTTCATCATCGTCTAAAAAGTCCTCTGCTCCCAAGTTGATTGCTTCTTCAACCAATTTGTCATAGTCAACATCTCTAGAGAATGTAATCATACCGTATTGTTTGAACATCCAACCTACACAACCTGTTTCACCAAGATTACCGTTGAATTTTGTGAAATAACTTCTGATGTCACCAGCTGTACGGTTTCTGTTGTCTGTCATTGCTTCAACAACGATAGCAACACCGCCTGCTCCGTATCCTTCGTAAGTTAATTCTTCGTAACTTTCAGATGAACCAGCACCTGTACCTTTGTCGATTGCACGTTTAATGTTATCGTTTGGAAGTCCGGCAGCTTTTGCTTTTTCTACTGCTGTTCTAAGTCTGAAGTTTGCTTTCAAATCACCGCCACCAAGTCTTGATGCTACGATAATTTCTCTTGAAAATTTTTGAAAAACAACTGCTCTTTGAGAGTCTACTTTTGCTTTTTTATGTTTGGTTGTTGCCCATTTTGAATGTCCGCTCATTGTTTAAATCCTTATATTTTGTGCCTTATAGGTTTATTATATCAAAAATATAACGGTGTACAAGTAAGAATTTTTATGCGATAAATAAATTATGTCAAATGAATATGTACAAACACAATTTATAAATTTAGACTCACCAATTGAACTTGATTGTGGAAAAACGCTTGAAAATGTTACGGTTGCCTACGAAACTTATGGCGAACTTAATAAAAATAAAGACAATGCAATTCTAGTTCTTCATGCACTAACAGGCGATGCACACGCAGCGGGATATCACAAAGGCGATAAAAAAGCAGGTTGGTGGGATAAAATGATTGGTTCTGGCAAAGCCTTTGATACCGATAAATATTGTGTAATTTGTTCAAATATTTTGGGCGGTTGTAAGGGTACAACTGGTCCAAGCTCAATAAATCCAATAACTCAAAAAGAATATGGACTTGATTTTCCTGTAATTACTATTGAGGACACCGTAAAAGTTCAAAAAGCCTTGGTTGATAAATTAGGAATTAAAAAATTAATTGTTGCAGGCGGTTCAATGGGCGGAATGCAGGCGCTTGAATGGTCTTTAACTTATCCAGAAATAGTTACACATTCAATCGTAATAGCTTCAACTTCAAGACTTTCAGCGCAAGGAATTGCGTTTAATGCGGTCGGCAGAAACGCTATTCTTTCAGACCCAAACTTTAATAACGGCAATTATTATGGCAAAGAGACCCCAGAAAGAGGCTTGGCTATTGCTCGTATGATTGGGCATATAACTTATTTGTCAGAAGATGCTATGCATAATAAATTTGCTAGAAAACTTCAAAACAAAGATAAACCAGACTTTGATTTTAACGTCGAATTTCAAGTAGAAAGCTACCTTGAACATCAAGGACAAGTTTTTGTGGATAGATTTGATGCAAATAGTTATTTATATATTACAAAAGCGTGTGATTATTTTGATATTGAGAAAAAATATGGCTCGCTTGAAAATGCTTTTAAACACACAAATTCAAGATTTTTAGTAATATGTTTTTCTTCTGATTGGCTGTTTCCGCCAGCCCATTCAAAGGAAATCGTAAGCGCACTAATGAAAACAGGCAAAGAGGTTTCATTTTTACAAATAGAATCTCCAGCGGGTCATGATGCCTTTTTGCTTGAATTTGAAACTCAAACAAAGGTTATAAAAAGTTTCTTATCTTAATTTCAGCCACATCTAAAATGGTGAAAATCCAAGACAGAGAGCCTTTCTCAACTATATTAACAATTGTAAAAAAACTTTATTTCATGTGTTAGAAAAAAATTTTTCTGTGGAACTATAAAGGTATACATAGTAAAAATATGTAATCGTTGTCACTTTGATTGTTACGCAAGGAGCGTAACAGTACACTACACGGATTTGTGGTGTATCAATCACGAAAGGAGATCGCTTATGGCAATTACAGTAAACACAAACATGGCAGCTTTGGCAGCACAAAACGCATTGAACAAATCTACTAGTAAGATGAACACTGCAATGGAACGTATGACTACAGGCTACAAAATCAACTCATCAAAAGATGATGCAGCTGGTTTGGCAGTATCAAACAAATTAGAGTACAAAGTTAGTTCATTAAAGGTTGCTCAAAACAATGCACAAATGGGCGCATCAATGTTAGATACTATGGAAGGTGTTATGACTACTATCAACGACAATTTAACTCGTATCAGAGATTTGACTGAACAAGCAGCAAACGGAACTTATGGCTCAGACGCATTAACTGCAATTACAACAGAAGTAAATGCAAGAATTGCTGAAATTGACCGTATCGCAAATTCTGCAGAATTTAATGGTAAAAAAATATTAGATGGTTCTACAAAATCTGTAACACTTCAAGTTGGTATTAATGGAGATGCAAATTCTCAAATTACTTTAGATGCTTCAGTATTCCAAAGCGCTAAAAAAGATGACTTAGGTCTTACTGATGTTAATTGGGCAAAAAAAGATGGTGATGCAACAGCAAGAGCTTACTTAGAAACAGTTGACAAAGCAATTGAAAAAATCACAAATGCAAAAACTGCAATTGGTGGTAAACAAGCTGCAATTACATCAGCAATGGAATCAGCTCAAGTAATGCAAACTAACTTGACATCAGCAAATTCATTAATTAAGGATGCTGATATCGCTGAAGAATCATCAAACTACATTAAGAACCAAATTCTTCAACAAACATCAGCTAGCTTGTTAGCAACAGCTAACCAAGCTCCATCTATCGCATTGAACTTAGTTTAATTAAGTCAATCCCCAAAAGGGGTGCGATAGTACGCTAGAGTCCGGAAAAACCATTACAGATAATTAATTTTATTTGTAACTGTAAACAAAAACAATATTGTTATGGCGCAAAAGCAATTGCTTTTGCGCTTTTTTTATCTTTTTGATAAATGTTAAGTCAATCTAACATTTTGTAAAGAATTTTTATAACAACTAGCAAAAAAAATTTTTATAGTATTTGTATAGGCAGAATTAAGATAAATTTTATAGGAGAAGGAAAAAATGGTAAGTGTTGCTCCAATATCACCAATTACAACTCAAGAGTACAAAAACAACAAATTTGCAGTATTAAACGAACAAATATACGGATATAAACATGGAATTAGACCACTTGTATTGCAAACAATGCAAATGGAGGATAAAGATGCAATTGAAGCTCGTTTGAAACGTGATGATTTGAATTATCACTTGCAACCAGCTCCAGGTGGAAAGAATTTGAATGTATTTTTAGGTGACAAGGCATGTGTCGATGTTGTAAAAACATTTGGTGATACTCCTTTAGGCAAATTAACTCCTGAAAAAGACTTTATTTTGGGTGTTTTGTTAGGTTATGACAAAACAAAACAATGCGAAAGATATTTGAAATTAAAGGATAAAGAAGCTCAACAAGCAAAAGGCAACCCAAAACTTAACCTTGTTGCATAGTTTTGTGAGCCTGTCCCCCGTGTGACAGAATCTCTTATGGTCTTAAGGTCTTAAAGCCTTTTAAGATTATTCGTATCTAATGCCAGCTTTTTTCATACGATTGATAGCTTCTTGAAGCACTTCTTTAGGTTTTGTCAATGCAATTCTAAAGTATCCTTCACCGTATTTGCCATAGCCATTTCCTGGTGGAACAACGATATCAGCTTTTTCAAGCATTGATGTAACGAATTCTTCGCTTGTCATACCTTTTGTAACAGGTAGCCATAGGTAGAAAGTAGCTTTTGAAGGTTTAACCTTCCAGCCTAATTCTTTCAAACCTGCTTCCATGACGTCTCTGCGCTCTTTATACATATCGTTAAGTGCTTTTAGGTCTTCTTTTGGCATATCATAAGCCTTTTCAGCAGCTTCTTGAATAGCTTTGAATGTACCTGAGTCAATATTATTTTTCAAATCACCTAATGCCTTTATAGCATCTTTGTTACCAGCTACAAAACCAACACGCCAACCAGTCATGTTGTATGATTTTGAGTGTGAATAGAATTCTAAAGCTACATCTTTAGCGCCTTCTACTTGAAAGACTGATGGTGAAACGTAACCGTCGTAAGTCATTTCGCAGTATGCCATATCTTGGCAAAGTAGAATGTCATATTTTTTACAGAAATCAACAGCTTTTTTCAAGAAGTCTAAATCACAAACAGCGCCTGTTGGGTTGTTTGGATAGTTTAAGAACATAATTTTAGCTTTTTTTGCTATGTCTTCTGGAATTTTGTCAAAATCTGGTAAGTAACCGTTTTCTTCTAATAAAGGCATTGTGTAAGGTGTACCGCCTGCTAAAATAGTTGCATTTTTGTAAACAGGGTATGCTGGGTCAGGGATTAGAGTGTAATCTCCGTCATCAACATAAGCAAAAAATATGTGTGCAATTGCTTCTTTAGAACCGATGTTAGACATAATTTCTGTTTCTGGGTCTAAATCAACACCAAAGCGTTTTTTCATCCATTTTGCAGAGGCTTTTCTAAAACCTTCTGTACCGTTGTAAGAAGGGTAATCGTGATTTTTAGGGTTGTCGATTGCAACGTGCATTGCATCAACTACTGTTTGCAAAGTTGGAGTGTCAGGGTCGCCAACACCTAAACTAATAATGTCGATACCTTTAGCTTTAGCAGCAGCTACTTTTTTGTCAATTTCCACGAACAAATATGGTGGAATGTTATTCAATCTTTCTGATGTTTTTACCATTGTTTCTTCCTTTTATTTTTTGTCAGGCATTGCCAGACCTACTTTTGTTGGGGTAGAAACCCCAATCTACGTTGCTTCTGTTACAGAGACCCTGAAATAAATTCAGGGTGACATAAAATTACATGTCCAATCCTAATGTCATTCTGAACTTGTTTCAGAATCTCTTAAGGTCAATAAGTCAATAAGTGTTAAGTGGATAAGTCGAATTATAATCAGAATGTCATTTTAACTATAAATGACTTATCGTCCTATGTCTTATCATCTTAAAGCCTTTGTAGCCTTTTGCTCTCTTTTATGTTACCATAAAAATATGGCAATAATATCAGATGATGATGATTTTAAAAAAAATATAAAAAAGAATCCTGTCGTAAATGCCGAAACAATTGAGTACGACAAGACTTTTGAGAACTCAATTCGTCCGAAAAATTTTGAGAGTTATATTGGTCAATCTGAATTAAAAGAAACTTTGCAAATTTCAATTGAAGCGGCTAAAAAACGTGAAACAAATCTAGATCACATGTTGTTTTATGGTCCACCAGGGCTTGGTAAAACAACGCTTGCAGGGGTTATTGCAGAGCAGATGGGTGCAGATTTAAAGATTACATCAGCTCCAGCTTTAGAGCGTCCTAGAGATATTATAGGAATTTTGATGTCACTAAAGGGTGGCGAGGTTCTCTTTATTGATGAAATTCATCGCTTGAATAAGGTTACAGAAGAAATTCTCTATCCGGCAATGGAGGATTTTTACCTTGATATGACAACGGGTAAGAGCCAAACAGTTAAAACTATGAGACTTCCGTTGCCTAAATTCACTCTAATTGGTGCTACAACTAAGGCGGGTGCTTTGTCAGGACCTTTGAGAGATAGATTTGGAATTGTTCATAGGTTACAATTTTATAATTTTGATGAATTGGCGCAGGTAATAAAGCGTACCGCAGGAATTTTAGATATAAAAATTACTGACGAGGGTGCTTATGCAATTGCAAAATGTTCAAGAGGAACTCCACGTATTGCAAATAGATTGGTTAAAAGGGTTTCCGACTTCGCTATCGTAAAATATGACGGTGAAATTACAGAGGAAGTCGCAAAAAACTCTTTGAAGGCACTAAAAATTGATGAATATGGGTTAGATTCAACAGATAGAGCCTTGCTGACAATGATTATTGAAAAATACGACGGTGGACCTGTTGGTATTAATACGCTTGCCGCAGCATTAGGCGAGGATATTAGAACATTAGAAGATGTTTGCGAACCGTATTTGTTGCAAATAGGTTTGTTGCAAAGGACTCCGCAAGGTAGAAAAATTTCACCTCAAGGGTATAGACATTTAGGAATTAAGCAAAACTCTGCTCAGCAAAGTCTTTTCGGAGATTAGAAAAATGAAAAAAATTATTATATTTGTTTTTATAATGTTTTTGAGCTTGCCTGTGTTCGCTCAAAACGATGAAAAGGTTATGAAATCTGAACTTGGACGAGTTCAAAGCGTTCAGTATGAAGATGTTGAACAAAATTATTCTGATAAAAGTCAAGTTAAACAGCTTGTTACGGTAAAACTTCTTACGGGTGAATTTAAAGGGCAAGAGTTTAAAACAACCAATATGATTACTAATAACCCTTATTACGATATATTTTTACATAAGGGCGATAAGGTAATTCTTCACTCTGAAATGGAAGATGACGGTGAAACAGTAAATTATGATATTGCAGACATTCATAGAATAAATTTTGTTTATGTTTTAACGGCAATATTTGTAGGAATGTTGCTTATTGTAGGTAAACGCAAGGGCTTTAATAGCTTGCTTTCAATTGTTATTACTGTTGCTTTAATTCTATTTGTAATGGCACCAATGGTTAGAAGTGGTTTTAATCCGATTATCTCGGCACTTATCATAAGTTTGTTATCTACTTTGCTTACAATGTATACAGTTGGCGGATTTAACCATAAAAGTACATCAGCAAGCGTCGGAGTTATCGGCAGTTTGATTTTTGCATCTTTTTTGTCAATTATGGCGATAAAATTTGCAAGACTTACAGGCTTTTGTTGCGAAGAAATGATGTACTTATACTCAGCAGACCCTAATTTGGATTTTAAAGGCATACTTACAGCCTCTGTAATCTTGGCAACGCTAGGCGCTGTTATGGATACCGGCATGTCTATTGCAAGTAGTATTAATGAATTTTATATGATTAACCCTAAAATGACAACGAAGGATTTATTTTTATCTGGCATGAATGTGGGTAAAGATATTATTGGCACAATGGCAAATACCTTGATTTTAGTGTATTTAGGTTCGTCTTTGCCGTTGGTTTTGTTGTCTCAAAATATTGACTTGCAGAAATTCTTTAACCTAAATCAAGTAGTTACAGAGATTTGTTCTGCAATGATTGGTAGTATTGCGCTTGTTGCTTGTGTCCCTATTACAGCGATTGTATCTGCTCACTTGGTTAGGGTTAACAAAAACGAAATTGATGATATAATGATAGAAAACGACTCAGATATTGACGAAAATGAAGAAAATTAAGAGGTTATAAACTATGATTGAAATGCGTGTTATGGGTATTGCACTTGATACAAGAACAGGTTCTCCTATCGTTGTTTTGAACGATAAAGACAACAGAAAAGCCCTTCCTATCTGGATTGGGTCAGCTGAAGCTAGTGCAATTATTAGAAAAATTGAAAATCTTTCAGTCGCAAGACCTATGACACACGACTTAATCATCGGTATTATTAAACAAACAGGATATGAACTTGAAAAAGTTGAAATTGATGACGTTGAAAAAGATACATATTTTGCAACTTTGGTACTTACAAAAGAAGGTGAAGAACCGCTAGAAATTGATTGCCGTCCGTCAGATGCAATCGCAGTTGCAATTAGAGTTGACGCTCCAATTTATGTAGCAGCAAATGTACTTTCAGAAGGCGCAGTTTCAACAGACCCTGCAAAAGACGAAGAAGAAGCACAAGAATTTAAATCGTTTGTTCAAAGCATTAAACCATCAGACTTTGAAAAACTTCTAAAAGGTCACGAAGAATCAGACCAATAAGGTTTAGCTTAATAAAAAGTTTACTAACAGGCGCAAGCGTACCGCTTGCGCCTTTATTTATTACTATATCATATAAACAAAACCTTCCGTCATGTCACTCTTTAATACATAATGTTCCGTCACCCTGAACTTGTTTCAGGGTCTCATAATTTTTCCAATAACAAACAAAACTCCTTGTCATTTGTAACAACATGTAAATATAATTTTAAAACCGCCAAAACCTAGCAATAATCACTATATTAGACTATATAAAGTGAGGGATATTATATTTGAGTTTAGCAATTTTTAATCTTCATTTTACTTACATGTGCTGTAAATGGAAGGTAATTAGTAATAGAAATATAAAGGAAGGTTAGATCAATGAACATTAATCCAACTGTGGGTGCACAGCCAAGTTTTCAAGCGAAATTAAAGGAGAATGATACTCTTAAAAAGTTTGTTGACAATATGTGTAAAGGTCAATATGCTGATTTTCAAAAGACTTTAGGCAAAATGGAAAATGTTTCAAAAGGTGATACTCTAGAGCTTTATGAAAAAGCAGAACCAAAGAAAAATCCAAAAGATAACCAATGGGTAGATTTCTATATCCGCAACCCTAAAAAAGAAGGTTCAGACGTAAAAATTCATGGCGGATATCAATATGGAAATATGGCATTACCAGATAAATTGATGAAAGTTCTTAAAAATGTTGTAACTCCAAAAACAAAAGAAACGGAGATGCTTTTGACAGAACCAGCAACTAAGGACCAAAGAAGTTTTGGTGAAAAATTAAGCGATTTCTTCTCATCTGGTCAAGGTGATAGTGATCCAACTGCTTACAGATGGGCATAATTAAAAATTTAAAACAAACTTTTAACAAAAAATGACTTGAAATTCATCAAGTCATTTTTGTATTATTAATGTTCAAAAATTTATAATACAAATTTTGTGTCACTAAAAACTTGTTTTAGAGTTTTTCTCATTTTTGTCCGTAAAAAATTGTACGTAAAAATACGTACGTATTTTTACGTACACAGTACTGTTTTTTCTTATAATAATTGAAATACAAACTTTTTTAACGGAAAGTGACAGGCTGAGATGGCGTTTTTAGAGTTTAATTATTCTACAATCCAACCACCGCCAAGCAAATAGCCATGTTCTAAATCGTACCACACAGCTGCTTGCCCAGGGGTTACTGAGTAAACAGGTTCTTCAAACGTCATAACTGCGGTGTCGCCTGATAATTCGACATGCGCCTTCACGAAAGACATATTATACCTTATTTTCGTCATTACATCAAATGAATCACTTTCAAATGGGAATGTTTTATGGGCGTTTTCTAGCTTTAATGTTGATTTGTAGGCGTTTTTCTTCTCTCCAACATAGACTGTGTTTGTGTTTGAGTCTATTTTGATTACATACAATGGGGCTGGAGTTCCCCCAATATCAAGCCCTTTGCGCTGTCCAATTGTAAATTGATAGCAACCAGAGTGCTCTCCAAACTTTTTACCTGTCTCAATGTCAATAAAATCGCCATTTTTCTTACCAATTGTTTCAAAAAGATAATCCTTCAAGGTTTTTGGTTTTTGTATGAAACAGATGTCCTGAGAGTCTTTCGCCGATTTTGACGGTAAATCATTTTCTTCTGCAATCTGACGAATTTGCGATTTTTCGTACTCATAAAGTGGAAACAAGGTTTTTGAGAACTGTTCTTGATTTAGGCTAAAAAGAAAGTAAAGTTGGTCTTTTCTAGGGTCTTTAGCAGGTGCTAGAGTGTAATAATCGCCTATTTTTACGATATTGGCGTAATGACCTGTCGCAAAGTAGTCGCAATCTAGTGTATTTATTGCGTAGTCGAAAATTTCGCCCCATTTAATCCTCTTATTGCACATAGCACAAGGGTTTGGGGTTTTGCTTTCCAAATAAGATTTATCAAAATAATCAATAACTTTTTCTTTGAATTTGTCGCTCAAATCAAGTATATACAAGGGTATTCCGATTTTATCAGCTACAGCTTGAGCATTTTTACAAACTTGTTCTGCCCCGTCTGAATTGGTCATTTTGCCTGCAATTCCGACAACTTCATAGCCCTGTTGCTTTAATAATAAGGCAGTTACACTACTATCAACGCCACCGCTCATTGCTACTGCTATTTTTTTCATGTTTTATTTGCTACTTCCGTTTAAAAATGCTTCTTCCCCAGCCTCTGTAAGTCTGTATTCCATTGCTGATGGGATATTTGTGTAATTTGGTAAACATTCAACTAGCCCTTTATCAATTGCCTCTTGTAATACAGAGTTATCAATAACTTCGTGCATGTTTTCCATTAATTTGGCATTTACCAGTTTTAATGTAAATCTATCAAGGCGCTCAAACTCAGATAAATAGTAGGCTGTAACGATTAAAAAGTCTAGCTTTTCAGAGATATTCTTAACCTTGATTACCTTTAAAAATCTGTCATCTTGTTTTTCTTTGACATGTGTTGTTGGATTTGCCATTGATTTTTGCAAGAACGCATCAAAATCATTGTTTTCACCTAATTTAGCTTCAGATTCTTCTGGTTGAGTTAGTTGAATATCGTTGATTGTAGCAGGTTTACTGTATAGTTCAGAAATTTCTTCTTTAACAGCTTCTTCCTTTGCCACAACTTGTTCTACGTCTTGTTTGAACTCTTCTTTTTTAGCGTCTGTTTCCTTTTTACGGGCTTCTGCTTCCATCTCAGCCTTATATTCTTGAATTATGCGCTGAGACTCTCTGTCAATTTGGCTTTGTTCAGGATTTTCAATGATTAATTCAGTCGCTTCTTCCCTAATTTCAGGTGCTTGAACTGGTTCTTCTAATTTTTCTTCAATAGGTTTAACTTCTTCAACTTCACTATTGACAGGTTTTTCAGCCTTTGGCAATGGTGCTGCCATTAAACCTTTTTCAATTTTCTCTTGGTTGTAAGCCCATACAGAAGCGCATGTTACCCAAATTTGAAATTGGCGTTCCATAGATTCTTTGTCAGTTGTAATGTATTCTAAAAAGACGTCGTCTTTTTTAAATGTAAAAGTATACTTTGGCATAATAATTCCTGTCTAAGTTAATTTTATTGCGTTTTAGCCTAATTTTAAATTAGGAAATAAGGTTATTTTTGAAGTAAATCTTCTCTCCATTTGTTAAGTTGTTCTTCAACAAATTCCAAGTCGTCAGATTTTAATTCAATTTCGATTTCACCTTTTTTCATTTTAAATACGTATTCGTGCATACTTCCTCCTCAATAGATTTCTTAATAATAGTGTATATGAAAACTGAAAAATTTCAAAGCTATTAATAAAAGTTTAACGTTTTTGAAACATTTATTGTAAAAAAACATCTTATATTTAATAAATGTGCAATAATATATATATTGGATAAAGGGAAATTAATTTATGAATAGAACATTTGGAAGAATTTTATTAACAGTTTTGATGTTAGCATTCTTAGTAATGGGTGTAAATACTGCAAGAGTAATGGCATACAGCCCTTGCGATTTATATGATATGGTTTGGAAATTAGTTAATAACAAATTTGTAGATCAAACAAATAATAATCAAGATTGGACAAGATGGCGTCATAAATATGACAGTAAAATTCAAACAAATGAAGATGCTTACATGGCTATAAATACAATGTTAGCAAGTTTAAACGACCCATATACAAGATTTTTAGATCCTAAAGAATTTGCAGAAGAACAAAACAGTATGAAGGGTTCTTTAAAGGGTATTGGTACTCAAATTTCTGTAAAAGACGGTCAATTGTACGTGGTAGAACCAATCGAAAACTCTCCAGCGCAACGAGCAGGCATTCAAGCAGGTGATGAGATTATGGAAATCAATGGTGAAAGTACAAAAGGCATTACTGTTGATAAAGCTGCTGATAAAATTAGAGGCGAAAAGGGTACAACTGTAACCCTTTTGATAAAACGTAAAAATGTAGAAAAACCTATTACTTTTAATATTGTAAGAGATGAGGTTGAAGTTAAGGTTGTAACTACGAAACCACCAATTGAAACAAAAATTCCAAACAATATTCAATATATTAGATTAAATTCGTTTTTAAGTAAAAATGCGGGTAGCGAAATTGGCGAAATTATTTTAAAAACTCGTGACAAAGACGGTTATATCTTAGATTTGCGCTCAAATCCAGGGGGATTACTTTCAAATGCGGTTCTAATTGCAGATATGCTTATGCGTGATAGCGTTATTGTGAGCACCGTTGACCGTGAAGGTTACAAAGAAACCGCAAGAGCCGGTAGAGAATTATTAACTCAAAAGCCTGTTGTAGTGCTTGTTAACAAGGGCTCAGCTTCTGCAAGTGAAATTCTTTCAGGTGCATTGAAGGAAAATGAAAGGGCTACAATTATTGGTACGCAAACCTTTGGTAAAGGTATTGTGCAAGAAATTAATAAATTGCCAGAAGGTTCTGCCGTTCATATTACAATTCAACATTATTTGACTCCAAACGGTAATGATATCCATAAAAAAGGCATTACACCTGATGTTGTTGTAGAAATTAAAGACGAAGATGTGACAAATAAAAATGATGTTCAACTTAAAAAAGGTATTGAAGTTTTAGAACAAAAAATTAGTAAAAGCAAGTAATAAAAATGCAAAAAGAATGGATAGTTGCAAAAACAGATAATGGTGAAAAGTCTTTACTAGAAAGACTTTTAGCCGTACGTGGAATTACTACAAAAGCGGATATAAAAGAGTTTTTAAATCCTTTGGATATGAAATTGACAGAACCAACTGTTTTTGTTGATATGGCTAAAGCTGTTGAAAGACTTGCAAAAGCAATTGATGAAAAACAAAATATCCTTGTATATGGAGACTTTGATGCTGACGGTATTACTTCAACTTCGGTATTATTAAAGACTTTAAGACATTTAGGGGCTGAAGTTGACTATTATATACCAGATAGAGAGACCGAAAGTCATGGTATGAACACAAAAACACTAGTAAAATTAATGACTTCTAAAAAGCCAAAAGTTATGATTACAGTGGATTGTGGCGTTAGCAATGTTGAAGAAGTTAAGTTTTTAAAGAGTTTTGGTGTAGATATTATAATTACAGATCACCACGAAGCGCCAGAGGAGTTGCCTCCAGCGTTTGCAATAATTAATCCAAAAGCTCAAAATTCTTTAGATGAAAAACTTTCTGCAAAAAAAATTAAAATGCTTACATACCTTGCAGGGTGTGGGGTTGCTTTAAAAGTAGCACAGGCTCTTTTAAAACATTACAATAAACCTGAATTTGTATTAGAGCTTTTACCCCTTGTTGCATTGGGAACAATTGCAGATATAGTACCCCTTTTGGGTGAAAATAGATATTTTGTGACAAAGGGTTTAGAGCTTATATCAAAAGGTCAACATTATGGATTGACAAGGCTTTTAGACAGTGCTGGTTACAACATTGAAAACGGCATTACTTCTGAAAATATTGCTTTTGGTATTGCGCCAAGAATTAATGCAACAGGGCGTTTAGACAATGTTAATACGGCTTTGACGCTTTTGTTATCCGATAACAAAACAGAAATTGAAATGGCGGTTCAAACCTTGAATGAATTGAATAAAATTCGTCAAAACCTTTGTGAAACAACCTTTTTAGAAGCAGATGAAATGTATCAAAAAGAAGGTACAGACAATAACGCTATTGTTTTATATAGTAATAATTGGAATATAGGTATAATCGGAATTGTAGCTTCAAAATTTGTTGAAAAATACTATAAACCTACATTTATAATGAATTATAACTCTGAAACTCAACAATTTAGATGTTCTGCTCGAAGTGTTAAAGGTATAAATTTGTATGAAGTTTTAGATGCAAATTCTGAATTGTTTGAGGGTTTTGGTGGTCATGAAATGGCTGCTGGATTTGCTTTTAGCGGTAGTGATGAGCAGTTTAATATTGTTAAAAATGCCTTGAATAAAACAATATCAGAAGTTTTAGGTGACAAAATTCTTAAACCTTTTGTAAACATTGATTTAGAACTTGATGAAAAAGATTTAGATTTAACTCTTGTTGATGAAATTTCTAAATTAGAGCCTTTTGGTGCATTAAATCCTTCGCCTGTCTTTGCAGTAAAGGGGTTTACTTTAAAAGAAAAAACTTTGATGGGCGAAAATAAAAATCATTTACGTTTAAAAGTTCAAGGCAAAGACGCTCTATATACTTGTGTTTGGTGGTCTAGAGGTGATATTTCATTAGTTCCAGAGGACAAACTTGATATTGCTTTTTTACCTAAAATCAATACTTTTAGAGATGTAACAAGTCTACAATTAATGGTGGAAGACATTCACAGCGAGAATTTAAAGGAAGAAAAAGTCGAAAATCCAAATGCTATAAAGGTTTTTGACCATAGAAACAAAATAGATATTTTGCCTCAAGTTGAAGATTATGTTCGTACTTCAAAAATGAAGGTTATTGTATTTGCGGAAAATAAGAGTGTTATAGACTCTTTAAAACCTTATAAAACATTGAGTGATTCTATTATAAACAGAGAAACCCTAAAAAAAGCAGATAGTATAATGTTTTTTGACTATCCACCAAGTGAAGAAATTTTCGATAGTATTATTGAGAGCGTATCTCCTCGTCATATTCATTATATGGCTTGCAATTTTACCAAATTTGATGAACACGATATTATTAAAACGCTTTCTGGTATGGTTAAATACACTTGTAATAATCGAAATGGCGAATTTGACCTTGCGAAAAGTGCATCATTTTTAGGTTTAACCATTGATTGTGTCGAATGTTTATTGAGCATTTTAGAACAATGCAAAATGATTAAAATTGTTGAAAAGAATATTGATAATTTTAAAATAGAATTTGTCGGAAATGTTGAATTGTCGTATATTACAGGCTGTATTCAATATAAAAAATTTAAAGATTTGTTATTAGAAATTGAAGATTGCAAATGCGCATTTTTGACTAAAGAAATTGATTAATTTTGTATTGTAAAATCCTCTGTTTTGCCTAAATATTTGAGACTTTCTTCAAAAAAGAACCTTGTTGTGTTAAAATTTTTGCATAAGAAGGAAGATTTTATGAAAAAATTATTATATTTATTTACCCTAATTGCAATAATTTCAATGCCTGTATGTATTGCAGCTCCAGCAACTACAACTACGACAACAACAAAAACTTCAACAGGAACAGGTACAATTACAACAACTCAAACTAGCACAATGCAAAATGGATATAAAACAACAGAAACACCCGTTACGGTACAAAATGAACCTGATTATACTATTGTAAGTAAAAATCACGAAAATTTTTATTATGATAAATATGGCAAGATGATAGCGCATGATAAGATTTTAAAAACAGGGACTTTTTTCTATAATGCAACAGGACAATATGTAGGAAAAAGCCTTCCAAGAGGTGAAAAAACTTTTTATTACAATTCAATCGGTCAATTTATCGGAGTTTGTGGCATAAACGGTGATTGCCAAGATAAAAATTTTATTTCGACAGGCAAAATTCCGCCACTACCTATGGTTAAGAATTTTAAACCATTTTTTGATGATTCCTTCTTAAATCAACAAAAATCAAGTGATGAAGAAGAATAAATTTATGTTCTGTTTTTTTGTTTATTGATACAAATGTTAGGTTATATTAACATTTGTATCAATAAAATTTTTCTTGAAAATTGATTAGTTTTTTCTACAAAAGATATGTTTGCGTAAACAAATTGTAAATTCTTCCTAATCAACAGGGTTTAAATAGTTTAAAAAGTATGTTATAATTGGTCTATGAGAAATTACTTTTTTAGAGCTTGTATAGTTATTGGTTTTTTATGGTCAATTATTTCAAACACATTGACTTATGGACTTTCAAATATGCCGTTTGATTGGAAATTTATTCTTGTCGGCGGACTTTTATTTGGCTTGATTTTCTACTTAGGAATGGTTTTAATCTTTGGTAGAATGATTAATTATTACGGTACAGCAAGGGTTTTCAATCTTACTCTTTTAAATCGTAAAAAAGCAATTGATTATTACGAAGAGACAATCAAATATTTGAAAAATTATAAACCGAAACTTATTATTAGAAAATGGATTAAAAAATATTATTTATTTAGTTCTTATGCGGAAATTGGTTTTTGTTATGACCATTTGGGAAAATTTGATGAGGCAAAATTTAATTTACATCGTGCTTTGAGATACATTAGTAGAAAACAACGACATAAATATAAAGCTTTTATTGCGAAGCGTTTAAAATATTCCATATAAAATTTCGCCACCTGACTAATATACAACCTGTTAGCGAAGTGCTATACTTAGGCTATAAGTATAGAGAGGTTATAGTTTTATGTTTAAAAATAGGGCAAGTTTTTTTACTAAAGAGTTTATCTTTTATTCACTAACAATATACATTCCTGTATTTTTGTTCTTTTTAGCAATTGTTTTTGAACCAACAATTTTGCCTTCAAGAGTTTCATTTTCATTTTTAGTTCTTTGGATTATAACAGGGAGTATGCTTCAAATAAGAACTTTTAAACTTCAAAGACAAATGAAATTATTGTTTGACTCTATGCCATTTATCTCAATTTTAGTTGATAAAAAAGGTAGATATGTTTGTTATAATAAACAATTTGACGATTTGCTTGAAGATGGCTCAATTAATTTTAACCTAAGTTTGGAGAGTTTTCATGATATTGAACGCAAAATTATGGAGAATAAAGAAATTCTTATTTCAACGGAAGAAATAGAATTTACTAATAAAGACAAGCATTGGCTACATTTTGTAAGAGTTCCTTCCTTTAACTCAAAAGGTGAAGTTGAAAATATTGCAATATTTGCAAGATATGTTGATGATGAAATTAGCTTAGAAGAACGTAAAAATAACTTCCTTGCAATGCTAGTTCATGATTTGAAAAATCCTATTATTGCGCAAAGCAAAGCAATTGAATTATTTATACAAGGTATGTTTGGTGAAATTAATGATACTCAAAAAGAAATTTTAGAACAAATGTATCGTTCTTCAAGGTTTGAAATGGACATGGTTATGACTGTTTTAGATACTTACAAACTTGATAGCGGAAATATTAAATTTGCATTTAAGGAATTAAATATTGTAGATAATTTGAAAGATGTCTGCTTTGAATTTACAAGACTTTTGGATAGAACAGATGAAATTGATATTAAATTAAATGTTTATAACAATACAATTATTGCAGATCAAATGCACATAAAACGTGTTATGTATAACTTAATTTCTAACGCTTTAAAATACAAAAAAGAAGGTACAAAAATAATTGTAGAATTATCAGAAGATGAAAATAATTTTAAATTTAGTGTTACAAATGAGGGTGTTCCTTATTCTGAAAAAGAATTAGAGCAATTCTTTGAGCGTTATTATACAAAAGAATCTATGTTTCAACGATTAAGTACAGGTTTAGGCTTGTATTTGTCAAAACAAATTATTGAAGCTCATAACGGTAAAATGATTGCACAAAGTACAAAAGACGGTATTAATACATTTGGTTTTACTCTTAACAAGGTTAATATAAATGATGATAAATATTCTGAAGTAAATTATTTATCTCTAAAATCATCAACCGCAATGCAGAATGAAAATTCTTAATTCAAATCATTTTTTAGTGCCGTAACGATTTCAATTAAGGTTGGTTTACATGCGTAAACGCTCATTCGTTCCATAACGTAATTGTTATCTTTAATTGAGATTTTTTGATTTATAAGCTCAATTAATATAAGACGAATATCTTCGACTGAAAGGTTTTGTAATAAGGTTTCTACAATTTTTTTATTTGAAACTTCATCTAAAAGCTTTTGAGCATTTTCTTGCAAGAAAATCTTTGAAATATTTTCTAAACAGATTGTTTTCAAATTTTCAATAATTTGGTCTAAAATTTCGTGTTCTTCCTCTATTTTGAACTTTTTTATTGATTTTGTTCGTACAAAAATTTCGTACTCGTCTTTTTTTAGGTCATAATCATTGCAAATTCTAACATTCGGAATAATATAACCTAAATTATCTGCAAGTTCTTCCCTTAAACCGACAATTTTTGCCATTAAATCTGTTGAAAGGTTTTTAAGGTTTTTCGGTAATGAGATTTTTATAATATCAATTCCAAAATAATTAAGTATTTTGTCGGGATTGATTTTGTTGCAATATTCTTGTTGATTACGGCATAAAGTTCTAAGACTTCTGTTTTCCTTCAAGAGTAATAAAATTTTGCTGAACATAATAAACATTATGAAAAGAGCTACAATGCCTGTAACGTAAAGCGAATCAACGTAATAGTATGGAACTTGAAGTGTAATCATAAAATTATTTTAGCACGAATTTATTTATACAGAAATAAATTGTAAACAGTGCTTTCTGGTTGAACATTTACTTCATTGCCTTTGAAAATAACTAAAAAGTATTTTTCAACCTTGTCGCCAAAAGTTTTGCAGGCAGAATTTCTTCTTCCGATATAAAGTGGATAATTAAATTTTATAAGATTCTTTTCAACATTTCTAACATAAAAGGTTTGAAAAATAATTTCGGCATTGTCTGCTACTAAGCCGTTTCCGTGAACATGGTCAACAACACCAACAATAGGGGTATCTTTTTTTATAAGCAGTTTATTCTTGTAAAAAACGTCATTTACTGTTTTAAATTTTATCCAATCTCCAACTTCAATTTCGTCTGTATTTGTTGTAATTACTTGTGCGGGTGTAATTTTTATTGGTAGTTTTTCAGCATTAGCAACAGGTGCAAGCGCTAATATACAAAATATGATTAATAAAAGTTTTTTCATTCTTTAACCTCTAAATACAATGTAAAAATATCTTTATGGGGTCTCAAAAAGGCTTCTCCACCTCTTATTGGCGAAAATCCCAGACTTGAATCGTCAACATTCCCAAAATATTCAAAAAATATAGGGTGAGTGTTTCCCTTTTGATAAACAATTCCTTTTAAATTTTTATTTTTATTTAACTTGAATTGTTCAATATAAACGGTTGCAACTCTACCGCCAAAGCCATTTTCTACAACCTCTGTAACAAGTCCTATTACTGTTGTTCCCTTTTTAAAATTTGCAATGTCATCTACTGTTACAAATTCAATAAAATCACCTTCTTTTATGCCATTGTTGCTGGTTTTGTACACATGTGCTGGTGTGATTTGAACGGCAATCTCTTTTGCAAATACTTGTTGAGTGCAAAACAATAAAATGAATATAGCAAAAAGCCTTTTAAACATTAAATGCTACCTCTTTTTTCTGCTCTTTGTCGTTCTTTTTGTTGAAATTTTTGAATATCTTTTTGTGCAGTGTGAGTCCAATTTACATAATAAATATTTTTAGTCATTGGCGTTGTTAAGTAATTAGGATATTTTTTGTAAATATATTCGTAATCCTTCATTAATCTAGTAGAGGTTTTTGGGTGAGATGTAAAAGTTCCCCAATCGAAAATATTTTCACCACCAATTTTGTTCATTACTGTAATCATTGCGATAGGATTATATCCAGCTTTTACCATATAATCAATACCTTTTTCATCAGCTTTGTATTCATAGGCTTTGCTGTTAAATTTCATTACAATTAATTTGCCCAAACCGTCGTAATAGTCCATACCATGAGCTATTTCATGCGCTAAAACAGCAGCTAGTTCATCATCATTGTCAATGTAATTTAATAATTCTGGATATACGTAAACACCTTTGTCACTATACGAAGTAAAGGCATTGATTGATTTTAAAGGTGATTTATTAAGATAGAAAGTTATACGTTTTGGAATTTTGTTTCTATTCAAGATTCTTGAACCAACTTCGTAAAGTTTTTGCTCTCTTTTTCCTAACGTGCTCCAAATATTATCCATAGAAATAGAATTTTCGTTTATAATAATTTCCGCATTTGCAGATATACCGACGAATAAAATACAAATTGCAATCAAAATCTTTTTCATAAATGCTCCTTTTTAAATCTTTATCTATTCTTAATTTACAACAGAGAAATTTTCATTGCAACGAGAATTTTTGATGATAATATATTAGATAAACACAAGAATTATTTTATGGAAAAAGATGAAAGGAATTATGCAATATGTGCGGTATTGTAGGATATGTAGGTGATAAATCAGTAGCAGAAGTTTTAACAAATGGCTTAAGCTCTTTAGAATATAGAGGATATGATTCATCAGGAGTTGCAGTTTTAGCGGATAATAAGACAAAGGTTTATAAAGCTGAAGGTAAATTGCAAAATTTGAAAGACCTTTTAGCAACAAAAGAAGAAGAAATTAAATCAGCTCATGTAGGTATTGGACATATACGTTGGGCAACTCATGGTGTTCCTAACAAAACAAATGCTCACCCACATACAAGTAACTCTGGCAAATTGGCAATAGTTCATAATGGTATTATTGAAAACTTTAAAGAATTAAGAGAAGAACTTGAAAAAAAAGGAAGTATTTTTAAATCTCAAACCGATACAGAAGTTATTGCTCACTTAATTGCACAAGAATACAAAAAAATAAACAATTTACAAGAAGCCGTAAGAGTTGCAACTGCACAACTTGAAGGTGCATACGCTTTATGTATAATTCATCAAGATGTGCCAAATACAATTATTGCAACAAGAAGAAATGCACCTCTTTTAATTGGTTTAGGAGAAGGCGAAAACTTTGCCGCATCTGATGTTCCAGCAATTATTGAATATACTAAAAAAGCGGTATATCTTGACGATAATCAATTGGCTGTTTTAACTCCAAATAGTGTTGAAATTTTTGATAAAGATAATAATCCTGTTGCTGTAAAAGCAGAGATGCTTCCTTGGGAACCGATTGCTTTGAGTAAAATGGGCTATAAACACTTTATGCTTAAAGAAATTAACGAACAACCAGACGTAATGAGAAACTTCTTGTCAGGAAAATTGTACTCAGCTGATGAACCAATTAAACTTGACGAAGTTAAATTAGATAAAGCAAAATTAAAAGATTTGAACCGTATTCAAGTTGTTGCTTGCGGAACTTCACTTCATGCAGCAATGGTTGGTAAATACATTATTGAAGAACTTTGTGAAATTCCGGTTGATGTTGAAGCATCAAGTGAATATATTTACAGAAAAACAGTTACAGATGAACATACACTTGTAATTGGTGTTTCTCAATCAGGTGAAACGGCAGATACATTAACTGCGATTAAACAATCAAAAGCACGTGGCTCTCACATTTTGATTATTACAAACAGACCTGATTCAGCAATGGCAAGAGAGGCAGACAGTTTAATTCCTGTAAATGCAGGTATTGAGGTTTCAGTTGCTGCTACAAAATCTTACGTTGCACAATTAATGGCATTTTACGCTTTAGCAATTCATTTAGCAGAAATTAAGGAATCAGCTGACAAAGAATATTTAAAAGAAATTAAAAACGAATTATTGTTATTACCTCAAAAAATTGAGTTGTTGTTGACCAAAACAGATAAAATTCAAAAATGCTCAAGAATGTACTCAAGTTCTAAAAACTTTATTTTTATCGCAAGGGGTATTAACTACGCAACAGCATTAGAAGGTGCGTTAAAATTAAAAGAAATTAGCTATATAAATGCAACAGGCTATCCAGCTGGTGAATTGAAACACGGGCCTATTGCAATGTTAGACGAAACATTACCGGTGTTGTCAATTATGATGACAGGCAAAGTTTACGAAAAAATTCTTTCTAACGCACAAGAATCAAAAGCAAGAAATGCAAGAATGATTGCTCTTACAGATTCAACAGATGAAAAATTAGATGATTTATTTGATTTTGTTCTAAATGTTCCACACGTACACGAAATGGTTTCTCCAATTATGGCAATCGTTCCGTTACAATTGCTTGCTTACTACATTGCAGAATTCTTGGGTAAAGATGTAGACCAACCTAGAAACTTGGCAAAATCAGTAACAGTAGAATAGCGGATTTTGCGTAGGGCGCCGTGTGAGCAAAGCGAACCCAGCCCGAAGTAGCGCAGACATAGCGAATGTCAACGAAGTGAAAAGAGCGACTTGTCTGCGTGGAGCAATAATCCAAGACAGCGGATTTTCGGTATGGTGCATGTGATAGAATTCCATGCTTATGAGACCCTGAACTAAATTCAGGGTGATAAAAATGAATATACAACTCTTAAAACATAGTAAAGGTACGCAATGATAATTTCAGATTTAGTAAAAATTCCGAATACGGATAATATAACAACAGAATATATAGAAAACGAGTTGAAAAAATGTGATATAATGTCGCCATTAAGATGGTCATTAGTTCACACAAATTCAGATAACTTAACAATAAGCATAGCTTATGAAAAATAATTATTAATAAAAAAGATGCACAGTTCGTAGAACTGTGCATCTTTTTCTATTTTCAGAAGTTTTTTATTTTTCTGCTTGAGTCGGTTGTGCATTTGTTGTTGATTGTGTTTGAGATTGTTCTTGATTCATTGCATTAATTACTGCGTATGAAGTTGTCCAAGCGTTACCAGCTTTCAACATCTTTTTAGCACGTTTAATTTTATCTTTTTTCAATTTTTGTTGTTCTTTTTGGTATTTTTTCATTAATTTTGGGCTTGCATTTCTTTCTTCAATATTCAAGCTAATTAATTTGTAGGCATTATTATAAGCTGTTGAGTTATATCCTTTCTTAGCCAATGTTGGGTATGTGTATGCTATATAATCATAAGCATTCATAATTCTTTTTTCGCTTGATGGGTGTGTTGCAATTAAGTCAAAGTTAGAACCATCGTTCATTTTGTTCAATAATGAAACCATTGCTAATGGGTTATAACCTGCGTTTACCATTAAGTCAATTGCTGTAATATCAGCTTCAAATTCATCTTTTCTGCTTAATTTTGTAGTAGATATTTGTTGTGCTGCGGCAACGCCGATTGCTTGACCTGCAGTTTCAGTTTTTACAGAGCCTGCCATATTTGCAATTACAGAGTTTAAAATTGTTTGTTTTGCGCAGTGACCATTAATAATATGACCCATTTCGTGACTTAAAACGGCTGCTAATTCTGCATCATCAGAAGTTAAATCTAACAATCCTTTATAAATATAGATTTCTTTATTAATGTTTGAGTAAGCATTTGCGTTAGCTTCTGCGGAAGCTTTAATTGTAATACCAGTTGGTAAGTTGTTCTTCTTGATTAAAACATAAGCAATATTGTTTAATTTCTTTTGCATTGTAGCTTGATTCCATTTTGAGCTTGTTGTAGTTGTTGCTGCGTTAACTTGCAACCCTAAAAATAGAACAAATAATGCGATTATTATTTTTTTCATAAAAACCTCCTATAAATATAGTGGCGCAAATTGAAAATTTACGCCACTATTAATAACTAATTATTCTTCTACTGAATCTTCAACAGGTTCTTCTTGAACCATATCTTCTTCATCAACACCTTGTTGATTCATTTCTTCAGCGATTTCTTCGTTGATTTCGTCTTCATCGTAATTTTTTTCTTCTTCAACGGGTTCTTCTTGATATTCATAGTTTCTTTGAGCTTCTTGTTCAGCTTTTTCCATTTGAGAAACTGATTTGATATCAATTTTCCAGCCAGTTAATTTATGAGCCAATCTTACGTTTTGACCTTCACGACCGATTGCAAGAGATAATTGGTCATCTGGAACAACTACCATTGCTTCGTGAGCGTTTTCATCATTAGCCAAGATATCTACTGATACAACTCTTGCTGGTGATAAAGCGTTTACGATATATTCAACAGGGTCTTCTGAGTATCTAACAATATCAATTTTTTCGTTTTTCAATTCGTTAACGATAGTTTGAATTCTAGAACCTCTAGGTCCGATACAAGCTCCTACTGAGTCAACTTCAGGGTCGTTTGACCAAACTGCGATTTTTGTTCTGTAACCAGCTTCACGAGAAATTGATTTGATTTCTACAATGTTATCTTCGATTTCTGGAACTTCAAGTTCAAATAATTCTCTAACGATTTCAGCGTGTGCGTGAGAAACAATTACTTGTGGTAAACGAGTTGTTTCTTTTACGTTTACAACAAAAACTCTGATTCTGTTTCCAGGTTTGTAGTATTCACCAGGAATTTGTTCTTTTAATGGCATAATAGCATCTGTTTTACCGATATTTACGATAACATTTCTGCCTTCAACCCTTTGAATAATACCAGTAATCAAAGTACCCTTTTTATCTAAAAATTCATTTAGAACCAAGTTTCTTTCAGCTTCTCTAATTCTTTGAGTGATTACTTGTTTAGCTGCTTGAGCTGCGATACGTCCGAATTGTTCAGGTGTAACTTCAATTTTAACTTCATCATCAATTTCTACATCTTCGTCAATTTCTTTTGCTTCTGCTAGAGAAATTTGTTCGTCTTCCATACCGTCTTCAACTGATTTTACAACAACTTTTGTGCAGAAAACGCCGATTTCACCAGATTGTTCATCTAAGATAGCTTCAATGTTAGCAGCTTCTTTGCATTTCATTGATTTTTTGTAAGCTGCAACCATTGCGTCACATAAAGATGCAATAAGTACGTCTTTAGAAATTCCACGTTCTTTTTCAAGTTCTTCGCATGCTTCAAACAATGCTGTTCCAATTTTAATCATTTTTTATATCCTTTCAATTTTGTGTTTTGTTGTTATGTTATACCATATTTACTTGGTATTTTATGGGCTATTCAAAATAAAGTTTTGTTGATTTTATTGCACTAAGTGGTAAAACCATTTCTTTTTCATCTTCAAGTCTAATGATAGTAATACCTTCTCGTTCGTCATAATCAACTAATTTAGCCTTAAAAATTTGTTCAGAACCGTCTTTTGGTTGTTCTTTTAATTTGATGCTTACGTTTCTTCCTCTGAAAATTAAGTATTCTTTGTCAGATTTGAATTTTCTTTCTAACCCTGGAGAAGATACTTCAAGATAGTATTTACAAGGAATTAATTCGTCTAAAAAGTCTTGAATACTTCTTGTAACATTTTCGCAATCATCAAGGTTAACAGGGTGGTCGTATGAGAACAAGAATATTCTAAGATACCAACGGTGGTTTTCTTTAGTAAAGTCAACTTCTACGGGTACTAAATTAAACCTCATAGCTGTATTTTCCACAAGTGGCATAATTTTTTCGAGTATTTCGTGTCTATTAACTTCTTCTTTCATAGCCCCTATCCTTTATTATAAAAAGAGAACAGGATTTCCTGTTCTCTTTTTAAAGAAACTTATGTATATATTTTAGCAAATATATACAGTTTTGTAAAGTTGTTAAGAAAATATAGCGTTAAGACATGTTACAAAACTTTTAAAACATGGCAAAAAGAATATTTACATGCGTTTAAGCCCATATAGTTTACTCAAAACAAAGAAAGTGTGTGTTTTAAAAATGGCAATCCGAAATGTATCAGCGTACGATGTTACTCAAGTTCAACAACTGAACAGACCAAGAGGAAAGGGTAAGAGTGGCAAGTTAGGTAAAGCAACTTCTCCAATCAGTTACGAACCAAAACAAGATACATTTGAAAAATCCGCTTATGATAGAGTAGGTTTTACGAATGAATTGGAAAGTATTAAAGACAAAAACGGTAAATCTGTCTATAATACACAACATATAATGCAAATTTTGAAAAATGTTGATAGAGAACCTGCAAGATTAGAACCATTGAGAGATATGGCTCATTTGTCAAACATGAAGGGAAAAGATTTAGCAAGAATTTCTTATGGTAAAGCTGATTCATTGGCAGTTGTAAATGAATTTTCTAAAAAAACAAAAGAAAATGGTAATCCTAAATATGCAAGTAGCCATTTGATTAAATTTTCTGCGCTTCCCGTTACAGATTTAGAAAGAATTAGACCACTAACAGAAACTACAATTGCGCCAAATGAGATGATTAATATCGCTCAAAATAAAGAACTTGATTTGAAAAAATTAGGTTCAAAAATCAATGAAATGGAAAAATCTTGTGGCTCAAAGTCTTTAGATAAGGTTTCTTTCAAAAAAGATGTTTATGACCCTGAAAATGCTTATGTTATCACAGGAAAAACTCTTTTTGGTATTACAAAAACAGAATTATTAGATAAAAAACTAAATAGACTTGCTGTTGATAAAACAACCGAATACACATCTGCAAGTGGAAAGATGTATGAATTAAGAAAAACAAATGATTATAGAAATAATACAATTTCTTCAGTTCGTTCATACATTGATGATGAAGGTTATCCAAATGTTGAAAACCAAGTTAGAATTGTAAAAGATAAAAATGGTAAAAAACTTAGAACAGAATTTATGACACCGTCAGAAGTTAAAGGTGTTTATGATATCAAATATACTTATCCAAATGGAAAAGTAGACCAAATTTCATCAGGTAAAATTGACAAGAAAACAGGTATTGTATCAGTAAAACGTGATATGAAATCATTAGATGGTACAAGAACTCAATATTTATATGAAAATGACCCACAAGGTAATAGAATTATTGATTATAAAATTACAGATGAAAAAGGTAAAACATTATTAAATTATTCTCAATCTTTTGAAGTTGTAGACGATAATCACTTTATTTCATCTAAAAACGGTAAAGTTTATGAAATGACTGTAAGTGAAGATAAAAATACTTTGACCGTTAAAGACAGAGATACAAAGCAAGAAAATAACTTAAATTTAAACAAAATGGTTAAAGGTAATAGAAAATCAATGCTTAACTTGTTGAAAAAATTTCCAGGAGAAGAATTGATTAATCTAAAAGATACGACAAATATTCTTAAAGGTGTAGATAAATTAGAGGACTGTTGTTATTGGCCAGATAAAAAAGAAATTGATATTGTAGATGATTTTTATTCTGTATTACACGAATTAGGTCACTCAAAAGACAACAAGAACGGAAATAGTGTTTTAACAAGAACTGAAGATATACAAAAAGTGTATGACAAAGAAAGAGCTGCATTTAACAAAGCCTTTCCAAACGCACAAAGAGATCATATTAACTACTTTATTGACGTAGAAGAACACTATTCAGGTTCAAGAGGTGGTTTAGAAGAAACTGTTGCTGAATCAAATGCACTATTAAATTCGTATAATACACAAAACGATATAGCAGCACGTTCACAATATTTGCAACAATACTTCCCAAAAACAATTGCAAAAATGTCAGAATACTTGTTTAAATAACCAAAATAAGGTAGAATAGAAAAACAAATTAGAAAAAACGGTACAAAATGGAAATAAATAAAGTAAATACACCAAAAGTTGTTGCTACAGAGTTAAAAAAACAATCAGCTAAAGTAAAAGATACAGGTTTAAAAGATGATAAATTTGAAAAATCGTTGACACCTGATGTTGTAATGGATACTCTTTCAAATTTGAAAGAAACTGACGGAAAAACCAACAAATACCGTTATCCACAAGTGTTAGAGGGTATTAAAAAATCTTTGGAAGAAGACCCTAAAAAATGTGAATTTGCTCAAAAATTAGCACCACAAAAAAATATTTCTCAATTAGGTTTGAGAAATATCCTTGCACTTCCTTATGATACTGTAAAAGATATTACTAATATTGCAACAAAAAAAGATAAAAAAGATGAGTTAAAATTTTCAACAACAAGCGAAGTTGAAGATGTTTACCACATGGAACCGAAAGATATCAAGAGAATTACACAATTAATTGATACTCCTTTGACAGGCAAAAATATTATCAAAGCTGTTCAAGAACCAACAAAAATTGATACTAAAAAATTAGCAGGCAAAGTTAATGACATGGTAAAAACTTTGGGTGAAGACGGTTTAAAAGAAGTTACTTTTGCAAGAGATGAATATTCAAAGGGTGATTATACTCTTGTTGCGGTTAAAAAGGGTGTTGTAAATGACGATGATTTTACAAAAGCGGTTGTAAAAAATAACGATATTACAGTGAAAGAGGTTATGGATAATAAACTTAACCGCTATGCACTTGAATCTTTGACTCACTACAAATCTCAAAATGGTAAAGAATACCAAATTAAAAAAGTTAACGATTTAAGAAACAATACAACTGCCAAAACTCGTTATGAATTAGACAAAAAAGGCAGAAGTCTTGTAACTCACGAAATCAGACTTGTTAAAGATAAAAAGGGCAAAGTTCAAAGAACTGAATACACAGAGCCATCAGATGTTAAAGGTATTTTTAATATTAAGCATGTCATGGCAAATGGCGAAGTTAAAGAAATTTCGTCTGCAAAAGTTGACAAAAAAACAGGTATTACAACAATTAAAAAAGATATGACTTCACCTCTAGGAGTTAGAACTCAATATTTATATGAAGATGACCCTCAAGGTAACAGAATTGTTGACTACAAAATTACAGACAAAAAAGGCAAGGTTCTTTTAAATAACAGTGAATCTTTTGAAATAGTTAATAACAAAAAATTTATTTCATCTAAAAACGGTCATGAATATGAAATTTCAATACCTGAAAAAGGTTATGGAATTAGTGTAAAAGACCTTGAAAATCCAAAAAGAACAGCAAAATTTGAACTTTTTGATGATATTTCTGGCATGCAAGAGCCAATTTTGAATGTTTTGAAACAAATGCCTGGTGAAGAATTATTCAAACTAAAACAATCAACAAATAAATTGGTTGGTATTCCTGATGTTTTAAGTTCTTACTCTCAAACGACTGAAGCAGAACGTAAAATTGTAACGGGTAACGATTTGTTTGTTATTTTACACGAATTAGGGCATGCTTGTGATGTGAAAGATGTAGACATGCAAAAAGAAAAAGAAACCGTCGGAAAAGCATTGTTTAACGATAAAAAATTCAACGAAATCTACGAAAAAGAAAAAAAAGCATTTAATAAAGCATATCCAGATGCTCAAAGAAATCACATTGCATACTTTATTAACCACGAAACTCACTACAACGGTGAAATTGGTGGTAAAAAAGAGACAATTGCAGAATCAAACGCTCTTTTGACAACAGCAAAAACTCATGAGGTTTTGGGTATACGTTCACAATACTTGCAACAAAATTTTCCAGAAACAATAGCATATTTGGATAAAAAATTAGCAGAAGCTCCTAAAAAACCGATAGAATATTCAAAAAAAGAACTTCCAGATGGTTGGAGTCACTAAAATTTAATGAATTTAATTTATATATAATAAGCGCCGAGGTTGAAAACCTCGGCGCTTATTATATGTTGCGTCAATGCTCTGCCGACTCTACATCGGCTTACGCATCATTATTTAACCACAATATTTACTAATTTTTTAGGTACAACGATGACTTTGACAACTTGTTTGCCTTCTGTCGCATCTTTAACCTTTTGACTTTCAAGAGCTATTTTCTTCAATTCCTCTTGGTCTAAGGCTTCGTCAACTTCTATTTTATCACGAACTTTACCGTTGATTTGGACAACTAATGTAATTGAACTTGCTTTTGCAAGGTTTTCATCATATTCGCACCATTTTTCGTCGTGGATTGAAGTTTTTGCACCTAATGAAGTCCAAACTTCTTCAGTCATGTGAACTGCAACAGGTGACATTAATTTCATTAATGTTAAAATTGCAAAACTGAATACATTTTTGTCTTCATCATTCCATTGAGCTTTGTTAGTCCAATCAGAAATGTAATTTGCCAATTCTCTATATTTAGAAATTACGGTGTTGAATTGGAAGTCATTTGAGATGTCGTTAGTAATACCCTTAATTGAGATATGAACCATACGAACTAAATCATCATTAGCTTTTGTACGAGTCTCTGGAACTTTGTAATTAAAGGTAATTTTTTCTTGGTTTGTTGAAACAAGTCTCCAAACTCTGTTTAAGAATTTGTAACAGCCTTCAACGCCTGCGTCTGACCAATCGAAGTCTCTTGCAGGAGGTGAATCAGAAAGAATAAAGGTTCTTGCTGTATCAGCTCCATAATTTTTAAAGATTTCATCTGGATCTACTGTGTTGCCTTTAGATTTAGACATTTTTGAACCGTCTTTAAGAACCATACCTTGAGTTAACAAGTTTTTGAATGGTTCATCAAAACCTACAAGACCTAAATCGTGTAATGCTTTTGTGAAAAATCTTGAATATAACAAGTGAAGAATAGCATGTTCAATACCACCGACATATTGGTCAACAGGTAGCCATTTATCAACTAATTCTTTATCAAAGCATTTTTCAGAATTTCTAGCATCTGAATAACGTAAGTAGTACCAACTTGAACACATAAACGTATCCATTGTATCAGTTTCTCTAACCGCATGTCCGCCACATACAGGGCAAACAGTGTCTTTAAATGTTTTAGATGTTGTAATTGGTGATTTACCTACAACAGAGAAATCAACATCTTTTGGTAACAATACAGGAAGTTGATCTTCAGGAATAGGCTGGATACCACATTTGTCACAGTATACAATAGGAATTGGAGCGCCCCAATATCTTTGACGAGAAACTAGCCAGTCTCTTAATCTGAATTGAGTTTTAAATTCGCCAAAACCATTATCAACCGCAAATTGTGTAATTGCTTTTTTTGCATCAATATTTTTCATTCCGTTGAATTCGCCAGAGTTTACCATTACACCTTCTTCTGTGTAAGCGTTTGTCATTTCTTCAACATTCAATTCTTTGTCTTTTGGTGAAATAACAACCTTCATTGGTAAGTTGTATTTTTTAGCGAAAGCGAAGTCACGTTCATCGTGAGTAGGTACAGCCATTACAGCCCCTGTACCGTATTCTACCAATGCATAATCAGCAGTCCATAGAGGGAATTTTTCACCTGTAAATGGATTGATTGCGTGAGTTCCTAAAGGTACACCTGTTTTAATTCTATCAGTAGAAAGTCTTTCGATTTCTGTTAATTTGCGAGCATTTGCTCTGTATTCTTCAACTGCTTGTTTGTTTTCTTCAGTTGTAAGCGCTTCAATATCTTTATATTCAGGTGCAACAACAAGGTATGTTATACCAAATGCTGTATCTGGACGAGTTGTGTAAACAGGAATTTCCATATCTTTTTCGGCAACTTTGAATTTCAAGATTGCACCTTGAGATTTTCCAATCCAATTTGCTTGCATTGTTTTTACGTTATCGCCCCAACCTTCAAGTTTATCAAGGTCTTTAAGAAGTCTATCTGCGTAATCTGTTATTTTTAAGAACCATTGAGATAAATATTTTTTTTCTACAACGCTATCACAACGCCAGCATTTGCCGTCGATAACTTGTTCGTTCGCAAGAACAGTACCGCAACTTTCACACCAATTTACGGCAGCTTCTTTTTTGTATGCTAACCCTTTTTTATATAACTGTAAGAACAACCATTGAGTCCATTTGTAGTAATCAGGTTTGCAAGTTGTAACTTCTCTATCCCAATCATAAGAAAGACCCAACATTTTAAGCTGTTTTGTCATATATGCAATATTTTCGTCTGTCCAAGTTTCAGGATTAGCGCCATGTTTCATCGCTGCGTTTTCAGCAGGTAAACCAAAGCTATCCCAACCCATTGGATGAAGAACATTGAACCCCTGCATTTTTTTGAAACGAGCAATTACGTCAGTAATTGTATAGTTTCTAACGTGTCCCATGTGAAGTTTTCCGCTTGGATATGGAAACATTGATAAAGCGTAATATTTAGGCTTGTCACTGTCGTTTGGCGTATGGAAAGTATGATTTTCTTCCCAATACTTTTGCCATTTCTTTTCTATTTCTTGTGGAAAGTATTCTTTATTCATATTTTTCCCTTCATAATTACTGTATAAATTTATTTTACCATGATAAAATAAATTAGAATATATAATATTAAAAATGAGGTAAAATTTATGCAAATTGGTGTAGATATTGAAGATAGCAACAGATTTGAATATCGTTCAAAACAACTTTTAGACAAGATTTTTACACATGGTGAACAAGAGTATTGTTTGGCTCAAGCAAAACCTTCTCAACATTTTGCTGGCAAGTTTTGTGCAAAAGAGGCTTGCATTAAGGCTCTTCAACAATATGGTGTTACGGGTGTTTATTTAACTGATATTGAAACTTATCACGATAAAAATGGTTGTCCAAAACTTAGACTTTTGAAAAAGATATCAAAAAATCTTCGTTTCAAATTGAGTATTTCTCACGATAAAACTAAGGCAATTGCGTTCGTTATTGCGAAATAGGTGCGTGAGCTGTGGAGTCAAGCACACGGCGACGGGAGTCGGCGGAGCATTGGCGCAACATAATATCTGTGACGTAGGAACGCAGGACGAATGTCCGAGTACCACAGGAACAAAAAAGCGTAAGCAGATGTGGAGTTAAAAGTGCGAAGAAGAAGAATTTAAATAAACAGGCGGTTTGCATTTATGCAAACCGCCTGTTTATTATTCCTATTTTTATTCAAAGTCAATTATGCTTCTTTTTTCTTTTTGTTTTCATCTTCAACTTCTGTTTCACCTTTTGCTACAGGAGTTTCTGTTGTTTTATTATCTTCGTTAGTAACATCTAAAGTTTTATCAGTTGGTTCTGGTTCTGTTTTTATATCCGTATTTTCAGCATCTTTTATTATGCCTGACAAATCAGTAACAGCAGAATCTGCGTCAGTTGTTGCGTTAATTGCAATATCATTGTTGTTAGCAATAACTTGAGCTGTATTTATTTGGTTTGTTGCAACTTGATTTAATTTATTTGCTGCATCCATGCCCGCTTGGCCAATTTTTCTATTTTTAGAGCCAAATAGTGAACCCAAGCTACCCATTATACTAGCTCCAGATATGCCACCGCCAATGTTAAGTCCGATGTTTGATTTCGCTGTTGTGTTTGTTAAACCAACGTCATTATGTACAATTTTTACTTTTGACATGCTAAAACCACCGACAGCACCACCAACAACGCTACCTGCTATTGTGCCGATTTTACCTGCTTTTGAACCTTTTTTGTATAATTTATTAGACAAGTCATGAGTTTCTTTTGCAAAATCTATACCTTTTTGAGCATCAGTTGAATCTTCTTTTACAAGTTTTGTAAGGGCTTCTAAATCGCTCATTGTGGTTGCTGTTTCTGTATTTAAGTCTGCAACAACGGCTTCTTTTGCTGTGATTGTTGCGTTTCCATTGTCAGCTATGGTTTGAATTTCACCTTGTAAATTTTTAGCTTTTGTTTTGTCTTCTTCTGTAGCCTCTCCTGAATCTACTTTATCATTAATTGTTTCAATTTCGTCTTGTTTCTTTTCAATTTCTTGAGTTATTTTTTCTGCTGTAGCTTGCACTTCAGCTTGTTCTTTTTCAGCTTGCGTTTGAGTTTCTGTCGCAATATCTTGTTTTTCTGCGATGAAATCCGTAAACATACTAAGTTCTTCTAATGATGCAGTTAACATTGTAGTATTTTCGTTTGCTTTTGTAGTAAATTGTTTTACCATTGATTTTAAGCTAGCGCCTTCTTCTTCAAGTTGCTTTTTAAAATCTGCAACATCTTGAATTTTTGACTTATATTCAGAGCTATCAATATTTTGAGTATCATCAGTAACATCATATTCAACGTTTTTTTCGTCATTTGATTCTGACGTAATCTCTTTTGTATCTTTTTCAGAAATAGAACTTTCAGCTTTTTTAAGCACATCATCTGGAACTTGAACACCTTTTTGTTTCATTTCCAAAATTTGATTTGCTGAATAACTATTCCAATTTATCCCTTGAACCATAATGTCACACTTTCATTATTGCCTACGTACTTCTTATAACGGCAAGGCTGAAAATAAACTTTATACATGCTTTTAGGTATATTTACAATTTGTTACATTTGTTTGTGCTAGTATTTAATTATAAAAAGAAAAGGAAGTATAAATATGGCATTGACAGTATATTTAGGTATAGACGTAGGTTCAGTTACAACTAAGTTAGCTTTGGTTGATGAAAATGGTAAATACGTTGATAGTTATATGTTAAGAACGGCTGGTAAACCAGTTATGGCAGTTCAAGAAGGCTTAAAACATTTGAAAGCTCAAGCAACACAAGAATATGATGTAAAAGGTGTTGGTACAACTGGTTCAGGTCGTAATTTAGCAGGTGCATTAGTTGGTGCTGATATTATTAAAAATGAAATTACAGCTCACGCAGTAGCTGCAAGTGTTAATATTCCTGGTGTTCAAACAATTCTGGAAATTGGCGGTCAAGACAGTAAGATTATTATCTTGAGAGATGGTATTGTTACAGATTTTGCGATGAATACAGTTTGTGCAGCCGGTACAGGAAGTTTTTTAGATCACCAAGCTCAACGTTTGAATGTTCCAATTGAAGAATTTGGTGATACTGCATTAAAATCTACAAATCCTGCTCGCATCGCAGGGCGTTGTGGTGTTTTTGCAGAAAGTGATTTAATTCACAAACAGCAATTAGGATATCCTGTTGAAGATTTATTGTATGGTCTTTGCCAAGCATTAGTTAGAAACTATCTTGCAAACTTAGCTTTAGGAAAAGATTTATTACCAACAATTTCATTCCAAGGTGGTGTTGCAACTAACAAAGGTATGGTTAAAGCATTTGAAGAAGAATTAAAAACAAAAATTGTCGTTCCAGAAAACCACCAAACAATGGGTGCTATTGGCGCTGCATTATTGGCAATGGAAAATCATCAATACACAGAAAAACCAACAACATTCAGAGGTTGGGAAGTTGGTGATATGCACTTTGCTTCAATCACTTGTGATTGTAATGGTTGTTCAAACCAATGTGAAGTTATTACAATTGTTGAGGGTATGGACGAACACAACCACCCTCACTATGAAAACATAAAAGATATTCAAGGTAATATTATTGCACGTTGGGGCGGTACTTGTGGACGTTGGGATATTGCCTAATTTGAACTAAAATAGAGAGAATAAAATGAATTCGAATAACCACCAATTTAAAAACTTTTTAATTATATTTGTAGCGGTTGTCGGATTGATTTTGTACTTTATGATTAATCCGAACCTTTTTGACAATATTCAAAAGAAAGGTGCTTTAAAGTTGTCTTCTCAGAAACCATGGCAAGAAGAACTTGAAGATGAAGATGACACAATTGATGATGTTGATATTCAATTAGAATATCCAGAAAATGAGTTCAAAAAAGAAGAATCAAATAGCCCATTTGAAAAATTTAATAAAGAAGAAGCTGATGAATATTGGGTTACAGGAAGTGTACCAATTAATCCAATGACAGATTTGAACTATAAAAAAAGAAGTGAAATTTATCAATTAAGAAAAACTTATGTTGAAAAAACAATTTTTAAAAACAGAAATTACACTCCAACAGAGGAAGTTTTTGGACAAATTGTTGATAAAAAACCTTGGTTAAGTATTGAGGCTCTAACTTGTACAGGACGTGGCGCAAAAGCAAATATTGGTTTGTCAGAAGAAAGTCGTTATATTAATAATCCAACAATGCTTGTTGGGTTAGATAGATTAAGTTTTGATGACAAAGAGAAAAAAGATTGTTCGCCCATTGATTATTTAATTCCAATAAAAATTAATTATTCAAAAGACGAAAATACAATCAAGGTTATTTTTGAAGTTTCTGCATACAAGGGTAATTTGGGGCATACGTATTTATTAAAAGGTTTAAATGCTCGTGATTTAGGGTTCAAATTTGCTTATGCAGACATTTTGAAAAATATTGTATTTACTCAAAAAGAAAATATTTCGACAAATGTTTATGCATTCAAAGATTTTATTCATTTAGGTAATGCTTGTGGTGTTCAAGGTGGTTGTAACAATGGTTCTCCTCTACAAAATGAATTGAAGTTTACAACAATGGCATATCCTGCAACAATTCACATGAAACTATGGAAAAAAATGCCTAAAAATAAAGACGTAAAGCCAGATATTAACTATTTGATAATTTTAAGATAATATTTTATAATCGACAAAAAGGAGAAATTTATGAATATAGTTGGAATTTTAAAAGAATTTGTAACTTGGTTTTATATGTTAGGAATCGTTTTTGTTATTTCATATTTAATCGGTTCTATCCCAACAGGTTACATTATTGTAAAACTTAAAACAGGCAAAGATATTAGAGAGGTAGGCTCAGGCTCAACAGGTGCAACAAATGTAAAAAGAGTTTTGGGAACTCCATATTTCTTTATCGTAATGCTATTAGATGCTTTAAAGGGTGCTATTCCTGTAATTTTAGCAGTATTATTTGCTCACTTTAAAGCTGAATTAGGTATTCCTGCAGTAATTGCTGCAGTTGCCGTAATTATCGGTCATAGTAAACCTATTTATTTGGCATTTAAGGGTGGAAAATCTGTTGCAACAGGTGTTGGTACAATTTTGGCTTTAAATTGGCAAGTAGGTTTGATTATTGCTGCTATTTGGGGTGCAATTACTTATACTTCTAAATATGTTTCATTGGGTTCAATTATTGCAGTAGCTTGTGCTCCTGTTTTAATGTATTTTTTCCATCAACCAATCGCATACGTTGTATACTGTGCAATAGGTGCATTATACATTATTTATCTTCATAGAGAAAATATTAAACGTCTTATGAAGGGTGAAGAAAATAAAGTTAGAAAATAATTTTTTTTTGAAAGTCGGTCGGTTATATCATAACCGACCGACTTTTTTATTGCTTTAAATATGCTTCAATAAATCCGTCAATATCGCCGTCCATTACAGCATCGACATTTCCTACTTCATAACCTGTTCGGTGGTCTTTAACCATTTTGTATGGGTGAAATACGTATGAGCGAATTTGAGATCCAAAGTTTATATCAAAATTTTGACCTTTTAATTCTGCAAGTTTCTTTTCATGTTCAGCTTGTCGAATTGCAAGTAATTTTGCTGCAAGCATTTGCATTGCAATAGTTCTATTTTGAAGTTGAGAACGCTCTTGCTGACATTTAATTACAATTCCTGTCGGTTTATGCAAAATTCTAACAGCAGTTTCAACTTTATTCACATTTTGACCGCCTGCACCACCTGAACGCATAGTGTCTAATTCAATATCTTCAGGCGGAATTATAATTTCTTTTTCGTAATCTTCAATAATTGGTGAGACTTCGCAACTAGCAAAACTTGTTTGTCGTTTGCCATTTGCATTGAATGGTGAAATTCTAACTAATCTATGAACTCCACGTTCAGCTTTTGCATAACCGAAAGCAAATTTACCTGTAATTTTTATAGTTGCAGATTTTATGCCAGCTTCATCACCTTCAGACTTATCAAGTAAAGTGACTTTCCATCCTTTTTTTTCAGCCCAACGGGTGTACATTCTAAGTAACATTTCAGCCCAATCTTGAGCGTCAGTACCGCCAGCACCTGCGTTTACGGTAAGCATTGCATCAGCACTGTCGTATTCGCCAGAAAGCATTAATTGAACATCGAATTTGTCTAATTCTTTTTCTAAATCTTTTAAATTTGAATTAGCTTCATTTATTAAATCCTCATCTTGCATTTCGTATGCAATTTCCGCATCAGAAATAATTTCTTCCCAATGTTCAACACGAGAGATATTTTCTTTTATTTCTCGTGTTTTTTGACCTAATTCGCTTGCAAGTTTTTGGTCAGCCCAAACTTCTGGAGATTGTAACTTTGTTTCAAGTTTAGAAAGTTCTTGTTTAGAATTTTCTAAGTCAAAGACACTCCTTGTTTTTAGCTATTCTACTTTTTAGTTCTTTGATGTCCATAAATTATTTTTTCTTAGATGATTTGTCGGCAAGTTCAGAATCCATACGTAAAAATACAGGGTGGATATCTTCTTTTGCTATTAATTTACCAACTTTGATGTTATCAACAGTTAAATCATCATATTTTATAGATAAATCAAACGATAATTGTTTTGCCATTTCTTTTGCGATATTAGGGCAGAATGGTTCAATTAATGATGCAATTACGCACATAATATCAAGAACTGTTGTCAAAACTTGACCACATTCAAGCATTTTTTCTTCTTTTGCTAAAGTCCATGGCGCATTGTCTGTAACATATTTATTAGTTACGTCAACAAGTGAGATAATAGCGTTTCCTGCTTCTGCAACTTCATAATTATCAAAATGATTTTTTACAATATCAATAGTGTTTTTAGCTGTATTTAAAATACTTGCATCAGTCTTAAATTCTGGCTTAACTTCGCCGTCAAAGTATTTAACAAGCATTGAAAGAGTTCTATTTAACAAGTTACCCATTGAATTTGCAAGGTGTGCATTAACTTTTTCTTTGAAATCATCATCAGAGTAATTACCGTCTTTTCCACAAGGAGCAGAGGTTGCCATGTAATAACGAAGTGCGTCTGGAGTTTCAAGTTCAAAGTTTTTCAAAATGTCTTGTGGAGCAATTACATTGCCTAAAGATTTTGACATTTTTGTTTCGTCAATTGTAATCCAGCCGTGTGCCAAAAGCTGTTTTGGTAATGGTAAATCAAGAGCCATTAAAATTCCTAACCAATAGATACTGTGGAATTTAAGAATATCTTTACCAATTACGTGAAGATCTGCAGGCCAATATTTGTTAAATTTTTCATCACTTTCGCCATCTGGATTGTAACCTAAGGCTGTAATATAGTTTGAAAGTGCATCAATCCATACATAGATAACTTGTTCTGGGTCATTAAGAACTGGAACGCCCCAAGTTACATTTGAAATAGAACGAGATACAGATATATCTTGAATGTCTTGTAATTGATTCAAAACTTCATTTGCTCTGAAACTTGGAACGATGAAATCGGGATTTTCTTTAATATGTTTGATGATTGCATCTTTGTATTTTGAAAGTTTAAAGAAATAATTTTCTTCTGAAACTTCTTCAGGTTTTTTCATGTGATCAGGACAAAGACCATCTTCTGTAAGGTCTTTTTCGCTTAAAAAACATTCGCACCCACTACAATACAAACCTTTGTAAGAATGTTTATAAATATCACCTTTTTCTACAAGTTTTTTAAAGATTTTTTGAACTATTTTTTCGTGTTGTTCATCAGTTGTTCTGATGAATTGATTATAATCAATTCCTAGAGCTTTCCAACAATCTTGGAATTTTTGAGCGTTAGCGTCACAAAGTTCTTTTGGCGTAATTCCTTGAGAAGCTGATGTTTTTTGAATTTTGATACCATGTTCATCAGTACCTGACAAGAAATAAACATCGTTACATCTTTTTTTGAAGTGTCTTGCGATGATATCTGTTAATATTTTTTCGTAAGCGTGTCCAATGTGAGGTGCACCGTTTACGTAATCAATTGCAGTTGTTAAATAAAATTTTTCCATGAAAACCTCTTTATTTCTAAGCTATTATAAAAAAATTATACAATAAACATAAAGTTTATATATTGAGCGGATTTATCTGCCAAAAAATTCTATTTTTTCGATTTTTAAATTAGGCATATTCTTAATTTCTATTAATAAATTTTTATGAAAATTGTTTCGCCAACTAGAATTATAACCAAGAGGAATAAGTAATTCACCATTTCCTAAAACTGTTACTATTGGTTGATTTTTCTTGTTATCCCAATAGATATTTAGGGTATATTTTGAAAGTTCTTGATTATTTTTATAAAGTGTTAGAAGTCTGTTGTCAAAACTTCCAAAAAATTTTTTGTTTAAATCTTCGTTGATATTTATTTTTAGATACAAATAATCAAACTCTTTGCCATTTATTTTATCTTTAAAGTTTATTTTCAAACTGTTTTTGTCATAAATAACATCGTCAACAGGCATGGAAAGAGTTCTATCGAAGGCTTTTTCAAGTGTCTTGATAGATTTTCCAAAGGAATTACAGCTAATATCAAAATTAATTTCATCATTAAAAAGGTCAGATTTTTTTTCTATATCGCTGTTGTTTAAATGATATTTTTCTAAATCATTGACGTAAACAAACCAACCGTTTTTTAATTTTATGTAGTTATTATCTTCAATCCATTTTAAAATTTCATAATTTCCAAGATACTCAAAATCCGCAATGATAGGTTTTTCTGAAACTTTGTTTAAATATTTTATGTAATTATCTTGAGCTTTTTTAGTTTGAAATAAATAAGTTAAATCATTATAACAACTTTTTACATCAAGAATGTAGTAAAACATTCTTGGCAAATTCATAAAGGTTGCGTTTTGCATTTTGTGAGTTTGTATAAAGTTATTATATTCTTTTAATTTTTCAAAGTTTTCACATTTCATAAACCCTTTGCCAAGTTTTTTAATGTTTAATTTTTTACCATCAACAAATATATAATCATTATTTAGGTATTTGAAACTTGCGCTAAGTTTACAAGAGTCATTTTGAAGTCCACCGATTTTGTGTTTTATATCACAACTAAACCAATTTGAAAAAATAGTGCTAAACATTATGCCAGAAGCAAGAATTAGCGTTAAGATTACGAGCTGTTTTTTTGTACTTTCCTTTAAATAGTCTTTTCCAAAAATGTAAAGACCTAGAGTTAAATACTGCAGAATTGGAACGACAACAATTGCTGTCCTTGAAATAATTGTGCTTTCATCTGCTGCAATTAGTGTATATGAAAAGGCTACAATTTGAAAAATTATTGAAGATGACAAAATTAAAAATAAAGGTGATTTATAAAAAACATTGTTTTTATTGTTAATCCAAATTGTTCCTAAAACTGTGAAAGGAAGAATTACAGAAATTGTAGGGATAAAAATTTTGCTTAAAATATAAAATACGAACCTTATGCCTGTTGGTAAGAATGTTAAATATTCTTTTGGCATAAATTGTCGGGGATTTAGTATTGTAGCGCCGTCAGCTAAAATACTTTGATTAGCTAATAACAAAATGTGTTTTGCCATGTTTAAAAAGATTGGTAACATTACCGCAACAACCAAGAACATAACAATCCAGCTAAAATAAAATTTGAAGTTTTTTTGATAATTTGTTTTTAAAAATTCCTTAAATTGAACAAATCCAAATGGTAATGTTGCAAAAAACATAGATGCACCGTAAATAGGATAGTAAAAACCTCCAATTATAATTAATAATATCCATATTTTTAACCATAAATCTCGATTGTTAATTAGTTTTGGTAAAGTTAAAATTAATAGAATTGGTAGAATTAAATATCCACGATTATATATAAATAATCCAGTAGAAGCTCCTAAAAGTAGTGAAATGGGACTTCCTGCAAGTGTATATGATAAAACACCAACAAGAATAGCAAAGCAAAATAAAATTAATGAATAAGCTACTGAATAAATAGTTGCATTGTCGCCCATAAGTTTTAAAACAGTGCCTGTCAATAAAGAGTAGTTGCCAGAACTTGGCGTAAAATCTTTGTATAATGTTAGATTTTGTCCAAAAACTTGTTGAAATTCTACAATTTGTTCGCCATGATGAAACAAATCTGACGGAATAATTTGAGCAGGACTTGTAAAAGAATTTATTGCAAAAATTACAAGCACAGAACTTAATGAAATTAGAGTTTTTATGTTTAAATTTTTTTCTAAAAATTGTTTTTTTATAAAACAAAATGCATTATAAAATGCAAATAAAATTACAAAACTAATAACGATGTAAAACAGCGCTGGGTAAGGTAATTTTATTACATTTTCGCCATATTCGTACGTCTCTTTAAAGTAAATTAATAAATTCAGAGGTAAAAATATTTGTAAAATGAGAATGGTTTTGTTTAAAAATTTTTCGCCAAATTTTTTCCATAGACAAATTATTCCCAAAGTGAGAATCATTGATGAAATAAGCAAAAATATTTGATTTACATCATCACCAAATTTATAAAATATCTCATAAGCTGGACAAATTGGAACTAAAAATGTTATTAATGCAACGATTGCAGTAGTTGTATAATAGGAAAAAAAGCCCATTAACATCAGTTTATTTGCATAATTTTGCCATAAAGAATAGACAACAATATAAAAAAATAAAGCTGTAATTAGTTTTGTAGAAATAACTGTCGAAAATATTACTGTCGTAAGAACTAAACCAATTAAAAAATAATATATGTAAGGTAGTTTTGGCGGATTATCTTTATGGGGAGTATTGTTGATTTTTATTCCAAACAATAGTGAAATTATGCTTCCAACAAGCAAAAGCGATTTGTAAACCGCAAGTTCTAGCGATTTGTTTGTATTATAAAGCGAAATTCCATAAATAAAATCTGGATAAATTTGGTTTGAAAAACTAATAAATGGCAATAATATTGCCATTATTAAGCTAACTATGAGCGAACTAAATAAAATTGTATTGATTAAATCTCCGATTTTTTTTTCGTTCATTTTATTTTTCCGAAATGAAGGTTTCTAATTCTTCTGGTGTTCCTAAAACGTGAACTTTTTCTGCATCAACAAGACTCATAGACAATTTATAACCCTGTTTTATCATATAATTATACATTGGTGCAATATATTTTTCTTTCAAATTTGAAAGATTTTTTTCACAATAAAATTCTTTATAAATTTTTAAATAAAGCTCTCCTGACGAAAAATAGTAAGCTCCAAGCGAGCAATGGTCAGAAATTCTATTTTTTTCTTGAACTTCAATAACATTACCTAAATTGTCGGTTTTCACAAAACTCCAATGGTTGCCTTCAGCCTTAAAGCAAGGAATTGAACCATCACCTTGTAAATCTTCTAATTTCATTTGAAAAGGTTCTACGTAAGTGTCTATGTTGTAAACTAAAACACCCTCTTTTAAATTGCATTTTTCAATTCCGATTTTTGCACTTGTTGCTTGTCCGTCTGTAACGTAATCAAGTTCTATAATTTCAGGTGTGATATTATAATTTTTGCAATGAGCTTCAATAAATTTTTTTGCGTTATTTTCCTTTCTAACAACAAAAACAAATTTATCTACATTGCTAAAATATCCACGTAAACTGTCTAAAGACCATTCAAACAAAGTCTTTCCTTTTGCTTCTATCATATATTTAGGCAAATTGTAGCCAACTTTTGCAAAGCGTGAGCCGATTCCGCCCATTGTTATTATGACATTAAGTTTCTTCATTACTTTGAGGCTTCCTTGCTTTTGTTGCAAATCTCGTTTAATTCTTCTACCGAATATTTTAAAAATTCATCTGGTCGAACGCTTCTGTCATCGACGTAAAATCCTTTATGTCCTGGCCATGGCTTGCCGTAAATTATTTCGTCATAGGGAATTTCCCATTTTTCAAGCCAGTTTAACAAAATTTTTGCAGTATTTTTATTGATTAAACCAATATTTCCGTTGTAGGAATTCATATTTCTTGATGTGAATAAAATGATTCTTGCACCGTTGTTATGGTAATATTTTAATTTTTCCACGACATTTTTGTAAGGAACAATATCTTCATATTTTTCATCTTTGCCTTTAATTGGGCAAATTGTCCCGTCTATATCAACAATAAAACTGAAATCTTTAAACATTATTTTATAACCTCTGCTTGATATGTGTAATTTTTGTTAGTTCTGTAATCGTTATTCAAAAACATTTTTCTGTTTATGACAAAAGTGAAAAGTAACGCTAAAACCTTGTATGCTTGGCTAATTAATTTTACGTTAGAAACTTGGTCATCTTCGCTCCAACGAATTGGAAAAAATTTTGTTTTGTGGTTGTAATAAAATGAGCCTAAAATCATACAATAATTGAACATTAGGTTATCATAATATTTTTCATAAAATTTATTTTTAAATATTTTGGTAGAATACATATTTAAGCCAGACCCAAGGTCGTAAATAGGTTTAAAAGTTGCAATTGAGAATAAAAAGTTATAGACAATATTTCCAAAAGTTCTGAAAAGCGAGTAACCTTCTAGCTTAGAACCTTTCATAAATCTTGCACCTAAAAGACAATCGCAAAACTTGTAGTCTTTGTTTTCTAAATAAGGAACTAAATCTTCAATATGCCCTTGATTATCACCATGAAGAACGATAATATAATCAAAATTATTTTTTATTGCATAATCAAAAGCAATTTTGTGAGAACCACCTAACCCATAGTTTTCGTGGTTTCTAAGAAGATGAATGGGAAGTGTAGGGTTAGAATTTATAAAATCTAAAACAACTTCTTCTCCGTTGTCAGTGCTTAAATTATTTACAACAATAACTTCAGTCAAATATTTTTGCACATTTTCATCTAGTGATGAAAGTACTCTCACTATCTGATTTGCGCAGTTGTACATTGGTATAAATAATAAAATTCTATCCATTTTAAGCCCTAAATTTAATCTATTTGATAATAATAACATAAATTACTCTCAGTATGCGAATTGTAATTTACATTTTAATGTAAATAATAAATACAAAAAACTTCTAAGCAAGATATTTTAATGTTTTTTACAATCAATTATTATTTATAATGTAAAAACAAGGTACAACAAAAAATAAAATAAAGCCTAAAATAATGAATAATGTACCAACTAAGTTACTTTTTATATCTTTTATTGTTTCTTTAGGATTTTTCTTGTATTCCTTTACTCTATTTTTAATTTGAATTCCAATTATAGTCAAAATAATCAATACAAGAATTGATAAAGCTACAACAGGAAAGTTTTCAATAAATCTTTCGAAATATCTATTTACTGCGCAATACAATAGCAGTAAAGTTATTATAGTAGATAATATAAGAGCATTTAAGTGCTTTCTCTTTTTCATTTTATACCTTTCTCGATAAAATCCGTAATAAATTATAATATAAAAAGACTTCGAAAGGGAAGTCTTTTAAAGTAAATTGCCGATGGCCGGGGTCGAACCGGCACGTAGTTTCCTACACAAGATTTTGAGTCTAGCACGTCTACCAATTCCATCACATCGGCATGTGAAATTTTTTATTTAATTGTTTTTGCTAATGTGATGGAATTGGTCTAATTTGACTGGCTTCCCCTCACTTTCCACTTCGTGGAGCCTCTCGGGTCGCCTTGCATCACATCGGCTTATCTAAATTTAATTATTAACGATTGTAATTTATGGTTTAACGTAAGATTATAATAGCAAAAAAATATAAAATTTCAAATCTTATTTTTTAATTTCTTTTAATTGCCCTCAAACTTCCCTCACAAGCGGTTTTTAAATGTACAAAAAAAGTTTACATTGTTTTGGGTGAGGTAGTGTTTATGAAAAAAACTTTATTTTTAGCAATATCAATTTTATTTTTTAATCTTTCGGCAAATAGTGCAACTTTTCAAGGTAATGTTTCAAAAGTGGATCAGATCGGCTCGCACCAAATTGTCGATGCAGATTCTATGAACCCAATTGACGGCGCAACAATAAATATTCCACAAAAAAATTTTTCTACAAAAAGTGATGCAAACGGCAAATTTAGTTTAGATGCAAATATCAGCGGGGATACAATTATGTCCGTTTCAAAAGACGGTTACAAACCATTTTCATTGACAGTAAACGAATCTATTGCGTCTCGTCCTATGACAGTTGGTATTGAAAAAACAGCGCCAATGGATTTGACGGTAGATACAAACATGTTTCACTTAGGTGACAATAATTTTTCTGATACATCGGCAAATGCGGGCGAATTTAGGGTACAATCAATAGGACCATATTATACGAAAAAAATTTTAATAAAAGATGCGAACGACAGTACTTATCTTGTAATTGGTTCAATTATTGGTATAGATACGAAAATGGCACAATCTGTAGGACAAAATAGTATCGCTTTTGCATACGCAAGTCCGCCAGAAATTTATTTTAACGGAACAAAAATTGCTGAAATTCAACTAAATGGTGACGGTCAACGCTTTAAAATACCAAGAGGACTTATTAGAACAAATCAACAAAACGAAATTACTATCAAAACAGGTCGAAATATGATGCAAACTGCATATATTGATTATGATGATATAGAATTTATGAATTTATCTATTGAAAGTCGTTAACAAACTTGTAAAACAGCAATAAGTTCAAGTGCGATTTCTCTTTGTAAATCAATTGGGGCTGATTTAAAATAATCAAAGGCTTCTTGAATACGTTTGTCTTTGTCGTACCAACGGCGCATAATTATCGTAATTGCAGTATCTAAAACGGCTTGTTTAATACCGTAATTCTTAGCTTTAGAAATAATATATTCCGCACATTTAACTTGTGAGTCCAAGTCTGCACTCTTCATCAAGCTAACTGCCAAACTTACTGTTGGGTCTAAGTCATACCAACGTTTTTGCATATTACTTCCTTTGAACTGTCTCTTTTTCTTTATTTTACGACAAAATTGATTTAATTTCTACCATTTTATCAGATGAAATATTTTTAAAAAGAATTGTTTTTTCTTTTGATGTTTCGCCCTTTACGATTTCAATACTTGATTTTGGAACTTTAAAGTTTTTTGATAAAAATTCAATCAAAGCCTTGTTTGCTTTGTTTTCGATAGGTTGAGCTGTAACTTTTACTTTAACCATTTCATCTGTTTTAATAATTTCATTTTTGCTTGCATTTGGTGAAATTTTAAGTTTGATAATCAAATTTTCTGCCATAAAAAATTACCTCTTGTAAAAATGAAAAAATACTAGTAAAATAATTATACCATGAGCGATATTGATACATTGTCATTATTTGATGACATAAAAAAAATGATAGAGGAACGTCCAAAAGACGACCAAGATAGAATAGAGAAAGCCTTTCTTTTTGCAAGAAAATTGCACGAAGGGCAATTTAGAGTTTCTGAAGAGCCTTATATTATTCATCCTGTCGAAGTTGCAAAAATTTTGATTAGCTTAAGAGCAGATACAGATACTGTAATTGCAGCATTTTTGCATGATATTTTAGAGGATACAGATACTCAACCTGAAACTATTGAAAAAGAATTTGGTGAAGATGTTTTGACTCTTGTCCAAGGGGTTACAAAACTTGGTAAATATCATTTTCAATCAAAAGAGGAACGTCAAGCAGAAAACTTTCGACGAATGTTTATTGCAATGGCAAGTGACGTCAGAATTATTTTCTTGAAACTTGCTGATAGACTGCATAACATGCGTACGCTGAACTTTATGCGACCTGAAAAGCAAAAAAGAATTGCTCAAGAAACATTAGATGTTTTTGCACCACTAGCAAACCGTTTAGGTATCGGTAAAATTAAAGCTGAATTAGAAGATTTATCATTAAGATATTTGCATCCAGACCAATATTTTGAAATTGTACAATTGGTTTCGCAAACAAAAGACGAAAGAGAAGCTACAGTAAAAGTTTTAATGGATAAAATTGCCAAAGATGTTAAGGCTAATGGCATTAACGCTCAAATTACAGGTAGAGCAAAGCATTATTATAGTATTTATAGCAAGATGAAACGTCTAAATATCTCTTTCCATGACTTATATGACATTACTGCTGTTCGTGTAATTGTTGATAGCGAAAAAGAATGTTATGAAGTTTTGGGTTTAATTCACTCTCAATTTAAGCCAATTCCAGGACGTTTTAAGGATTATATCGCAATGCCTAAAGGCAATTTGTACCAATCACTACACACTTCTGTAATTGGTCCAAAAATGCGTCCGTTAGAAGTTCAAATTAGAACTCATAAGATGCATGAAATAGCAGAATATGGGGTTGCCGCACATTGGAGATATAAAGAAAAAGGTTCTCAAAAAGCGGATAACGCAGCGGATATGCAATTCTCTTGGATGAGAAAAATGGTTGAATATAACCAAGATATGACAAATGCTGAAGATTATGTAAATTCAGTAAAATTAGATATTTTTTCAGATCAAGTATTTGCATTTACGCCTAACGGCGATGTATTTGATTTGCCCAAAAAAGCTACTCCTGTTGACTTTGCATATCGTATTCACTCTGATGTTGGACATAGAACAGTGGGTGCATTGGTAAATGGTCGTATTGTTCCGCTTGATACAAAATTAAAAAATGGCGATATTGTTGAAATTTTAACTTCAAAACAGCCAGCTCCAAGACTTGATTGGTTAAATTTTGTTGTAACAAAACAAGCAGGTCAAAAAATTCGTCAATGGTTTAAGAAGAATAACCGTGAGGCACATGTTGAACTTGGAAAAACAAACCTTGAACACGAATTAACAAAAACAGTTTTTGATGAATACGTTAAAAATGGTTCATTTGAAGAAGTTGCAAAACAAATGAATTACCAATCTATGGAGGATTTATTTGCAGCGCTTGGATATGGTGAAACAACAGTAAATAAAATTGTAAATAGAATTAAAAAGCCTGAAGAAAAGAAGCGAACTTATGTAGAACCAAAGAAAAAGAATACTGCAAAGGATATAGTTGGCTTAGACGGTTTGTTATATTCGTTTGCTAGATGTTGCTCTCCAATACCTGGAGAACCGATTGTGGGCGTTGTAACTCGTTCTAAGGGTGTTTCTATTCATAGATTAGATTGCAAAACTTTAGAAGATGTTGAACCAGAAAGGTTATTAGATATTCAGTGGGCAAACAATCCTGTTAATAAAAGTTATAGCACAACTATTAGGGTTGAAACTCAAGATAAGCAAGGTTTATTGAAGGATATTATTTCTGCAGTTTCTGATAATAATACAAACATTAATTATGCAAACGTAAAATCGAAACAAAATAATATTGGTATTATTGAACTTGGTATTGAGCTTGATAATATCAACACTTTGAGAAAAGTTATCACAAGTTTGCAATCGTTGCCAGATGTAATTAGTGTAAAACGTATTCAAACATCGTTCTCTCAAGCTCCTCAACAATTTGGTAAAAAGAATGCACCAAAATCTAAAAAGCCAAGAAAGAAATAATTTATTTGTTCAAAAGAATTGATAAACCCGCCATAAAGTAGCTTTTTATTTCGTAGAAAGAACGGATTCTTGTAAGCATTTTTAATATATATAAAGGTCTTAAATAAAATGCTTTAACAGCTTTTTTGTGAAATTCTAAAACTTGTTCTTTTGTTAAAGAATAAGTGCTTACGCAAGGATTGTAATAGGCGTTTTCATAGCTTTCAATTTCTTCGTGTAATTCATTTTTTACAAAGTTGTAGTAACGAGTTCCAGGAAGTGGTGTTGCGGTATAAAAACTTACAAAATCACTATCCAACTCAACAGCAAAATTAATTGTATCGTGAATAGTTTCTTCGTCGTCCCAAGGTAAACCAAGTACAAAGTAATTATATATTCTAATTTTTGCTTTTTTAAATGCTTTAACGGTGTCTCTAACATCATTTATTGTGATGTTTTTGCCAATTTTATCAAGTATAAATTGAGAACCACTTTCAACACCAATGCTAACCAAACGGCAACCAGCTTTGTACATATATTTTGCCATTTTTTCATCAGCGGTATCTGCTCTAGTATTAGCTGACCATGTGAATTTAAGTCCGCTTTCAATAATTTTTTTGCATAAATTCATTGTCCATTCTCTGTCTTGATTAAAAATATCTGACCAGAAAATGAAGTTTTTAATATTGTATTTTTCAATACATTCTCTAATTTCAGCAATAATATTTTCTGGAGAACGAGTTCTCACTTTACTTCCGCTAGTTGGAGTTGCAAGGCAGAAGAAACAATAGTGAGGACAACCTCTAGAAACCTTTATAACCGCTTGAACCTTATTGTTATCAGGACGTCTATAAATTGTGTTATCTACTAAATGGCGAGCTGGGAATGGCAATTCATCAAGGTTTTGAATAAATGGTCTAGCTCCATTAAATTTTGCGACAAAGCCGTCTCTGTACCACAAACCTAAAATATCTTTTATCTCAACATCACCACTTAAAAGTTCTTTTAAAGTTTCTTCAGCCTCACCTGAAATTATGTAATTTAGAGTTTTATTTTTTAATAAAATTTCTGAATTAAAGGTTAAAAATACAGCACCTTTTGCGATTGTAATTATTTTAGGGCAAACTTTTTTTGCAATTTTCAAACAGTCCAAATCACTTTGAAGTGTTGGAGTTGCAACATTCAACAATAGATAATCTGGCTTAAATTCTTTTAAATCATCTTCAAAACTACCACCAAGACTATAATCTCTAATCATAGCTTCAAAACCAAGTTTTTCTGCAACAGCTGCCAAATACATCAAATCAGTAGGTGGCAATGGTGGAATGACCAACAAGTCCTTTGTCGGTTGTTGACAACGGTCTTCACGGTTCATTACTGGTGATGGGGGATATATTAATAAAATCTTTTTCGCCATAATTTTATTCTATATCAAAAAATAAAATTTTAATATCATCAAAAAAGAGTAAAATTATGCTGCTTTTTCTGTCGGTGGAACATATTTTAAGCCGTTTGTATTAATTTTTCCCTTTGAAGTTACACTCAATAATGGAGAAGTACTATTTTCGGCAAAAGTATCTCTGCATAGGCCTTTTCTCCACCAACAACAGTCAGAACATAAATCTTTGTGAACTTCTGGTGTCATAACCCATTTCATACGTTTCATAATTTCGCTAAATTTATAAGTTTTACCTGTTTCAACGCCGATTAAAAATTTAACTTTTTCGTCTAATTGATTAACAGAATCATCTTTACAAATTGCAGTTCCAGAGCCATCGTTAGGACATTTTTTGCATAAATCATCTCTACCACTTTTAATTAAAATATCTGTATCTGGATTTTCTCTTAATTGTTTTGAAATTATATCCCAACTTGTTTTGGCAGACTGATTATAATTGTATCCTTTATACCCTGGCAGGCATAAAAAGTGGTGTGGTCTTAATGCTATTGTGTCTGGTTTTGATACATAACTTACGTTGTTCATTGGTGTTGTTGCATTTACTGCATTAATCATTTTTCTAATTCCCTTCTATTTTCCTAATTCCATAATTTTATTTTAATCCATTTCACGATTTTTTTCATCTACAACTTGTTGCAAAGCGGAAGTCATAATTTTCAAAAATTCTTCAGGATTTTCATTTGACAATTTTTTTAATTCTTCTAATGATTTCGTATCTTTTACTTCAACCTTTGATAATGCTTGTTTTGTGCCTTCCATAAACGATTTTACAGCATCACGTTCACGAGTAGAATATTTCATAGCTTGATTTACGCTACCTTTTGTTGCACTCAAAATTTCTTTGATTACATCATCATTAGGACTAATATTTTTGAATACAAACGAAATCAACATTCTTGGAATAATTTGATTTGTTGCCCAATTTCCTTTTTTCAATTTTTCAGAAGTTAAACCTAAGATTGTATCAGATGCAACTTCTTTGCCTTGTTCTAAAATCTGGTCTAAAAACTCATAACCGGTGTCAAAGGCAGGAACTACAGAGCCTAAAACTCCAGATGCAAGTTTTTCTGCACCACTTATTGATGCTGATCGTACAAGTTTTTTAAAGTTTTTGCTATCTAATGCGTCCTCTTTATCGCTACTTAATTTATCAGAACCGTCTACCAAAATTTTGATGCCCATTGTTGTTGCAGATTTTGCTACAATTTGTGCAAACCCCATTTCAGGAGCAGCCAATAATGTCAAAGCCGACAATACAGAACGAGTCGCACCTCTTACGGCTGCTGCTCCAATTTCTTGAGAACGGTTGTACTTATCGACTCTTTCTTGAATGTCATTTGTATGTCCATAAGCATGTTCATAAGAGTCATCATATTCTTTTTGTAATTCTTTTAAAGTTTTTCCGTTACGGACATTTTCTGCTGTCGTTTTCATTGTTTCATCTAAAAATTGTGCCATGACTCCATAAGCACTATATTTTTCTTCCATAGACATTTTTTCAGTGTCCATACCTGAAGCCTTTAAAGTACCGTCTAAAGTTTCTTTTGAACCAATAATTGATACTAACGATTTTTCCATATTTTCAAAAATTTGCTCTTTTGGAGTTGTATGATACAAATATGGAACAGAACCTGTTGTTGCGTAATAGTTTATTTTTTTCTCAACTTTATCTTGAAGTTTACCGTTATTTTCTTTGAATACAGTCAAATCATCAGACAATTTCTTCGACACAATATCGGACATAGCCTGAGTTGTAACCGCTAATTTAAACTGCTTAACTTTTTTATTGTATTTTGTGATGTTACTATTTTTGTATTCAACACCAAAAATTTCTTGAAACTTTTCAGGGAATTTCTTATCTTTAATTGACTCTTTTAAATCATCAATTTGTTGATTGTAAGTATCAATATCTTTTTGAACCAAAACGGCTCTATTTTTTGAATTCCATAAAACACTTACACTATCCGCAACTTTACCCGCCCAACCTTCAGATGTCAAATGACCATCTAAAGATAATTGAGCATTTTGTCCAATAGTTTGAAGTGTTTCTGTCGTTTTTTCATACTGTTTGGATTTATTTGAACTGCCTGTAAAATTAACAGGGCAAGTACGTTCAAAAGTATCAGGTTTTTGAGCATAAAGGTTTTGACGAAATCCATTTTGAGATTTCGCATTTGTTACGTTTTTAGTTGATTTAACTGCATTTAAAGCACTTAAATTAATCACTATTCGACCCTATTTTTACTAATTCAAATACATAAAGTACCCTAAATATAATAATTGCCATGTTTTTGACGATTTGTTACATATTGTAAAGAAAGAGGCTTTACTATTTCGTAAAGCCTCTATAATCTTATTTGTCGATTTTGTCTTTATCTTTTTGAATATCAACAACAATTTGTTCAATATTATCAGTTTTTTGTTCAATAACCTGTCCAACTTTTCTGTTGTCTGTTGGTGTTGTGTCATCAGCTTGCTCTTGAGCAACCTCCATTACAATTTTTTCAAATTCTTCTGGATTTTGTTCCATAAATTGAACAACTTTTTGAGCTTCTGTTGCCCCTTGAGCTTTTGCTTGTTCTTTCAATTCAATTTTAATTGATTTTATAGTTGCACTCATTGTAGCGCTTTTGCCAACGCCAATAGTTTTTATAATAGCATCGTTGCTTGAAACAATTTTTATATTGCCTAATGTTGATGCGATTAAAGCTCTTACCGCAAATGTTTTTAAAGAGAAGTTGTTTAATCCACCTGTTACAGCATCTTTAACTGTACCTTCTGTTGCAGCCCCAATGCCGTTTGCAGCAGCTTTAACTGCAACTGTGCCAACTTTTGTAGTAGGTTTAACTACGCTTGTGATACCTTTTGCAACATTGCCACCAGCATAGCTGAATGCTGCATCAATCATACCTGATTTTAAAATTCCTGGCATTGATTTTTTTACGTCACCTTTAATGCCATTAGTTGCTTTATCAGTTACATCAATTGCCACAGAAGCAGCCCCAGAAATGCCTGCAACAACCAAAGGTGTAGCTGAACCGCCAGAAGCTACGATAGCTACTGTAGAACCAACTACAACAACGGCTTGAGCCCCTGATTTAACAGCTGCAGTACCAATTTCTTGTGAGGTATTGTATTTAGCAACACGTTTTTGAATATTGTTTTTTGTACCAAATGCTCTAGTATAAGATGCATCATATTGTCTTTCATAATATTCAAAAGATTTACCATTTAATGCTTTTTTTTCAGCATTTTTTGAAGAATTAACTAATTGTTGTGCTATTTTTCCGTAGAAAGTGTATTTTTTTGCATCATCTAATTTTGACAAGTCGATATTTGATTGTTTTGCAATTTGTGCGACACCTTTTTCACCAACTAGTTCTTCAACTTTATTCTTCATAGTTTTTAAAAGAACTTCTTTAGGAACTTTTCTTTCCATAGTTCCTGTTGAGCCGTGCAAAACTTCTACATGGTCTTTGTATATACCATAATTTTCATTAAATTGTTTTAAAGGTAAATTAAATGCGCTTTGGACTGCTTTTGAAGTTGTTACGGCAGTTGCTACATGTTTAACCTTCTTTTCTGTGTTATAAAAGGCTTTAATGTTTTGTTCGTTATAGTTTATTCCATAAATTTGTTTGAATTTTGCTGGGAAATCTTGTCGAGAAATTGACGCTTTTAAATCAGCAGTTTGAGCGTGATACTGTCTTAAATCTGCTCTAACCATATCGGCAGTATTTCCTGTGATATTCCATAAATTATTGTTCCAAAGTTTGCTAATACCATCTGCAACATCACCAGCCCAACCATCTTTTTGCATTTGACCGTTGAAGCTTGTAACAGCAGTATTATAGCTCTTTTGCATTCTTGATACTATACCTTGTCGAAGTTGTTTGCTTTGTGCGCTGATAGGTTTTAAATTTAGTTTTCTTGGTTGTTCTTTACCTGCTTTCTTTAGTTCTTGTTTTACTTGAACTTCTTTTCTTGCGATTTCAACATGTGGATACATAACACGAGTATTATCTGATTGGCAAGTATATCTATCGTTCATAAAAACAGAATTCATAGTTCTTTGACTAAATTTAGGCAAAGATGAGGTATTAGAATTTGCTTTCGGTTTAGTAGATGTTGTTCCTAGAGCTTTGTTCATGATAGAAATTTGTTGCTGTTGTGGCAACTTTTGAAATTTGGCACGTTCCTTTGGTGGAAGTGTTGCGATATAAGCCTGTATTTTAGCTTTATCTACCATATCAATACCCTTTTTTCTTTCTCATTACATTATTATATTCGGCAATATCTTGTATGACTTTAGTACTTTAGTAATTTTATGTAACAAAAGTTTACATGTTAAATTCAATGTTTATCATGGTTTTAGAAAATTTGGTTTAAATTTTTAGTTTTTTATTACAGATGTAAAAGGCGGTTTGTCAATTTAACAAACCGCCTTCCAAATATTCTTTGTTGAGGCTAAACTTTTGCAGGTTCAGTTTCAAAAATATCAATAAAGTTAAAGATATCTGTTGAGAAAATACCTTTATCTGTAATTTTCAATTGAGGAATTACAGGTAATGACAAGAAGCCCATTGTCATAAAAGGATCATCTACAACACAACCGATTTCTTTTGCAGCTTTGTTTAACGCTTCTGATTTTTCTGTAACGAATTCAATATCTTCGTAAGACATTAAACCTGCAACTGGTAAAGGTAATTTAGCAAGGATTTCGCCGTTTCTAACTACGACTTTACCTCCTTGAGATTTAACAAGTTCTTTTTGTGCCAAAAGCATATCTTCATCATTTGTACCGATGATAATCATATTGTGTGAATCGTGGGCAACTGTTGAAGCAATAGCACCTTCTTTAATACCAAAGCCTTTAACAAAGCCTTTGCCGATGTTTCCACTAGCTCTATGACGTTCTACAACACAGATTTTTAATACATCATCATCTAAATTTGCTTTTGCTAAACCGTTTTCAACTTTTACATCAACAACAGTTTGTTTTGTAATCAATTGATGAGGGATAATTTCAATAGCATTAACCTTATTACCTTTTGCAGGAATGTGGAAACTATCTTCTTCTAACCAACCGACATTTACAGAACCTCTAGTAGAAGGAACATTAACATTGTCTAAAGATGCAACCAAATTGCCGTTTTCAGCAACGACTTGACCGTTTTGGAATACTATCATTGGTCTTGTAAAGTCGTCCATTGTAGCAAATACGTTGAAATCTGCTTTATAACCAGGAGCAATAGCGCCTAAGTCTTGAATTTTAAAGTATTCCGCAGTGTTTAAACTTGCCATTTGAATAGCTTTAATAGGGTTTACACCGTTTTCAACAGAGCGTTGAACCATACCGCCGATGTGTACTCTTAAATCTTCTGGGTGTCTGTCATCAGTTACAAACAAGATTTTGCGATTGTTGTTATGTTTTAAAATTGGCATTAATGCATCTAAATCTTTTGCTGCAGTACCTTCACGAACCATGATGTACATACCTTGTCTTAATTTTTCTAATGCTTGTTCAGGGTCTGTACATTCGTGGTCAGAAGTTACGCCACTTGCAATGTATGCACAAAGATCTTTGCCTGAAACTTGTGGAGCGTGACCGTCTACACGTTTTTTGTATTGTAAAGCTAAGTCAATCTTAGCCATGACTTCTTTATCTCTCATTAAAACTCCTGGGAAGTTCATCATTTCAGCTAGACCAAGAACCCAATCTTTGTCCATCAATAAAGATAAATCATAAGCGTTTAATTCAAAACCAGAGGTTTCAAATGAAGTTGCAGGAACACAAGAAGGAAGCATTGTATAAACTCTTAGTGGTAAATTTTTAGAAGCCTCTCTCATAAAGCTGATACCGTGTAAGCCTAAAACATTTGAAATTTCATGAGGATCAGTTACAACAGTTGTTGTACCAGCTGGAACTACTGCTTGAGCAAATCTATGAGGTAACATCATTGAACTTTCAATGTGTACGTGACCGTCGATAAAACCTGGAGTTAAGAATGCACCTTTTAAGTCGATTTCTTTTTCGCCTTGATAACCTTTTGCAACACCTGCAACTCTACCATTTGTAATAGCTACGTCACTTTCGTAAATTTCTTCAGTTAAAACATTTACGATTTGCGCATTTTTAATTACTAAATCTGCTTTTTTTTCACCTAAAGCAACTGCAATAAATTCTTCTTGGTGCATTTTATTCCTTTCCTAAATCTTATAAAATCCTAAATACTTGTTCCTTATATTTTATCACAAAATTCTAGTAATTCCTCTAATTTACCTGTATGAATTACGTCTTGAATTTTCTTTTCAATCTCTAAAATTTCTTCTTTGCTCATAGTTTCTAATTTACCTACAAGAACAATTTTATCAACAGTGTCTGTGTTTACAAAACTTTCGTTCTTTTTGATGAATTCTTTGTATAATTCTAGAATTTCTAGCTTTTTGGGGTCAAAAGTGTAAGGTTTTCCGATATAGTATTTTGAATCCTTGTCTAATTTTTTTACAAAATCAAAAATGAAATTAATCTCGCTCAAAGCTGGTTCTTCTTCGTATTCTTTACCTAAAAATGGGTTGCCAATAATTTTTTCAGAGCCTAAAGTTTTTAAATATGCACCCCAAAGCATGCAACCAACGTAGAAACCAATGTGTCTTTCGGTTAATTGAGCCAATTTTGGTAAAGCAATTCTAAACTCTGATTTTTTTATGTTGAAGTTTTTAATCATGTTTAGTTCGTCGTAAAAATATTTTGTATCAAGCGACAAAGGGATTAAACTCTTTGTAAATCCTGGGTCAAAAAGCGCTTCGTTTGTCATAACTTTCTCCTTTTTGAATAATTTTAGCACACTTGAAAAAATAAAAAAATAGTTTATAATGTAAATATAGGGTGAAGCCCTAATAGAAATGTCACTTCTTTAGGACTTCTCTTAGTACCCTATAACCAGATAAGAATAATTTTAAGGACTGTTATAATGGCTGTTATAACGGTCTTTATTATTTCTTTGGTCATTTTGTCTCACCCCCTTTCTAACCAAAATCTTAGTATTTGTGTGTTAGCGGAAGTGATGGTACTTACCCTGTGCTTTAAGTATAAACAAAAAGGATTTTATATGAAAATTTTTAATATAACTTTACTTAAGTATATAAAAAGGCGCAGAATGTAATTCTTACATTCCGCGCCTTAAAAGTATTATCCTAATTATTTAGATTTTCTTTTGAACTTAATTTCATCGTTTTCGGCATCAATTACCAAAGTATCACCTTTAATGAATTTTTGTGCCAAGATTAATTTAGCCAATGGGTTTTCAACCATTTGTCGAATTGTACGTTTCAATGGTCTTGCGCCGTAAATTGGGTTATAACCTTGAGTTGCAAGCAATTCTTTTGCATCAGGTGTAACTTCTAGGTTAATTTCTTGTTCGCCTAAACGTTTTCCTAAAGATTCCATTTGAATATCTACGATTTGTTTTAAATTGTCTAAAGTCAAGCCTTTGAAGAATATTGTTTCATCAACACGGTTTAAGAATTCAGGTTTAAAGCGTTCTTTCAAAATATTCATAACTTTTTCTTTAGTTTCTGAGAAATCGCCATTTATAGAGTCTTCCAAGATAACTTCACTACCGATGTTACTTGTCATGATGATAAGTGTATTTTTGAAATCAACGGTTCTACCTTTAGAATCAGTTAAACGACCGTCATCAAAGATTTGTAACATCAAGTTAAATACATCTGGGTGAGCTTTTTCGATTTCATCGAAAAGTATAACTGAATATGGTTTTCTACGAACAGCTTCAGTTAATTGACCACCTTCATCGTAGCCAACGTATCCTGGAGGAGCACCAACTAATCTTGCAACATTATGTTTTTCCATGTATTCTGACATATCAATTCTTACGATTGCATCTTCATCATTAAACATAAAGTCAGCTAATGATTTTGCTAATTCAGTTTTACCAACACCTGTTGGACCTAAGAAAATGAATGTACCAATTGGACGTTTGGGATCTTTCAAACCAGAACGAGCACGACGGATTGCATCAGAAACTGTATTAACAGCTTCGTCTTGACCAATTAATCGTTTATGAAGCACATCTTCCATAGAGATTAATTTCTTCATTTCGCTTTCAACCAATTTAGAAACAGGAACGCCTGTCCATTTGCTTACAACTTCTGCAATGTCATCGCCGTCAATTTCTTCTTTAAGTAATTGGTTATCTTTTCTATCAGTTCCTTGAATGTCTTCAAGTTTCTTTTGCAATTCCATTAATTTGCCATATTTCAATTCGGCAGCCTTTTGCAAATCTGTATTACGTTCAGCCTTTTCAATTTCAAGTTTAACTTGTTCAATTTCTTCTTTAATTGATGCTTCACCTTGAATGGTAGCTTTTTCTTTGTTCCATTGTTCTTTTAAAACGCCAATTTTAGCTTCTAAATCGCTGATTTCTTGCGAAATTTCTAAGATTTTTCTTTCACAATCAGGGTTAGTATCTTCTTTTTTCAAGGCTTCACGTTCAATTTCTAATTGAACTTTTTGTCTTGACATGATATCAATTTCTTCAGGCATTGAGTCAATTTCAATACGAAGTGAAGATGCTGCTTCATCAATTAAGTCAATAGCTTTATCAGGCAAGAAACGGTCTGTAATGTATCTATCAGATAATTTTGCAGCTTGAATTAAGGCACTATCAAGAATTCTTACCCCGTGGTGAACTTCATATTTTTCTTTCAAACCACGTAAAATGCTGATTGTGTCTTCAACAGAAGGTTCGTTGACCATTACAGGTTGAAAACGTCTTTCTAATGCAGGGTCTTTTTCAATGTATTTTCTATATTCATTGATTGTTGTTGCCCCAATTGTTCTCAAAACGCCTCTTGCAAGCATAGGTTTTAACAAGTTGCCTGCATCCATTGAGCCTTCTGTAGCGCCTGCGCCAACTACTGTATGAAGTTCATCAATGAACATTACAATATGCCCATCTGATTCTTCAACTTCTTTTAAAACTGCTTTCAAACGTTCTTCAAATTCACCACGGAATTTAGCACCGGCAACTAAAGCACCTAAATCTAATGAAATCAATTTATCATTCTTTAGACTTTCAGGAACATCGCCTCTTACCATACGTTGAGCTAAGCCTTCAATGATAGCAGTTTTACCAACACCAGGTTCACCAATTAGAACGGGGTTGTTTTTTGTACGTCTGTTTAAAACTTGTATTATACGTCGAATTTCTTCATCACGACCGATTACAGGGTCTAATTTGCCTTTTCTAGCAAGTTCTGTAAGGTCTGTAGAATATTTTTCTAACGCTTTCATATTTTCTTCTGCGTTTTTATTATCCACTTTTTTATTACCTCTTATCTTTTTCATTGCATTTAACACAGTGTTTGATGTAACTCTATTGTCTGCAAGCATTTTTTTGATATTGCTATTTTCAAGTCGAGTCATTGCAAGAAGAATATCTTCAATTGAGATGAAATCATCTTTCAATTCTTTAGATGCTTCTTCTGCTAAATCAAGTAATGCAACTGTGTTGTTTGACATAAACAATTGTTGTGTGTTTTGAACCCCACTTACTGTCGGAAAATCAGTGATGGCTTTCGTAACGGAATTAATGAAATTTTGATTTAAAAGTTTTAATTCATTAAGGTAATCCCTTGAAATACCGTTGTCTTGAATCATTGCCATCATAATGTGTTCTGGTTCAATTTGAGTGTTGTGCTTTGCGTTCATCAGTGCGCTTGCTGATGAAATAATTTCTTGTGAGTAGTTTGTTAAGTTATCAAAATTTATCATATTATTATTTTAACTCTCTTTTTAATAATATCTAAAAACTTCATTTTTAATTAATATTTTAATTGATAAATATTTTTTTTAATCATATAATTTATGTATTATGGAAAAGATTAGAAAATATTATGTGCCGATATTATTAGGTTTGATAACATTATTTGGATTAGAGTTGAGAGTTGCAATTTCAAATTGTCCGATGTGGTATGACGAAGGACATTCAATTTTGGTGGCTGTTCAACAGTTCCCTTTTGGCATTGACAACTTTCTATTTACAAAAGATTTTCAACATACACCATTTTATTTTTACTTTTTACATTTTTGGTTAAAAATATTTGGTACATCTGAAATTTTGCTTCGATTTTCGAGCGTAATTTTTGGTGTTGCAACTATTCCACTAACCTATATTGTGGCTAAGAAATTATACAAGAATGATAAAATAGTTGGCATAATTTCAGCAATTTTGGTTGCAGTTAGCCCATTGATGATTTATTATTCAATTGAAGTCAGAATGTATATGATGGTTACATTCTTGGCGGTTTTATCAATGAATTATTTGTTGGATTTTGATGCAAAAGGTGACAAAAAATCCTTGATAAAACTTTTGGTAACAAATACTTTGATACCATATTTGTTAATTGGTGGTATTGTTTTTAATATTGGACAAGCAATAGCATATACTTTATATTTATTTTTGGCACAAAAGGAAGAAACTGAAAAAATTAGAAAATATCTAACTTATAGAGTTTATCAACTTATTTTGTTAGTGCCTTATTTTATAATAGCAATTTATTATGCTTATCAAAGAAGTAAGTTTATAATGTTCCACATTCCAAGTTTTCAATTTATCAACTTTGTTGGTAATGTTCAAAACTTCTTTGGAGCAAAAGTTGGAATGTTATTTTGGACACAATATTTGCCGATAATGATTGATTTCTTATTCTTTGTATCGGTAGTTATTCCAATTGTTTACTTTATTTGTGCATTAATTAGAGCATTTAAGGAAAAAGATGCAAAATTATATATGACATTTTTGATGATTACAATAGCGTATGTGATTATTTTGATATCTTGTATGCTTAAAGTTATTGTGCTTGTACCAAGATATATAATTTTCATTGTTCCAATTTTGATGATTTTAGCTGCAGTTGGTTTTTCAAAATTGAAAAAATGGCATATTGCAATATTTTTAATCGCATTTACAGGATTTAGTTGTTATTACATTTTTAAAGATCCAGCTTATGTGATTACTAAAACAAATGCGATTTTAGATGCTAATAATTATTTTGAATCAAAAGGTTTAGATAATAGAGATATTGTTTATAGACCTTTTGCATCGAGTGTTTCGTTTATATATCAAACTCCAACCTCTCCAAGATGTCCTGCATTTGAATCTATGCATGAATTTAGAAAACCTTATAACAAACTTGTTTATGATGATTATCAAATTCAAGCAATGGAGCAAGGTCATGTTGATGAAGTGTGGTTAAATATTATTCAAAGTAATAATCACGTTTCACAAAGATATTATGATTTCATTAAAAAAACATATCTTGACCAAGTTGAGGCAGGACGTTATATTGTAATGATTATTTATGGTCCAGATAATCAAGCTCTAGCTCCTAAAGAACAATATAGACAACAATTTGCAACTGTTGAAGCTGTCCATAATGATAGAATTCTAGGTAGTTTATTTAAAATTTTTGATGACACTAAAGATATTTTCTTAGAACAATGTGATTTGGTTGAAAGAGTTTCATTTAATGATAATACGTATTTCTTATTTAGAAAACGCCCGTATAAAAAATAATCAGAAGGGCGGAGCTAAAAGCTCCGCCCTTTTTTATAACATCTCTCTTAGTTTTTTAATTTCTTCGTTGTAATAATCTAACCAACTTTGAGTTTCAGTTTTCATAGAGGGTTCACAGACTGCACGAATACGCTTTTTATCAAGTTCATCAAGTTGTTTTTGAATTTCCAACTTTTTATTTTCATTTTCTTCTGCTTGGATTTCTTCCTCTGTCTTTCCCCACGCTTCAAGTGTTGTATCTGTTTCGACAATGTTATAGCCTAGGTTATGATTTTGTTTAACGATAAAATTCATCTTTTCATTTTCGGTATAAGGTTTATTTAAACTTGTTTTTATTTCCATGTTATCTCCTTTCTATCCTTCTAAATAACCGCAAGCTCGCCATTGAATATGTACTGCAATGGTGTCGCCGTACCAACCTTGTACAACACGAATTTGAGTGTTGTTAACTGGATAAGCCCCCATTGTATTACCCCATGAACCTGTTGTGCCAGAACGAAATGAAGCAATTACCGAGTAATGAGTATCTTTGTAGGGTTTTAATAATGTTATCGTACGAGCGCTGTTTACTCCCATTGATTGTACAATTCCGCCCTGTTCGACAAAGCCGTCAGACCAAATTCTATACCAGCTGTGTTTGTTTTGGTAAGTTTCAATGATATGTGCATTATGGCTTTGGTTTACAATAGTTACAGTTTTAGAGTCGTATGGAATTGTTGTAACTGAGGTTATTTCAGAGTTTTCAATTACAACCTTGCCAATAAATAAACCTTCAAAATTAACTTTGTTTGAACCATTAAATTGTAGGATTCTATCCGGCATGATAGAGGTATCTACCCAAATATCGTTAAGTAATAAAGTCGGCTCTTGTGGTTGTATATAAATATTATTAGATAATGCTGAAATTTCGCCATTTTTGTTAACAAAAATGTTATATGTTCCGTTAACGAAACCACTTAAAGAAAAGTTTTCTATTTCTTTAATTTCAATATTTTCACCTTGAATATTTCCCTTTAAAGTTGGATAGTTGTTGCCTACTAAAAAAGTTAATTCTAAATCAGAAAATGTAATTAACTCTGCATTTCCTTCATTATCAGTATTTCCGCTACTTGCAAAAAGTGATAATTTGTCTGCACAGGCTTTTGCGAGAGTTGTATTGTTTGTTTCGGCGACAAAGGTTTGCATTTGATTTTTGGAAACAGCTTGTCCGTCTTCGGTTGCGTTTGCAACATAAAAGGTTTGATTTTCACTACCTTCTTTTAAGGCTTTTTTTTCAAGTTCTTCTTGAATAGATGCAAAATTTTCATTAACTTCTTGTGCTTTTGCTTTTGTACCTGCAATAAAAATATTTGGCACAATAAATTTGCCCATAAATACCTTTCCAATTTATTGAGCAACATATAACAAGGGGCGTTCAATCAATTAGAACATTATTTTTGAAAATTGTCAAATTTTGTTTAGTTTTTATGTTGTAATTAAATTGCTTAATAAAATTTGATTAATAATCATATTTAAAATAAAATAGATTTATGAGAAAAATAATCCAGCTATTAAAAAAGTTAAAACAGTTAGATAAATACCTTTTAAAACAAGTTATAGAGATGTTTTTGATGGGGGTATTTGTTTTTACTGCGATTATTTTTGCATCAGATACATTTATTACACTAATTAAACAAATTTCCATGTATGGAATTCCGTTCAAAGTAGCGTTAATTATGATTATTTTGAATTTGCCGTCGGTGTTTGTAATGACAATTCCAATGGGGGTATTACTTTCAACAGTAATGACACTTAATAGATTAAGTTTGGCATCAGAAATTACAGTAATGCGTTCTTGCGGTATTGGGCTTGAACGTATTGCAAAACCAATCTTTATTTTTGCGATAGTAATGGCTTGTTTCAGCTTTTTCATTAACGAAACAATTGTTCCTGCTGCGACAAAACAGTCTAAAAACTTGGCTCTTTGGGCATTTGGTCAAAAAAATATTCCAAATGGTAAACAAAACTTTGTTTTTAAAGAGGTTGGTGACAAGGGGTTGAGACGTTTGTTCTATGTTGGACATTGTGAAAATAATACGCTTTATAATATTACAGTGCTTGATATTTCAAAAGAGGATACAATTCAAGTTCTTCAAGCAAAACAAGGGGCAACTTCTCCAAAGGGTTGGGAATTTGATAAGGGTGCAATTTATACCGTATCAGATAATGGGAATGTGTTAAATACAACGATTTTTGAACATTCTTTAGCCCAATTTGGTATGGATTTATCAAAGGAATTAGAAAAAAATGTTGCACAAGAGCAAAATTTCTTCCAATTGGTTAAATATTTAGCAACTCACAGAGATATTTCAAAAGAAGTAAAAGCATCGTTAGCAATTCAACTACACGATAAAATTGCGTTACCTGTAACAACGATAGTGTTCGTGTTAATTGGTGTACCTCTTGCTATTACACCACCACGTGTAAGATATAATAGAGGCTTCTTGTTTAGTATTTTAATTATTTTCTTCTATTACTTACTAAGAGCCTTGTCTGTTTCCTTTGGTGAGGCGGGTGCATTACCACCATTTTTTGCCGCTTGGATTCCAAATATTTTAATTGCAATTGTCGGTAGTTATTTATACTACAAAAAAGTTTACACAATCACATAATTAGGCAATTTTTCATGTTTATCTCCGTTAAATAGCATGTGTAGATAAAGGAGTTTTCATGGAAATTGGCGGAATAAAGATTGGAATACCAACTTTCAGAGCAAAAATAGATAATAAAAATAAACCTCTAGCTAACTTGAATGAACCTGTTCAAGATACTTTTGAGTCGTCTACGGATAAAAAATATAATGCATTAATTTATGGTGATATTTATGAAATGGGTAGTGATATTGGAGATAAAAAGTTCTCTAAAAAGGTAAAAATGGCTATCTCAAAACTTCCAAGTAATGCATACCCAACAAAATTTGAACAAAATAAATTTGAGCCACTTAAAGAATTTTCTTTAATCTGTGCAAAAAGAGGTATGGAAAACCCTGAAATGGTTGTAAATCTTGTAAAACCTGTTGGTGATATTTATTCTTTTGATGCCAAAACTACGGATATGATTTCTAAAACTCATCGTGAAGTCAAAGAAACAAAAGATAACAAAACTGCTATTGTAATTACACAAACAGAAGATTTTAGAACAAATACAGTTACAACTAAAAAAGAATCCTTTGATTATAAAAAAAGTGAATTTATTTTAGAAGAACAAACCGTTGTAAAAAATGATAAAAACGGTAAAATGCTTAGAAAAGAAACAATGACACCTTCTCAAGTTAAAGGTATGTATGATATTACGTACACTTATGCAAATGGCACAACTAAAGAAGTTGCAAAATCAACAGTTGACGAAAAAACAGGCATTCAAACAATTAAAAAAGATATGAAGTCTGATGATGGTACAAGAACTCAATTCTTGTATGAAGATGATCCACAAGGTAACAGAATTATTGACTATAAAGTTACTGATAAAGACGGTAAGGTTTTGATGAAAAACTCTCAATCGTTTGAAGTTTTAGATGATAATCATTTTATATCATCAAAGGATCATAGAAAATATGAAATTAAAACAGAAGGTAAAACTTTATCTGTAAAAGATTTATATACTCAAAAAGAAGCATCAATTGATTTTAATAAAAAATGTTTATGGAGAAGAAATACTGTAGTGAATGCATTAAAAAAAGTTCCAGGAGATGAACTTTTTGAAACTGTTTATAGTATAAGCCATTTTCAAGGTATTAAAGACTCAATGAATTCATGTTTTACTCCAATGTCAAAAGGGGTCAAAGTTGGTGATGACATGTTTGTGTTTTTACATGAATTAGGTCATGCCAAAGACCACCAAACACAAAAAGGTTTCTTCGGGCTACTTAAAGATAATAAATACTCTGATAATAAAGATATTCAAAAGGCATATTTAAAAGAACGTGAAGCCTTTAATAAATACCACTCTGATGAAGAACGTGAACATGTTTCATATTTTACTCGAGCAAAAGGTCATTACAACGGCGCTTTAGGTGGTTTGATGGAAATTGTTGCAGAGGCAAATGCTTTGACAAAAACATATACAGACGAAAAAATTCAAAGTTTAAGTCCAAGAACTCATTATCTACAACAGTATTTCCCAAAAACAATTTCAGCAATTTGTAACGAAATGAATTTAAGAGATGAAATTGATGCAATTGAATACTATGGAACATAAAATAATTTAGGAAATAAGGAAAAATGAAAACCCAAAAAATAACTTTTGGATTACCAAAAATTAATTTTACCGGAACAAAAATAGCAAATAAACCTTTTGCTAATTTGAATACTCCAATTCGAGATATTTTTGTATCTTCTAAAAAAATTCAAAAACCTACTAAATCTAAAGAAGATGAGTATGTACAAATTGTTTCTGCGATGAAAAATTCTGAAGGTAAACCAAGATTTTCAGAAAAAGAGGTTAATGATTTTAAAATTTCTTGTGCTACAAATGTTTTAGATTTTGAAACTGTTAATACTTTTAAAGACAATACAAGTTTTACAATGTCTGATATGAAAAAAGTTTACCGTATGGGTAAAGAATTAAAAGACGATAAATTCAATGAAAAAGTTTTAAACGCAATATCTAAATTACCACAAGGCGTAGAAGCAAAAGAATTTAAACAAAATGAATACGAACCAGAAAAAGAATTTACACTAGATTGTAGTTCCAAAGGAAAATTTAAGTTTGATGCTAAAACTACTGAAATAATCGCAAAAACTTCGTATGATTTTGAAAGTTCACAAGCCAACACAAAAAAAGAGGTTGATTATAGAAACAACACCGTTACAACCATAAAACAACGTTACGATTTTGATAGAATGAAATACGAAATTCTTGAGCAAACTATTGTTAAAAACGATAAAAACGGTAATATGTTACGTGAAGAAAAAATGACACCTTCTGAAATTGAAGGTGTGCACGATATAAAATATACTTACGCAAATGGTAAAACAAAAGATGTTGTAAAAGCAACAGTTGACAAAAAAACAGGTATTCAAACAATTAAAAAAGATATGAAGTCTGCAAATGGTACAAGAACTCAATTCTTATATGAAGATGACCCACAAGGCAATCGTATTGTAGATTATAAAATTACAAATAAAGACGGTAAAATTTTAATGGGTCTGTCTCAATCGTTTGAAGTTGTTGATGACAACCACTTTATTTCTTCAAATAATGGTTATAAATATGACATTACAACAAACGACAAAAAACTTACAGTGAAAGATTTACACCACGACAGAGAAGTTTCTCTTGATTTTAAAAAGAAATTTGAAGGTGATAAAAAGAGCTTAATTAGCTTGATGAAAAAAGTACCTGGAAATGAATTATTTGAAACTGTCAATAATTTAGGCAAAATGAAAAGTACTGATAGCATATTTCAAGCTGGATTTTCACCTGTTTCAAAAGAGGTTTTAATAATGGATAATTTGTTCGTATTCTTGCACGAATTAGGTCATGCAAAAGACGCTCAAACCCAAAAAACTTATAGAGAAAAATTGCTTGGCGAAAATAAAATGTTTACCCATAATAAAGATATTCAAGAAACATATTTAAAAGAACGTGAAACCTTCAACAAATACCATTCAGAAGCAGAACGTGATCATGTTAATTATTTCACACAAGCAAAGGGACACTATGGCGGTAAATGGGGCGGATTAGCAGAAGTAGTTGCAGAAACAAACGCCATTACAAATACAGTTGCCGATGGAAAAATTTCTCTAGGGGTTCGTGCGCAATACTTGCAACAACACTTCCCTGAAACAATTGCAAAAATCCACGATGCAATGAATTGGAAAGATGATTTAGATGCAATTGAATACTATGGAACATAGTGTCTAATATAAAGTATTTTTTAAGCGCCACGAAAAACGAAGTTTTTCGTGGCGCTTTTAAATTCTTCAATTTACCCAGCTGTCGAATGTATAAAATAATTTATTTTTTATACTTTGGATATGAAAGTTATAGTTATAGGCGCTGTTGCGGCTGGTTCAAAGGCTGCGGCTAAATTAAAACGTTTAAAACCAGATTGGGAAGTGGTTATATATACGGCTGATACAAATGTTGCATATTCAGAATGTGGATTGCCATATTATATTGGTGGTGCTTTTGCAGATATAAATAACCTTGTTGTACGAACTCCCAAAGCCTTTGAAAATAGTGGAATACACGTTTATTTGAGACATAATGTGGAAAAAATTGACTCAAATATAAAACAAATTCTTGTTAAAAATCTTGAAACAGGTGAAGAATTTACTGATACTTATGATAAATTAATTATTTCAACAGGCGCAAGAGCCTTTGTGCCAGAAGTTTATAAGACTAATTTAAAAAATGTTTTTACACTTCGGACTTTAGAGGACGGTTTTGCAATTAAGCAAGCTATCTTACAAAGTAAAAAAGCTGTAATTCTAGGTGGAGGGTATATTGGTATTGAAATGCTAGAAGCCTTTGTAAGACAAAATTTGCAGACAACGTTAATTCATAGTCGTGAAAATATTATGTCAATTTTTGATTCTGACATGTCAAAAGCTATTCAAAAGCATGTTATACAAAGAGATTTGGAAAGTATTAGAATTATTGATAATGATAGTATTGCTGAATTACAGGGCAATGATGTAGTGAAAAGTGTTCTTACAAAAAACGGAGTAAAAATTGAGACTGATATGGTTCTTTTGTCAATAGGAGTAACACCAAATGTAGAATTGGCAAAGTCTGCAGGAATTATGCTAGGCGAAACTGGCGCTATAAAAGTAAATTCTAAAATGGAAACAAATCTTCAAGATATTTATGCGTGCGGTGATTGTGTTGAAAAGTATAATATAGTTGCAGATGCGCCATGCTGGATTCCATTAGGTTCAACTGCAAACAAAGAAGGGCGTTGCTGTGCAATAAATGTTGCGGGCTTAAACGAAGAATTTACGGGAATTTTAGGTTCTGCGGTTTCTAAATATTTTAATTTTACAATGTCGATGACAGGATTAACAGAAACTGATGCTAAAAAATATGGTTTTGATCCTGTTTCAGTGATAGTTAAAAAAAATGATAAAGCAGGCTATATGCCAAATGCAAAGCGAATTACACTTAAACTGGTTGCGGATAGAAAAACAAACCGAATTTTAGGTGCGCAAGGAATTGGCACGGGTGATGTGGATAAGCGTATAAATACTCTTACATCAGCACTTTTGTCTAAAATGACATTACAAGAATTTGTTGGTGATGATATAACTTATGCTCCACCATTCTCTACAAGTATAGATTTGATGCTAAACGCAGCTCAAAAATTAATTCACAAACTAAGCATGCATTAATTTTGTGCTAGAGCTAGGTTTACCCATTTTTAACAAGATTTTTACTACTTTTGGCATTTGGCAAACAAAAGAATACTTGCCTTTAGAAATAGAGCATCTTGAGCAATCGCAACCTAATTGGTAGCACTCTAACGCTTGTTCTGTCCAATTTTGAGTAATAGAATCAGAGATTTCACCGTTATTTTGCGGTTCAAATTCTTCATCAACGTATTCATTTACAAATTTAATACTTAAAGACATTTTCCTATCCCCCAATAATCCCCTACTCAGATTATTCTTTTACACACTCATTGTAAAATATAACTTTTAAAATTTAATCCTCTAAATAGATGAAATACCTATTGACAATCATATACCGTTCGGTATATAATCCATGCTATGGAAACGACGGATAATAAAAATAAAATATTATCAATAGCGCTAGATTTGTTTTCTAGCAAGGGTTATGACGCCGTTGGTGTTCAAGCTCTTTGCGAAAAATCAGGCATAACAAAACCAACTTTATACTACCATTTTGGAAACAAGGAAGGTGTTTTAAAAGAGGTTTTGAAGGCTAATTATGAAAAATTAAACGATTTGCTTGACAAAAATGCACATTATACCCCAAATGCTAAAGTGTACGAAAAGGACGTTATACTTACCTTAACGACTGTTGCACAAGCATATTTGAAGTTTGCAAAAGCAAACCCAAAATTCTACAAAATAGTGCTAAACGCAACATTTGCCCCAGATTGCGGAAGCCTAAGCAGAATTGCTAAGGATTTAAATAATGTTCAATTTCAGATTATTGAAAAAATGTTTAAATCTATGGCAAGAATTCACAGAAACATGAAAGGCTCTGAAACCCGCTTGGCATGGACTTTTATCGGATTGATTAATACGTGTATTGCACTAAAGAAGCAAGACAGCATTAATGAATTTGTAAAACAGTTTATGCATGGCATTTTCAGCTAACAAAAATTTTTAAAACAAATATACCGAACGGTATAGTAAGGAGAAAAACTTGTGGGCTGAAGAAAGCAATTTTTATCACATTTACCCCTTAGGATTAGGTGGAATAGAGGACAAAACCGCTTTGTCACTGTCATACCACCTAACAGTGAGCGTATATTCCTTAATAATCAATGCGTTTCAGCCTCGTGTACGTAGGAAAGCGTACGTAAAAATACGTACGTTTTTATACGGACAAAAACGAACAAAAATAATTTTTAACAAAATTTACTTATTTTTTCATATTTTCCTCACAAAATGTGCGAAATTTTTTATAAAAAATTTCGCACATTTAATTTGAAGTTAAAATTTAAAATTTAAAAATCAAAATTAATATTCAATACCTTCTCTTGCCTTAACACCTTTGTTCCAATAGTGCTTAATAGGTTGAATATTTGAAACTAAGTCTGCTGCATCAATAATACTTTGGTGCGCATTTCTGCCGGTAAGAACGATTTCGACGTTTTCTGGTTTATTTTTGATTGTTTCAAGAACATCTTTTTCGTCAATCATATTCAAATCTATTGCAATGTTCATTTCATCAAGAATTACAACATCTGTTTCACCAGAGTTGATAATCTTTTTAGCATCTTCCCAACCCTTTTTCATAATAATTTTGTCGTTTTCTGTCTGATTTGATGTGTAGACAATTCTATCAAGCCCAGCTTGGTTTAGGGTAAGATTTTTTCTTAAATCAGGTTGAAGTTTATTGAAGGCTTTAACTTCACCATAATTATCGCCACCTTTTGTAAACATTGTGATTGCAACTTTTTTGCCTTGACCTAACGCACGAAGTGCAAGTCCCATAGCTGCTGTTGTTTTGCCTTTGCCGTCACCAGTGTAGACTTGAACATAACCTTTATCTTTTTTGTCTGCGTTGCCCTTGAAAGTTACGTTTGCTGTGTATTTTAAGTTTTGAATACCCAAGAAAGCCAAATGTGACAAGGCATCTTGCTTGAATGGTGAGGTTACATTTGGGTTTTGATTGAATGCTTGTTCGGGCTGTTTGTTTTCATTTTTTTTGTTGTTGTAAGTTGCTTGAACAGGGTTTATAAAGTATTGAGGGGCTATATTATTAATTTTCATTCTTTTCTAATTCCTTATTTTTCGATAAACACTAATTTTGATGGTTTAAGCTAATTCTGAAAGAGAGTCATATTTTAGCAAGGTGAAAATTTGAAGTCTTTGGTCTTTAGTCAAATTTCCAGGATGTTCTTCGTTGATTGGCAAGTTTTTAGGTTCTATTTCTAGTTGTTTGCAAGCGTCATCAAGGTTTTTCATATACGCATCTAATTCTTTTTTGCTCATAGCATCTTTAAGTTCTTCTCTCATCAAAGCCATCGCATCTTCGTTGGTAAATTCTTTTTTAGGGCTTTTTTCAAAAACATCTTTGTCTAAAGTTTTAAGTGCCATTTTTGGTGCAGATTTAACAGGGTTAGACATGCGTTGAGCTGGTGTTACTTGTGGTGCTTGAAAAGCAACTTGTGATAATTTCATAATTTCTCCTTATATGTGATAGTCTAGTTTGTATATTTTTCAACGATACGGGTAATGCAAATACACTTCCATTAGAGTATGCTATTTCGCTTGTATAAATCAGAAAGGGGTAATAATCATTTCAAGTTTATTCCCTATTCCTGTCTCGAGGTTGAAAACAAATAAGCATTCCGACTGTAACGGCTGCGGACCAGCGAGGGATTTACACCCAACTTTCCTTACTTGTTGATATAATTTTATATCAAAAGAATTTTTATTTAAACATGTATATTTACATGAATTTACAATTTTAGCGGTTGAAAAATTTGAAAAATAGTTTATAATATAAATACAGGGGCGGTAGTTCCAGCTACCATCAACTGTATAAAGAAGTCGGAATGGCGTTATCTCTTATGAGAAGCGCCATTTTTCATTATGTATAAAATCAAAAAAATCATTATTAATGTTAAATTGATATTTTCCATAGTGACCTCCTTTCTTTCGGAACAACCGACCAAAATCGGAATTAAAATGTTGTGTCGGAGTTCTTTAGAAAACAGGCTAGCCCCATGAGTTGATTATATCATAATGTTAATTAAATGTACATATATGATATTTATTAAATGCGTTTTGAGAATAATTAAAAGTATCGTGTGTTGCAGTAAAAGATGATATAAGGTTGTATTTTTTATCTAAAAAGGGCGGTGATTTCATCACCGCCCTTTTTAGATACTTTCAAAATTTTTTATTCGTGTAAAACGACATTGTTTTTTGTTGATTTTTTTACATCAATTACTCGTTGGTTCGAGCTTCCAACCCAATGTAAGTTATTATCGTTTAACTTTTGAACAAATTCGCCATCAATTAAAACGTCAATATCTTTTATGCCATCTAAATCACAGATATCTTCCCACGAATAACCTGTATAAAGCCATACAGTCTTTTCTGGAAGTTCTGATTTAATCTTTTTTATTAATCTAAAAATTTCTGAACGATTATTTGGAAACAATGGATCACCACCGCTGAAGGTTATACCTGAAATGCTTGGGACTCTTAACGCTTCAAACAACTCATCTTCAGCCTCTTGGTCAAAAGGTAATCCGCCTTTTTCGTCCCAAGTGATTGGGTTTTGACAACCTTTACATTTGTGGTTACAACCTGCAACCCAAAGTACGGTTCTTAAACCGTCGCCATTAAGCATATCTTCTTTTGTAATATTGTGGTAATTCATTAATCTCTTTCCAAATTCTGTTTTGTTATAATTATGGGTTTTGATTTTTAATCAAAACCCATTAAATTTTGCTTGCGTTTCACATAGCTTTAGTTGTTCACCTTTCGCTTCGCTCATTGCTCTGCTCGGGTGGCTACATACTAACCCTATCTTTAATTTCTTCCATTTTTGCTTCGTTCAAGCGAGTATCACCTTTAACTCTTGAATATGACAAGTAGCCGTTCATTCTATCAATTTTTGTTAGGTTCTTGCTACCGCATTTTGGACAAACGTCCATATTCAATTCTTGGTGTCCGCAATCATCACAGTATGAAAGTGATAGGTTTACGCCTTCGTAAAAACCTTTATCCATTGCTCTTTTAATCAAAGTTTCGATAGCTTTTGTATTATATGAGATTGGATATTTTACGTATTGAATTTTACCACCGTTCATCAATTCCCAGAAACGTCCTTCTAAGTCTTGTTTTTCCAATGGTCCAATTTTTTCTGTAACGTGGCAGTGGAAACTGTTTGAAACATAACCTCTGTCTGAAACTTTTTCAACCACGCCATATTTTTTACGGAATTGTTTAACTTGTAAACCGCATAAGTTTTCAGCCGGAGTACCGTAAATTGCGTATAAGTTTCCATCTTCTTCTTTGAATTGGTTTACTTTGTTATTAATGTATTCCATTACCTCTAAAGCGAATTGACCGTCTTCAACTAATGATTTGCCATTGTGTAATTCTTGCAATTCATTCAATGCTGTGATACCGAATGATGCGGTTGAAGATTTCAAAATAGGTTTAATTTTGTCGTGTAAACCTAAGTGACCGCCATAGAAACCACCTTCGCAGAAGCCAAGAGGATTAATTGACGCTCTCATTTCGCCAAGATAATCGTAAGTACGTTTGTGTAAGTTTCTAATCATTTCCATATAGTAATCAAGAACTTCATAGAAATCTTTACCTTCTTTTTGTGCTTTAGCATAAATCATTGGTAAGTGTAAGCTAATAGCGCCGATGTTAAATCTACCAACAAATACTGGTTTATCGTTTTCATCTGCAGGTTTCATTCCGCCTCTTTCATACCAAGGTGAAAGAAATGCTCTGCAACCCATTGGAGAGATTACTCGTTTATATTTTTTGTACATGCTTGCAATGTAGCCTTCGCCTGTCATTGACAACCAATCTGGATACATTGATTTTTTAGAACATTCAACACCTGCATCAAACAAATCTTCTAATTCTCCACCTTTGCCGTGAAGTTCTTCGTCGTATAAGAATACGATTTTAGGGAATAATACTGGTTTTTTATTGTTCTTTTTGCCTTGACCTTCTTGTCTTACTTTTAACATCATTTTTGATGCCATTTTTTCAAACATTTCTGTACCAAGACCTAATGTCATTGTAATAAATGGATAATCACCACGACTAGATGCTACTGTGTTGAATTTGTATTCCCAGCCTTGGAAACCATCGTGTAAGTCTTTTTCAACATCTTTAATTGCTTCTTCTTTAGCTTTTTGTGAGTCAACACCCATATCAACATATCTTTGGTAATTCTTGTTGAAGGTTTTTTGAGCAAATGGAGCTAAAATTTTGTCAACTTCTGGAACTGTAAAACCACCGTATTGTTGGCTTGCCGCTGCCATTACAATGTCACCAATTACGTCAAAAGCAACTTCTAATGTTTTTGGTTCGTTGTACCACAAGTTACCCATTTCAAAACCGCCTTTTAATACGTTTCCAACGTCGAATAAACAGCAGTTCATTGTGTCACGTCTTGCTGACATATCGTGAATGTAGATATATCCGTCACGTGTTGCTTGTAATTCTGGTACTGTTAAAAAGAATTTTTTGTATAATTCTTTGTTCAATTGATTGAAAATTAATGAACGCTTTGTTGAAACTAACGCAGAGTCAGAGTTTGAATTTTCTTTATCTCCGATATACATAATTCTTTGACTTTCTTGATATACTTTGTCTAGCATATTTACAAAGTCGATTTTGTAGTCACGATAGTTTCTGTAACTTTTTGCAACTTTTGGATTTACGTTTTCTAATGCGTTTTCTACGATACAGTGCATTTTGAAAATTTCAATTTCTGTTTGGCGTGAATCTAAAACACTCCAATTTACGTAATTGCAAATGTCTTCTAATTCTTTATCTGTAAAGTCAACAAGCATTCTAGCAGCTGATTTTTTTACTGCTTTAACTACTTTTTGAACATCATAATCTTCTTTTGTGCCGTCTTTTTTGATAACTTTTACATTATTTACAGCTAGTTTTGATGCGATTTCTACTATTTTACTAACGGGTTTTACTGCATTTAGTGATTTCGGCTTTGTTATTTTTGATGCAGATTCTTCGTTAATTTGTACAACTTTTCCATTGTCTAATTGTGGCATTAATTAATCTCCTTTTTTACGAAAAGAAGGCAGAAATAGGATAAATTTCTATGCTCTTTTTACTGTATTCCCGAATTCCTGTCCCTGAGGTATATCATACTACTTAAGTGCCGGCTATTACGGCTTCGGACCTGCCGATGAATTACACATCACATTCCTTAAATACTATACAAACATTATAGCAAAAATTTTTGAGGCATGGAAGAATTATTAACAAAATTTAATCTGTTTGATGTATTTAATTTTTGAATGTTTTTGGTATTTACAGACGGGTAAAGGTTTACAGATTAAGAAGTTTTGTAAAGTTGTTTTTGTGCCTAATTTTGCATACTATAAAACATCTGAAACTCAATAAACTAGGCTCTTGGGTGGGCGTGTTCAAATACGTCTTGCAAGTGTTTTGTTGATACATGTGTGTAGATTTGTGTATTTGATATGCTGGCATGTCCCAAAAGTTCTTGTACAACTCTCAAATCTGCACCGTTTTCAATCAAATGTGTTGCAAAACTATGACGAAACATGTGTGGCGTAACGTGTTTTGGAAGCTCAATGCTTTCAACCACACTGTTTATAACATTTCTAACCGTTTTATTCTGTAAACGGTAACCAGTATTGTTTATAAAAACTGGTGTAGAATCAGTGATTGGTTCAAGTGGAAAGCCTTTTGCAACGAGTGGTCTGGCGGTATTAATATAACTTTCTAAATATTCTTTTGCTTTATCTGATATAAGGACAATTCTTTCCTTTGCGCCTTTACCAAAAACTGTAATCTCGTTGTTTTCTAGGTTTAAATCGCCAAAATTAAGTCCGCTAAGTTCTGAAATACGCATACCTGTTGCCCATAAAAGTTCAAGTATAGTGCGGTTTCTGTATCCTGCTGGCGTATCAATTTTTATGCCATTCATAATTTTTTCAACTTCTTCAGTCGTTAAAAATTTTGGCAAGGATTTTGGTCGCTTAGGGGCACTAAGGTTGGTTGTTGGGTTTGTGTCAACTAATCGTTCTCTATATAGGTATTTATAAAATGTTCTGATTGATGCAATTTTGCGGGCTAAAGTAGTCTTTTTGTAATTGAATTTTTGAATAAAATACAAATATTCTCTAACTTTTGCAAAATTAACCGTCAAGCAAGAAGTGTCATCAAGCCATAACAAATAGCTCATAACATCAGAATAATACGCTTTTGCTGTATGATTTGAAAAGTTTTTTTCAACCAAAAGGTATGTTTTATAATCTTCTAAATATGTTTTTGACTCTTTATTTAGTGACATAATATTCCTACTTACGCACGATTTTTTTTTGTTAGCGCTATTATACAATATTTTTGTATAATTTAGAAATAATTTACAAAATTGAGGATAAGAAATGAGATTAAGCAAAACTTTGGTTATTACAAGTGCAGTTATTGGGCTTGTTGCAAGCGGTTTTTATGCAGATGTTCAAGCAAAACCTAGAAAATTACCTAAGACTACTCAAAAAGTTGTAAAAGTTCAAATTGCAAAAACTTATAACGATATTGACAAGATGATTGATTACGGTAATTATGCAGCAGCTGACAGACTTTTGAATAATTTACTAAAGAAAAATCCAAACGACATTAGCGCTCGTTCACTTTATATCATTTCACTTGTAAAACAAGATAAATTTGATGTTGCGCAATCTCAATTAAATAAATATTTACCAAAATTCTCAAAAAATGCCAATCTTCATTACGCTCAAGGTGTTTTACTTGTTAAGCGACAAGCTAGTTCTGATATGGAATACAGAGAAAAATCAGAAGAACTTTTAAAGCGTGCACAAAATGAGTTTAATACGGCTTTAATTATCAATCCTAGATATTATCAAGCCTATAACGCTTTAGGTGTAATTGAATTAAACACAGGAAATTGGAACAAAGCACGTCAATACTTTGGCAGAGCGTTAGAAGTTGACCCAAATTATGCAACTGCAATTGATAATTTAGGTACAGTAGATTATTTACAAGGTAATCACGATTTGGCTCAAAAACGCTTTATGAAAGCAATTTCACTAAATCCAAATAGTTCAACTGCATATTTTCATTTAGCACAGGTTTACGATAAAAAATCTGGATATTCTAAGGCTTTAGATGCTTTAGACCATTCGTTAAGAATTAAAGGAAATTCTTCTGTTGCATACAACTTACGAGGAGAAATACTTAAAAAACAAGGTAACGAAGCAGCTGCAATTGAGTCTTTCAAAAAATCAATTGCTTTAAAACCAGAAAACACAAAACCATACGTTAATTTGGCAAAAATTTATGAACGCAGATTTGATAATGAACTTGCTATTGCAAGTTTGAAATCAGCTTTGGCAGTAAATCCTGCACAATACTCAGTAAAATTAAAGGTCGGCGAATTATCTTTGTTGAAGGGTGATTATAATGAGTCTTTAAAATATTATTCATCACTTGTAGGTGTTGAAGGTTACAATGCAGATGCTTTAAAAGGTATGGCAAACGCTTATTTTGCACAAGTTAGAGATACAGCAAGCAAGAGTGTAATTGCTAACAAAAAGGAATTGCAAACTGCTTACAACAACATTGAAAAGGCACTTCAAGCGAACCCTAACGATTTAGATTTGTATCTTGCAAAATTAAAAATGGCAAAACTTACAAACCAAGAAAAAGCCACTCAAGAAACATTAGATAAAATTGTAAAAGCCCCTGTCAGAGGTTTGAATGACCTATTAGCAAAGGGTGATGCGTATTACGCAATGAACAAGTATCAAGAGGCAAAGAAAACTTTTGAAAAATCGGTTGTATTTGCTGAAAGTTTAGATGATTATTTGTATGTGGCTGAAATTTTGACTTATGATAAATTTTACCCAAGTGCAAAAGATGTTCTAAGAAAGGCTCTTATAGTTGACCCAACAAACGAAGAAGCTGTTCATAATTTGAATTACATTATGAACATGGAGCGTCAATCAGAGTCTTTGTACAAAGATGCAAAATTCTTCCAAAAAAAGGATAAAAACAGAGTTTTTGCAAGAGAATATGCTCTAAAAGCTTTAGACTATAACCCAACAAACTATGATGCAGCTCTTTTAAGCGCAAAATTGTGCGAAAAACAAAAACATTATGTTGAGGCAATTGATGCATACAAAGTTGTTGCAGGGTTAGAAATTAAGCCAAGAAAAATCAAGAAAATGAACAAAAAAATTGTTAAACTTGAAAAAAAATTGGCTAAAATCGACAAACGCTACATGAAAAAAGAAAATAAAGAATTTAAAAAATGTCAAGACAGATCAACGCTAAGTTTATAATAAGTGCCGAAAAATTAAGCCAATGCCCGAATTTCACGCTTGCTGAATTTCCGCTTTTAGGTCGCTCAAATGTTGGTAAATCTTCTTTTATTAATTGTTTGAGCAATAACAAAAAATTGGCTAAAACTTCAAATACTCCAGGAAAAACAAGATTGATAAACTTTTTTAACTTTTCAGAACAGTTTATGATTGCTGATCTTCCAGGATATGGTTATGCGAAGGTTTCAAAAGAGGCTCAGGCAAAATGGCAACGCTATTTGGAAGAATATCTTTTGAATCGTGAACAAATTTGCTCTCTTGTGCAACTTGTTGACGGCAGGCATGAACTACAAAAAAACGATATTCAAATGCGTGAATGGGTTAATGCATACGAAATCCCTATTTTTACAGTGGTTACAAAAATGGATTATGTGCCTAAAAACAAGATTTTGAATGTTTTAAAATCAGTCGAAAAACAATTCGGCGGAGTTGTTTTGCCATTTAGCGCAATCGACAGACGTTATTGTGACGATATTTTTGCACACCTTTTGGAATTGAGTAAAGAAAATATAACCGATTAAAATTATTAAAAAAGTCAGGCATTGCCTGACAGCTTGACTTTAAAATTTTTTAGTGAAATAATAATTTTGATAATAGTTATCAGTTTCTAAGGAAAAATATGAATTACTCGGCTCAAAAAGAAATTGTTTTAAAGGCGTTGAAGGACAATGTTGTTCATCCAACGGCTGAATATTTGTGTGATAGAATTAGAGAAGTCTACCCAACTTTAGGTGTAGCGACGGTTTACAGAAACCTTAATAAAATGGCAGAGGGTGGAGTTATAAAAAAAATTGACGGTCTTGAGCAAAAAGCTCATTTTGACCACAATACGCACGAACACTATCACATGATGTGCGACAAGTGCAAGCGTATTTTTGATGTTTCTAGTGATGTTGCACCAAATATTTTGGAGAAAACAGAAAATGAAATGCATTGCAAGGTTACAAGTTATGATGTAATTTTGCACGGAATTTGCGAAGATTGTTTAAAAGAAGAATAAAAGGAAGGTTGAATTATGTTAAACGAAAAAATGGAAAAAGAATTTAATGAACAAATTAACAAGGAATTGTTCTCAGCATATTTATACTTGGATATGAAATCAAGATTTTCAGAAATGAATTTGCAAGGTTTTGTAAATTGGATGGATGTTCAAGTTCAAGAAGAAAAAGCTCACGCAATGGGTATGTATGATTACGTTTTGGAACGTGGTGGCAGGGTTGAACTTTTAGCTATCGACAAACCAGAAGTTGAAGGCAAAACTCCGTTAGAAATTTTTGAACAAGTTTTAAAACACGAAGAATTTGTAACTTCAAGAATTAATCACTTAATGGACGTAGCAGACGAAGTTAGAGACAGAGCTGCATTGTCATTCTTAGATTGGTACTTGAAAGAACAAGTTGAAGAAGAATCAAATGTAGGCGGTGTTTTAGCAACATTAAGATTAATTGGTGAAGACAAAAAAGCCTTGTTAATGTTAGACAAAGACCTTGCAGCAAGAACATTTGTTGCTCCTGTAATTGGCTAAACGGTTGACAAAAATTGAAAAATCGTAAATAATATAAACATAGGGGCAAGCCCTAAAGAAACGCAACTTCCTTAAGGCTTGGCTTAGTCCCCTATAAGCAAAGAACAATTAAGTTTAAAAGTGCTATCAGTACCTTGATGGCACTTTTTATTGATTCTTTACTCATTTTTATCACCTCCTTTCCACCAATTCTTAGTAAATACGTGTGTGGAAGGAGTGATAGGAACTACCCCTTTGTAAAAATACAATATCATAAAATAACATATTTGTACAGTTATGAAGGAATAAGAAAAATAACTTCTTGTGTAAACTAATGTAACAAAATCTTTAAAACCCTCAAGAATACATGCGTTTATGCCGATAATGGCAATGTAAGGAATGTAAAAGGAGCAAAATTATGGGAATGTCAGCATCACAAGCTAGATTATTATCTATAACATCTCGTATGAATGATATTGAGTTACGCTCTCAACAAATTTCTAATACAAAAATTAGACTTGCAGATGAGTCTGAACAAGTTGCAAACAAATATACAAAAGCTTTAAATGCAAGCAAATTGACTAGAACTGATTATTCTACAGGTCAAGCTGTAAAAGTTAATTTGACTATCAACGAATTGTCTAAAGCCGGTTCTAATTTGAGATTGAAACGTACTGACGGAAAAACTATTGTATCAAAATCAGTATATCAAAATTATAAAAATTCACTTTCTTATAACAATAATAAAGACAGTTTCTGTGGGAAACTCCCAACAGAAGATGCAAGAAGAAAAGAAGCTGGTTATACATTCGTTTTGCAAATGACAACAGGTGAAATGTCTTGGGTAGGTGCTTATGACAAGACAGGTACTCAAAAAACAGGTCTATATGGCCCTAACGACCCATATAGAGATTTTATAAATGCAGGGGTAATCAGCCAATCAGAGATTGATTATTATACTCAAATGTTTAACGACATGTTTGATGCTTCAACAACAGCATCAGACGGTCAAACAAAATCTTTTGACGGTGCATTTGCTTTTGATGATAGTGTTGCAAATGACCCTAATTGGTTGTATGAGGCAATTGAAAGCGGTCAATTTATTTTAGAAGAAAAAACAGATGACAGCTGGAAAGAGACTTCCGTTTCAGGCAATGTTTCATTAGGTATTGAATCGTACAGTGAAAATTTAGCAAAAGCAGAGGCTGAATACAATGCATCTACTGCAAAAATTAATACAAAAGAAAAGAAATTAGACCAACAAATGAAAGAAATGGACACTGAACACTCAGCATTAAAGACTGAATATGACTCAGTAAAATCTTTAATTAGTGACAATATTAGTAAGTCATTCCAATTATTCTCATAAATTAAGTCTACAAGTTTTAATACTGTAAGAATATAAGTTTAATTTTTATAACTGGTAAGCTTATAAAAAGGCGCTGAGCTATGCTCAGCGCCTTTTTTGTCTAAATTTAATTACAGATACGAAATAGTTTCGTTATACATAATTGTTCTCAAGTCCATTTCAGAATAAATATCTGGATAAGTTTTCAAAAATTTATCAATATCATAGGTTAAAAGCCATTTATCCAATTTGTCTTGAACAACAGGATAATCATTATCCTCTTTTAGCTTTTCAATATATTCTCGAACAAGTCTATCTACTTTGCTTCTATCCATTGTTGATCTATTGGATTTTTTTTCTTCGACTTTATCATTTTCTTTTGCTTTTTGAGTTTCTTCTTTTTGAGCTTTCTTTTCTACCTTTTCTTTTCCAGATGCAACAGCCTCTGTTTGTCTTGTAGAAGTTACTTTTGATACTGCTTCGACCATAGGCGACCCTCCTCTCTTAAAGTGGCATTTTTATTATCGACAATTTTTTAAAAAACTTTAGAAAATTTCTTAAAAACTATAAGTTTTATTAAGTTTTTTTCTGTTATAATTATGTTTGAGTAAAATACATTAATTTATGAGGATAACGATGACAGAAATTAGACAAGAATTTATTGATCAAGCAGAAAAAATCGGCAGAAGTTGTGAAATTCTTCCAGGCGGAGTTATGGAGCTTGCTCAAAAACTTCAATATTCGCATGATAATCATAAACCATTGCGCATAAAATTGGGTATGGACCCAACTCGTCCAGATTTACATCTGGGACATACCGTTGTAATGCGTAAATTAAGAGAGTTCCAAAAATTAGGACACAAAATCGTTTTAATTGTTGGTGGTGCAACAGCAATGGTTGGTGACCCTTCTGGTAAATCGGAAACTCGACCAGCATTGACAAAAGAACAAGTTGATGCAAATGCGGCAACATATTTTGAACAAATTTCAAAAGTTATTGATGTAACTGATGTTGAAGTTACAAATAATGCTGATTGGTTACATAAATTAAGTTTTACTGATATGTTAAAACTTGCATCGCATGTTACTGTTGCTCAAATGATGACTCGTGATGATTTCGCAAAAAGATATTCAGAAGGTAAGCCAATTGCTATTCACGAATTTTTCTACCCATTAATGCAGGCTTATGATTCTTATGAAATTGACGCTGATATTGAATTTGGTGGTACTGACCAAAGATTTAACACTCTTTTAGGACGTGATATTCAAACAGCTTATGGTAGAAAATATCCTCAATTAGTAATGTTATTGCCACTATTAGAAGGTACAGATGGTGTTGTTAAAATGAGTAAATCTTACCCAGAACATTGTATTTCATTAACTGATAGTGCAAATGATATGTTTGGTAAAATTATGAGTATTCCTGATACTCTAATTTTGAAATACTACGAACTTTTAACAGATTTAGAAAATGATGAAATTAAAAAAGTTCATGACGATTTAGAAAATAATGCGTGCAATCCTCGTGATTTAAAATTACGTTTGGCACACATTATTACAGAAGAATATCATGGCAAAGACGGCGCAGATAAAGCTCAAGAAGCATTTATCAATGTTGTTTCAAACAAAGGTATTCCAGAGGATATTCCTGAATACAAACTTGTTGAAAGTCAAAATATTCTAGATTTGTTATTAGAATTAAAGTTCATTCAATCTAAGGGCGAAGGCAAACGTCTAATTCAAGGTGGTGGCGTAAAGTTTGAAGGTGAAAAAGTTGCAGAACCTACTTTTTTAGTGGAAAAAGAAGGTGTTTTGCAAGCCGGAAAGAGAAAATTCGCAAAAGTAGTGAGGTAGAAAAATGAAAGTTTACGAAAATGTGTTGGAATTAATTGGTAAAACTCCTATGGTAAAATATAACGACAATATTTTACTAAAATTAGAATTTTTAAATCCCTCGCACTCGGTAAAAGATAGAGCATCTTTTTATATGCTAAATGAAGCTAAAAAACAGGGCTTAATTGACAAAGATACAGTTGTAATTGAACCAACAAGCGGTAATACAGGTATTGGGTTGGCTATGTGTTGTGCTGTTATGGGCTTAAAAATTATTATTGTAATGCCAGAAAGTATGTCAATTGAAAGACGTAAAATGATTCAAGGCTATGGCGCAGAACTTGTTTTGACTCCAAAAGAACAAGGTATGCAAGGCGCTGTTGATAAGGCAAAAGAACTTACAAAGCAATATAAAAATTCGTTTATGCCAATGCAATTTGCGAATATGGCAAACCCTTTGGCACACATTGAAACAACTTCAAAAGAAATTTTTGAAGATACAGACGGAAAAGTAGATATTTTTGTAGCCGGTATCGGTACTGGCGGAACTGCAACAGGTGTTGCAAAAGGCTTAAAGGATTTGAAACCTAGCGTAAAAGTTTACGGTGTAGAACCTTTAGAAAGTCCTTTGTTAACTGAAGGTAAAGCAGGTCCACACAAAATTCAAGGTATTGGTGCAAACTTTGTTCCAGAAATTTACAAAAACGGTAAATTAGACGGAGTTATGACAATATCGGGCGATGAGGCTATTGAAAAAGCTAAATATTTAGCAAAAAATAAAGGTATATTGGCAGGTATTTCATCAGGTGCAAACCTTGCAGCTGCATTAAAATTATCAGAACAAAACCCTGATAAACTTATTGTTACTGTAATGTGTGACTTTGGTGAAAGATATTTATCTACGGAGTTATTTAGCTAATGCTTGATAGAGCGATATTTCACATAAAAGATGATATAAAAACAATTTACGAAAAAGACCCAGCAGCGAATAATATTTTAGAGGTTATTTTTTGCTATCCAGGACTACACGCACTTTTGGCGCATAGGTTGTCGCATAAACTTTATAAATGGAGAATCCCGTTTGTTCCGAGATTTATTTCATTTATAATGCGAATTTTGACAGGAATTGAAATCCACCCAGGGGCAGAAATTGGCGAAAGGTTTTTTATTGATCACGGTGAAGGCGTTGTAATTGGCGAAACTACGATAATTGGTAATGATGTTTTGATATATCAACAAGTGACTTTGGGCGGAACCGGTAAAGACAAGGGTAAACGTCACCCAACTTTAATGGACGGTGTAATTGTTGGCGCAGGCGCAAAGGTTTTGGGTAATATTACTCTTGGAAAGCACGTAAGAGTAGGCGCAGGTTCAGTCGTAGTTGAAGATGTACCAGATTTTGCCACTGTTGTAGGCGTTCCAGGACGAATTGTTAAACAAAAATATTACGATGAAAACGGAACACTTATGCATAACCGTATTCCAGACCCTGTGAAGTGTAAAATTCAACGTATGACGTATGAAATCAAGGAAATTCAAGAGAAATTAGGTATAAAACACGAAATGCCTCAAGATTCTTGTGACGATTAATTTTTTGCAATAAAAAAGTTATCCAACCGAAAAGGGCACCTTTGGCATTCGCCAACCCAAAATTCATTTTCGCATAAGCGATATTTGGATAACTGTATATACATTATACAGTATTTATGTACTTTTGTCAAGAGTTTGGCATGGCGTAATTTTAATATATAATTGAACATGAGGTATTTATGGATAATTATATTTTGATTGAATTTTCAATTTTTTACAAAAGATTAATGCGTATTGAATTAATTCTAAAAAGGTTGTTATATGAAAAATATAACAACGCTCATGGTGAAGGTGCATTAAATATAGTTTATAGATATGCTAGAGAACTGGAAAAACATAGAAATGAAAACAATAAAACTTTTTCAAAAATATTTAATTCTAACAAAACTAATCAAGAAAAATTAGAGCAATTTTTTGAAAAAATGTATCTTAGTGAGATATTAAATCTATTTGCTAATAAAATATTTTTAAAAAATAGAAAAATTGTAAATGATTTTTTTAATACGCCAATAAAGACAAATGAAACAACATTTCAAAAGAAGCAAAAATATTTAAAAGAATTTCGAAATTGTATTGCGCATTTTAATCAAAAAAAGTATTCCATAGATAAAAATAAATACGTAGATGCTTTAATTTATTTTGAAAATATTTTGAATTGTGATTTGAATTTTGATTATAGCAAACTGTCTCAATTAAGTAAAAATAGGAAATTATCTTTAAAAGAGATATTACGATTTATTTATGAAACAGATAAAAGTTTCTTTAATGATGACAGATTATTAATTTCATTGTTTGATGATATTGCTTTGATAAATGGTTATACATTCAAAGATTTACCACAACGAAAATCAATTATTAGAGAGTATTTTAGAATAAAAGAAAAAATTAAAAATAACGAAACTTTAGAAAATGTTGATATAAGTTCAACATTTCAAGGAAAATTGGATTTATTTTAGTATGAAAATTTTAGAAAAAATTGTTGAAGAATTTAAGAAAAACGAACTCGTTGAGGCGATTGCTTTAGCGGGTTCGTTAGGTTCTAATTCTTCTGATGAAATGTCAGATTATGATCTTTATATCTATTCAAATGAGCCTATTGAGGTTGAGTTTAGGCAAAAAATTGCAGAAAAATTTTCTGATAAATTCGAAATAAACAATCAATATTTTGAAACTGGTGATGAGTGGGTTTTGCGAGATAATTCAAAAGTTGTTGATATCATGTATCGTAAACCTTCTGACATTGAAGGTAACATAAATTGGATTTGGAAAAATTACAATGCATGCGTTGGTTACACAACTTGTTTTGTTTTCAATGTAAAAAATTCCGAAATTCTTTATGATAAAAACGGTTGGTACAAAAATTTGCAAGAGTGTGTAAGTGGTGAATATCCAGAAGAATTGCAAAAGAATATTATCGCAAAGAACTTGCCGTTATTGAATTTTAAACTTGTTGCATCTTTTGTAGAACAAGTAGAAAAAGCAATAAAAAGAGACGATTTAATTAGCGTAAATCATAGAATTTCAGCATTTTTAGCAAGTTATTTTGATGTTTTATTTGCGAAAAACAAAATTTTGCATTGCGGTGAAAAAAGATTAAAGAATTACGCATTAAAAGTTTGTAAAGTATTGCCTAAAAACTTTGAAAATGATATAAATGACTTATTCATAAAAGATGATAAAATTAAAATTTTAAAATCATTAGCGAAGAACTTAAAGGATATTATTTAAAAAGGAGTTAATAAAAATGAAAAAGATGTTTGTAATGTCATTAATAATGATTATGACAATGTTTATGACACCTGCGTTTGCAGGAACACATGGCAAAGACGGCAAAATCTCACCTCGTAGCGTTGGCGCTTGTGCTTGTTCTCTTTTAGTATGGCCTGGAATTGGTCAAGCTATCAACGAACAATCTGTTGAAAAAGATGTTACGCATGCTATTTTAGGTTTAACAGGCATTTTTAGATTTTGGTCTGCTTATGATGCTTTAATTGATCGTCAAGGCGGTGTTTGGCACCATAGAATTTAACTTTAATTTGGTATATTTATGAAACAAAGTTCTTTATTTGAAGCAATAGCACCTATTATGATTGGACCTTCTAGCTCACACACAGCTGGAGCGGTTCGTTTAGGTTTATTAGCAAAAAATATTTATGACAACCCAATAAAAAAAGTTACTTTTACATTATACAATTCTTATGCTAAAACAGGTTTTGGACATGGTACAGATAAAGGTTTATTAGCTGGCGTTTTAGGTTTTGGGGTTGATGATGTAAGAATTAAAAATGTATTCGATTTGCCAGAAGCTAAAGAGGTTGAGTATCATTTTGAATACAGGGAAGATTTTAACCGTCACCCAAACTCTGTCGATTTTTGGTTTGAGGACACAAAACAAGATATGCACATTTCTGGTGATTCCGTTGGTGCTGGTAATGTTAGAATTACAAAGATTAATGATTTTTCAGTAAATCTTGCAGGCGATTACAACTCTTTGATTTTGAGTTACAAGGATATGGCAGGCATGATTTCTAAGGTTACTGGTATAATTCAGACTCATCAAATAAATATCGCTTCGCTTATTTGTGAACGTAACGCAAAAGGTGAAGATGCTTCAATGTGTATTTGTTTAGATGGGGAATTAGATTACAGTGTAATTGAAAAAATTAAACATATACCAGATATTTATTTTGTAAGACGTATAGCAAAATTGGATAACTAAACATGATTAAGGATATTAGAACATTTAAAGATTTGGAATTAGCTTGCTCACAGCAACATAAAGCTATTTACGAAGTTTTTCAAGAGCGTGAAGCTCGTCTTTCTGAGATTTCTGTTGAAGAGGTTCGTTTAAAGGTGAAAAAATCTTTAGATGCGATGAAAGAAGCTATTAGAAAAGGTTCTAACACACGTGAAAAATCAATAAGCAAGCAATGCGGTGATGATTGTGTACAACTTTCTGAACGATACAAAAAACGTCCTGCGATTTTTGGCAGAACTTATGAAAAAATTACAACTTACGCACTTGCAACGATTGAAGAAAACTTGCGTATGGGCAAAATCGTAGCTTGTCCAACGGCAGGCTCTTGTGGAATTATTCCTTCAGTTTTGATTGCAATTTCAGAAGAATACGAATTTGATGAAAATACTCAAATTAATGCGCTAATTACAGCAGGTGCTATTGCAACAATAATTTCTTACAAAGTAGCTTTAGCAGGTGCTGTTGCTGGCTGTCAAGCTGAATGTGGGGTTGCTTCTGCGATGAGTGCGGGTGCTCTAACTCAAATGTTTGGTGGTACAGTAAATCAAATTATGCATGCGATTGCGCTAACTTTAAAAAATATTTTAGGTTTAACTTGTGACCCTGTTGCGGGTTTGGTGGAAATTCCTTGTGTGAAACGTAATCCATTTTTAGCAATTCACTCAGTTACAGGTTACGAGCTTGCAATTTCTGGGATAAAGAGCAAAATTCCTGTTGATGAAGTTGTTGATGCTATGATGCAAATAGGCGAACTTATGTCACCAACTTTGAAGGAAAGCTCTCAAGCAGGTTTAGCAAAAACAAAAACGGCTATAAAAATTGAAAATGAATTAAAAGAAAAATATGGGGTAAAATAATGAAACTTCAATTAGGACAAACTTTAAAAGATATATTTAAACAAGAAAATTACTGCAAATACTTAGTGTTTTTCGCATTATTATCAAGTTTTGGCGGAATTGTTTCTAACGCTAACAATTTACCTTTTAGATGGGAAATTTATACAATCGCATCGGTAATTTTATATATTCCTTTGGGTTATGTAATCAATTTTGTACATTCAAGAATTAACGAATCAAGTGAAGAAAACACCTTTAGTTTATCCGCTCAAACTGGTATGAAGTTGTTTATTGCATTAATTACAAATACAATTATTGCAGGGATAATCATTTCAGGAGTTTTAGTTGCAGCGGCACTTATTACAAAATTTCCCGTTGAAGGGTTTAATAATCCTAAAATTCTTCTAACAAACCCTGTAATGTTTTGCGTAACTGCAATTTTGGCACTATTTTGTGTTTTGTTGTTTACTTTTATGAACGTAAAATTTGCAGATAAATATTCAATTAAAGATACTTTTAATTGGTTTTTAATTTTTAAACCCTTCTTCAAAAAATTCAAGGATACAGTTCTAACTCTAATAGTTTTAGGTTTAATCTTTTTAGTAATAATTACTGTTGTATTTGCAATTAATATTGCCTTAAATTATGGCGCTTTGTTTGTTGCGCAAGCACTACCTCAAACAGCAATTGCCGTTACAGGTACGGTTTTAATTCTTCTATCAGTAACAGTTACAGTCGTTGTAGCTTGTATTCATTACATCTTTTTATCAATGCTTTACACGCTTTTAGCAGACATTTACAAATCTGCAAATGTGAAAGAAGAAGTTCAAGCAGATGATGAACTAAGCCAACTGCAAACCGACGCAACCAATAGTAATCAAGATTAATGAAATAACTTTTACGGCATTAAATGGTTCGTGGAATAGGAACAAGCCTACTACAGCGATTAAACCTATGCCAAGAGCGTTCCATAATGCATAAGCTGTACTCATGTCAAAATATTTTAACACTTGTCCAAAAGATGTATAAAGCAATACGTCAAATATAATCACACCTATCGTTGGTAATAATATCGTAAACCCGTGGGATAACTTCAAACAAGTTGTTCCAAGTATGTCAAAAACGATTGTAACTAACAAAAATAGGTATGGTCGCATTGCTAAGAGTCCTCTTTCTTGTATTGCATGATTCGCAAAAACATATCAGCAAAAAAGCCAACTGTTAATGCAGAAACTAAAGTACCTTCTCGTAAGCCCACAATTGAATGTACACCTACAACACTTATAGTCAAAGCTATAAGAACCAATGTTGAATCAAATGAAACTTTGATTTTACCAAAATTCCAACCTGTTGTTTCAAATATAACTTTTACCAAGCCGTCACCTGGCATATATGTTAGGTTTGCATAAATAGTTGTTGCAAGTCCTAAACCTAAAATTAAAGATCCACCAATTACAAGAGTCATATTCCACCAATATGCGCCTGAATGTAGCATACTTGTTAAATACATACTCAAATCCATAAAAACACCTGTCAAAAACGCAATCGGTAATTGCACAAGCTGAATTAGTGGAAATTTCTTTCTTAAAATACAAATTTGACCTAACAAGAATAAAGCGTTCAATACAAAAGTCGCCATTCCAAAAGTGATTTTAGGGTTTACAAGTGATGTAACATAAGCAGGTGAAGAAATTGGAGATGTTCCTAAATCACCTCTTGTTGTCATTGCAATACCATAGCAACTTATGAACATACCCAAAACGAATAGGAATGTCTTTAATGCGTATTTTTTTGTACCTTGTATTTTTTCCATAAAATTCTTGATATTTCCAATAAAATATAGACTTTATTATAGCAAAAAAATATAAAAACAATAGTTTTTTAACCAAAATATTAAACATTGTTTAACTGCTTTTTATGTTATAATTTTAGTATGAAATTGGCAGATTTACACGTACACAGCAACAATTCTGACGGTAGCGACAGTGTCGAAAACTTAGTAAAAGAAATTAAAAAAGCAAACCTTGAAATTTTTGCACTTACTGATCATGACACAATTGCTGGCTGTATAGAAATTACAAAATATATTCCAGAAAATATAAAATTTATTCCAAGTATTGAACTTACTTGCCAAACTGGTGATATAAAATGTCATATTCTAGGGTTTAACTGTAATCCAGCCGACGAAAAACTTAACGCACTTATTCAAAAAGGCAAAGAGCTTCGTCGTAAAAAGTTGGAAACCAGACTTGATTACATAAAAAATGTTTTGCATATTGATTTGACTAATGATGAACTCAATTGGCTTTATTCTCGCAAAAGCGTTGTAAAAACTCATCTTGCAAACTTGCTTGTGAAACGTAAAATGGCGAAAACTAATGTTGAAGCTATGCAAAAATATTTAGACGGAATTAAAACAGGTAATACCCGTTTTAGTATAGAAGAAGCAATAGATGCAATTGTTACATCTGGTGGAATTCCTGTATGGGCGCACCCATTAGGTGGAGAGGGAGAAAAACATATTGCACACGAAAAATTTATGCCACGTTTAGAAAAGATGATTGCTTATGGCATAAAAGGGCTTGAATGTTACTATTCTCGTTATACACTTGAAGAAGTAAAATTTTTGATTAATTGTGCAAACTCAAATAACTTGCTAATTTCAGGTGGAAGCGATTATCATGGAACGAACAAAGAGAACATTCAACTTGCAAAACTTAATGTCGATAGCACTCCAATTGATGCTGAAAATTTGACAGTTTTGAAATATTTAGGGATTGCTTTGTAACAAGAAGTTAATATTTGGGTTTATTTGCTAAAGAAATTTGGATTATAGGTCGACAATACATGTGTAATTATGTGTAATTTAAGGTGTCGCCTATGGATTTTAATTCAAATGATTTTTTAGGATTAACAACCAAACAAGCCGCTCAATTGCAGAAAATGATTCAGTCTGGTGAGGCAGGCTCTATTGTCAAAAAAGGTGCAAACGGCGCTCCTATTGTAGATTTTAATAGTGCAACTCTAAAAGAAACTGAAGGTAAAAAGTTTGACTCAAACAACTTTAATTTCCTTACTGATAAAAATATTGACGTTAAAGATGATAATGAATTTTCATTCAAAGATATAACGTCAAAGTTACTCGGAATGTTTAAATCCACCCCAGAAGAAACAGAAAAAATTGGATAAGTTTATAAAATAAGCGCCGAAGGCTTTGACTTCGGCGCTTATTTATCTACTAAATTATAAGACTTTATGATATGCTCTTTTTATGAAAAAACAAAATACCTTTATAAAATTTCTTATTTTTGTACTTGTTTTATTAAGTACAATTTTCTGCATTGTGTTAACAAACCAATATAGAATAGTTGTTTTTTCTATAGCTTTTATGGGTTTTGTTTTTTCGTTTTTATCTTGCACAAAATATTTAATTTTTAATAAACAAGAAGATAAGATTGTTTTATTAAATTCTTATTTTAATGACTTAATAACAGAGAAAGTCAAAAATTTTAGCCTATGCAAATACAAAAGTTGTACAATTTCTCAAAGGAATACGAGTCTCAATAAAGATTCTAATCTCACAAATGAACCTACGCAATATGCAAATGAATTTTATTTGAGGATATTTACAGAAAATGGTATTATAGAACCTTTTGCAGGAAATAGTTCAAAAGAGAAAATAAAATTTTTTGTCGATAAAATTAATGATTTTTTCAAATATCAAGATAATAATTTAATCTTAAAAGAAGATTACAAAAAAGTTTTACGATATTTAGGTTATAGCTTAATTTTGTTATCAAACCTTATTGGTTATGTTTTAATTCTATTTTAAATTCGCTCATTTCTTGTTTGTAGACATAAAAAAATACTCCCCAGGTTGGGCTCGAACCAACAACCTACCGGTTAACAGCCGGTTGCTCCACCATTGAGCTACTGAGGAATATTTGTAAACCCATTATATCAAAGACTTTTTTTCTTGTAAAGTCTTTTTTATAAAATTTTTCTAAATTTGTGATAATTTTATTAAATTTTTGAAATCTTCATGTCTATTTTCTAGTTCTTCAAATGTGCCAACATCAACAATAACACCGTCTTTAAGATATATTAATTTGTCACATTCCTTCAATGTCGAAAGTCGATGTGCTATCGCAATTAAGGTCTTGTTTCCTTTCAAACTTGTTAACATTTTTGTAATTTCATGTTCAGTCTCAACATCTAGCGAAGAAGTCGCCTCATCAAATATCAAAATTTCAGGGTTTTTATAAAGTCCTCTTGCTATCATCAAGCGTTGTTTTTGACCTTGTGACAAGCCTCTAATTACTGAATTTATTCCGCCGTTTTCTTGTACAAAATCATATAACTGTGCAAGTTTTAAACTTTCTATAACACGTTCATCGTCAATGTTTTTTTCATCTTGACCCCATGCCACATTGTTTTTAAAACTGTTTTCTAACAAATTAACCTCTTGTGGCACATATCCTGTTAAATTCCTAAAAGCATTTATATTTTTTTCTGTAATTTCTTCATTATCTACCGTAATTTTACCCGAATTTACAGGCAACAAACCCATTAAAATATCAGCCATAGTTGTTTTGCCTGCACCTGACAAACCAATTATGCCAACAAATTCACCTTTTTTAATCTCAAATGAGCAATCCTTAATAACCGAAACATTCTCTCTATACCCAAAAGAAACATCTTCAAATTTTATTTTTTCATTAAATTCAAGACTATCATTATTGTTAGTAACATTTGAAACAACGTCAAAATGGTTTTGCTCGTATTCGTCATTCATCTTTTTTACCAAGTCTTTTGAGCTGTTCATGTGGTTTAATGCCACTTGTATTCGGTTCAAAGACGGTGCGATTCTAAACACGATACCCAAAATTAAGCCGTAAGATGCAATAATTTTTGATGAATCACCGTAGTTTTTAAAGGTAATCAAGCCTGCCAAAATAATTAAAGATATGACCAAAATTATTTCAACCAAATATGGTGGAATACTTGCGTAGAAGGTGTTTTTAAAAATCACGTTGTTATTTTCTCGCTGAACTTTATTGAATTTATCAAAAAAATATTTTTCCGCAGAAAAAATTCGGATTTCTTTTAAGTTTTTAATATTTTCTAATACCTGATTATTGTTTTTTAGTGAAAATGAAAGCATTTGAGGTGCTAAAACTTCGGTTTTGTGTTTAAAAAATTTGTTCAAAACAACCATGCTTGCAATCACAAAAATTACCGTAAATAAAGCGATTGCAGGAAATTTTAAAAACAACAATGCTAAAATAATTAGCGTGATGATGCTATTAGTAAAGAACACAAAACTTCTCATAACAAAGGTTTCAAGAGTTTGTGCGGTTAAAGCTGTTAAATTATAAATCTTTTCAGAGTTTGTCGTTTTGAACATTTGCATATATGGTGCGTTTAAATAAAATTTCATCAACATTTTATTCAAGTCGTTTTTCCAATTTATGACAAATTTATTTTGCAAGTAAATGCATAAAATCATTAATAAATTTTTAGACAAAAACATTAAAACAATCAAAATACCCATCAATGCGGTAATTGTTAAAATGTGGTTTATGTGAAAAAAATTAATTATAGTTGCATAACTTTTATATTCAATAACGGTTTGTGGACTTGTTACAAGCATTAAAAATGGGTAAATCAAGCCTATACCAGCAAATTCTAAAATCCCAGCGATTAATGAAATTACAAAAAATCCAAAGATTTTTAATCTTCGATTTTTGCCGTAATATTTAATAAATTTAACCAAATTTTTAAGCATATCCTTATTTTACATTAAAAAAAGATTAATTTGTTTAAAAATTATAAAAAAGTATGTTAAACTATACGTAGTAATTTTAAAAAGGAGAAATTTATGTCAAATCCAGTTTTTTCACAAAGAGCAATGGAGGGCAACGAAAGAGCTTTAAGTAGCGAGCCAATGACAGTAAACGGCGCTATCAACAAGACTTTTGTATTGTTCTTATGTTTATTGGCAACAAGTTTTTACGAATATTCATTATTCTTGCAAGGCTTTACAGACAAAGCTATGGGCTTAATGATGGTTGGTTTTGTTGCATCAATTGTAGCATTTATCGTAATTATGTTTGCAAGAAAAACGATAAAATTTATGGCACCTGTTTATGCCTTGTCAGAAGGTTTAGTTTTGGGTGGCTTATCAGTAGCGTTTGAACAATCTTATCCAGGAATTGTAGTGCAAGCTGTATGTGCAAGTTTTATGGCATTTTTCGTAATGCTTGTTTTATATAGAGCTGGCATAATTAAATGTACTGAAAAATTTAGAAGTGTTTTGATGATATCAATGTTTTCTATTTTGGGTATTTACTTAGTTCAAATCATTGGTTCATTTTTCCATTTAAGTATTCCAGGCTTATTTGGCTCTGGTCTTGTAGGCATTGCTTTTAGTGCAGTTGTTTGTATAATTGCAGCCTTAAACTTTATTATTGATTTTTCAACAATAGAAATGGGTGTTCAAAATATGATGGATAAATCATTTGAATGGTACTGTGGCTTTGGCTTAATGGTTACATTCGTTTGGTTGTATGTGGAAATTCTAAACTTGTTAGCTAAATTAAGAGATAACTAATTATTCAGTTATATAAACCCCAAAAGGCGGTGGATTGAAAATCCACCGCCTTTTTAGTAGCGATATTTTTGCAAAAAAAATCCTCCCGAATGGGAGGTTAAATTTTGAATAAATAATTGAGAGAGAGAGTATTAATAAATTAAATTGAGTTGAT